>ERZ780203.42-NODE-42-length-155673-cov-15.051781_pt1 | contig 155673 bp, 187 predicted proteins | sample MGYA00511168_ERZ780203 | MGnify/ENA primary metagenome ERZ780203 (study PRJEB29588, sample SAMEA2156577) | human gut metagenome | biome: human gut; feature: human-associated habitat; material: faeces | place: Denmark | collected 2008/2010 ...
CGATCTGATTTTTGGTATAGAAATCAAATCGGAGCATGGCGGTGACCGGATATGTACGTTATAATGTTCGAAAAATGTCGAATAAAAAAATGCTGCAACCTCTTCGATTACAGCACTTCTTTTTCCCTTACTCTTTTGTTTTTTTAAGGACTTCCATTGATGCAAATATAACTCTTCTCCTTGTCATGCCTTACTAAAACACCACAAAAAGAAGTATATAGAAAAAGACTGTCAGAACTGTGTAATGTAACAGTCATCTGCCAGTCACTTTTCGCATAATTCGACATTTTTCTACATTTTGCTCAATGTCTGTCTATATCTAAATAATATCCCACCTTTCGTATACTCTGAATTATCTTTGCAGCCTCCGGTTCTGTCTTTTCCATTTTTTTGCGGAGTCTGCGTACAAAACACCAGATCATGTTGGCAGAGTCATCTCCATATGGTTCTTTCCATAACTGTTCAAAGATAATCTCATGGGTAACTACCTGTCTGGAGGCATCTGCCAACAGATACAGGAATGCCTTTTCTCGCTCATTTAGGGTTGCAAGCTCATGCTTTCCCCAGTAAACAGTATGATAACGGCAGTCAATTAGAAGTTTTCCTTTCCTTATGATCTCCTGCTTTTCTCTTTTTCTTCCAGTGTTCCATGTGATATCGGAACGTCTGAGTAATGCATACAGGTACGTGTTGATCAAGCTGACCGAAGGATGTGGAAATACCAGGTCTGCACCCCATTCGATATACTTTTTTACCGCCTGAATCCCCGGTATCACTACAATAATCGGGGCCCTGCTGTACTGCCGGACTTCCCAAATCAGCCTGCCCAGCTTTCCGTTATCATTTCTCACAAGCATCAATACTGCGTCATAGACCGCTATGGTATGGAATTTTTCAAACACATCCAGATTAACGGTCGTACATTCCCACTCGTTTTTTAACCCTTCACAAAGTTGACTCCACTTATCTACCTCATCCGCAGCAATCAATACTTTTTTCATTTGTATCCCTTTTCTTATGTTACTTCATTTTTAAAGCAGAAAAGGCAGTGAAATCTCTCCACCGCCTTTCCTGTTTTTGATTTAATTCGTTAATTTCATTTCTTCGTTTAACGTATTCTCTTCCTTCATCTTCCGTACCAATTCTTGAATCTTTTTATAAGATTCTTCGCTGATTGTATGTTCCATCCGACACGCATCATGATTTGCAGTTTCCGAAGATACTCCTATTCGTCGTAAAAATTCTTCTAAAAGCACATGCCTTGCATAGATTTTTTTTGCAATCTTTCTTCCTTCTTCTGTCAGTTCAATGCTGCCATATCGGTCTTTTATTACATATCCATCTGCCAGCAGTCCACGTACTGCAACTGAAACACTCGCTTTGGAATAGTTCAGATAATCACTAAGCATAGAATTACGAACATATCCTTTCTGACGTTTCAATACATACGCCGCTTCCAGATAATCTTCTTTGGATTCTCCAATTTTCATATACTACTTTATCCCCTTTTGGAAAGTATTTCTTCTGCATTCCTGCTGTTAAGAAATTCTGCCATTCTCCATTTCATATACCACATCTGCCACATTCATTGTGGATACTCTGTGGGATACCAAGACAACTGTTTTCTTCTTGGCCGATTCTTTCAATGATTTTAAGATAATTCCCTCATTTAAAGAGTCGAGGTTCGATGTAGGCTCATCGAGTAGAATGAGGGGGCATTCATGGAGAAATGCTCTTGCAATTCCGATTCTCTGTTTTTCACCACCGGACAGCGTATCACCCAGTTCTCCGACTTCTGTATCATATCCTTTCGGAAGTGTCATTATGAAATCGTGGATAGACGCTTTCTTTGCAGCTTCCATAATCTCTTCTCTGGATGCTCCCGGCTTTGCGATTGCGATATTGTTTGCAATCGAATCATGGAACAGGTGCGTTTCCTGTGTGACATAACTTTCCATATCTCTCAAATGCTTGGTCGGAATCTTGCGGACATCTGTACCGTCTACCGATACACTTCCATCCTGCACATCCCAGAACCGCATCAGCAGTTTTAAGAGCGTAGATTTTCCGGAGCCGCTCGCACCATGAATCCCTGTGATTTTACCCGGCTGTAATTTCAGTGAATAGTTATCTAAAATAACCTCATTATCATAAGCAAATGTTACATGCTCTGCCTCTGCTCCTGTAAATTCATGTTCCATGCTCTCTGCACCGGAAGTTTCCACGTCACCCGGAATTTCTTCCACAAGCGGTGTCTCTTCCAGAAGAGAAAGAACACGCTCACCACTTGCCAGTGTCTGGTTCAGGTTATTGGAAAGGCTTGATAATGCTACTACCGGTCCGAAAGAACCCATCATTGCGATGGTGCAGGTTAAGATTCCCTCGAATCCCATCGCACCTTTGTCGTACAGCCAGATCGTCAGTGCAAGCATTCCAAAAGATGCAAGCAGGATAACCATGTTCGTAAATGAACGCTGTGAGCCTTCCATTTTGCTTAATGACTCCTGCATTCCTGCAAGATTTTTGGAACGCTCAGACATCTGCTCTTTTCTCTTTTCACCCTGTCCGTACTGGATGGTCTCGTCCAATCCTCGTAAAGAGTCCAGAACAAAGCTGTTCAGTTCTCCGAAGTTTGTCCGAAATTCCATTCCCTTCTGGCTGCCACGTTTTCCATTCCACATCGGGATGGCTACTCCGACAATCAGATAAGCTCCCAGTGCAAGCACGCCTGCTAACCAGTGATATCTTCCGATAAAAATCACCATAATAATTGAGGTCAGTGTTGCAATCGCAATCGGGGAAATGGTATGTGCATAAAACACTTCCAGTAATTCAATATCAGTTGTAATAATCGAGATCAGATTTCCCTTATCCCGTCCTTCCAGTTTTGCAGGGCAGAGCTTTCTCAGTGCTGCAAACACTTTATGGCGGATGATTGCCAACAGCTTAAATGCGATAAAATGATTACAATACTGTTCCACATAATGCAGGATTCCACGAAGCACTGCAATTACGATCATGACTGTGATAATCGTTTTTACTGGAGTAAATACCAGCCACATATTGTCCACCGGAACAATCATTCCGGCTACTCCTGTCAGAAGACCATGCACGATGACCTGTCCTGCCAGTATCGTCAGGAAGATTGCACATAAATAACCCAATGTTCCAAGGATGATTGCTGCCAGCATGATATGGAGCAGGGGTTTTACCAGACCAATCAGACTTCCCATGATCTGGAGGGCACTTCTGCGTTTTGTTGTATTCGTATTTTCACTCATTATGCCACTCCTCCTTTTCCATAGTTTTCCAATGCCATCTGGCTTTCATACAGATGTCTGTACGCACCATTCCGGCTCATCAGTTCGTCATGCTTTCCGCTTTCTTTGATTTCTCCGTCTTTTAAGAAATAAATCTTGTCAGACTTCACAACATTTGCCAGTCTGTGGGAAATCAGAAGCACCGTCTTTGTCTTTGCCAGTTCGTGAATCACATTCATGATCAGTTCTTCACTTTCCACATCGATATTGGATGCGGCTTCATCGAAAATATAAACTGCACTGTCTGTCCGAAGCAATGCTCTGGCAATCACCAGTCTCTGACACTGACCGCCGGACAGGTTGCTTGCTTTTTCTAATAACTGTGTCTGTAATCCATCCTGTGTCTGTAAGAACCCTAAGAGATTGACTTTCTGAAGGACAGCTTCCATCTCTTCTTTCGTTGCGTCCGGTTTTGCCATCTTCAGATTTTCTTCTACTGTACCTTTGAACAGGTAGCTGTTATGGCGAACCAGAACAACCCTCTGCATCAGATTGGTTTCATTCACTTCATTAAGCGGTACGCCACCGATGGTAATTTCTCCGTTATATCCCCGGTTCTTTGCTGCAAGGATTCCGGCAATCGTACTCTTACCACATCCGGATTCACCAACCAGTGATACAAAATTTCCTGCCGGAAGATTTAAGCCTATTCCTTTTAAAATCTCTCTGTCCTCTTCATAAGAAAAGTGCACATCTTTTAATGTAACATCTAACGCTCCATCCGGCAGTGTTTTTTCTCCAGCCTGTGGTTCCGGCAAATCTAAAATCTTGAAAATCTTATCACTCGCTGCCATACCATTCATTGCGATATGGAAGAATGAACCAAGCAGTCTGAGCGGCAGGAAAAACTCGCTGGCAAGCAGAACGATACATAACGTTCCTGCCACACTGATATTTCCTTTTAAGAATTCGGACACCGCGACTGCCATACCGATCGCAGCTCCACCATAGGCAACAATATCCATCACGCTTGTGGAATTGAGCTGCATGGTCAGCACCTTCATCGTAATTCTGCGGAAATTCTGGGATTCCACATCCATCTCGTCTGCTTTCTGCTGGTCTGCCTGATAAATCTTCAGTGTGGTAAGTCCCTGTAAATTTTCAAGGAACGAATCTCCCAGTCCAGTATAGATGCTCCAATAGTTATTTAATAATCTCTTCGCCACTTTCTGTACCACCACGATAGAAATCGGGATCAGCGGTACACAGATCAGCAGGATCACACTCGCTTTCAGGCTCACTCTGCAAAGAATGATAAATAAGGTCAGTGGTGCGATCAGGCTGTAAAATAATTGTGGAAGATATTTTCCAAAATATGTTTCCAACTGCTCCACACCCTCAGTTGACACCTGTACGACCTCCGAAGAGGATACCTGCTCACTGTAGGAAGCTCCCAGCTTTAACATTTTCTCATAAATCTTTTCACGCAGAATCCGCTTTACATCCACACACGCCAGATAGGAAGACCTTGCTCCCATCCGTTCACAGATAAATCGGATCACCACAACAAGAACTAAAATCAATATTGTCCGCTCAATGATCGGTACGGTTACTACCCGGTATACTACCCGTTCCAGTAAATCTGCGATAGAAAAGACTGCCAATACCTGCGACAGGAGGGCTGCCCACTGCCACAAAATCGTATACACGATATACTTTTTTGCGTGGGACAACAGCCCCACCAGTCTTGTTTTAATCATAGTTTATCTTACCTTTTTGTTTATTTTTTCGATTCTTTTTTACTGCATATCAAATGCCATACTGCAAGCACCGGATGATAAATCAGCATCCTTGGTCCTGAAAACCGCATAACCTGCCTGATCTGTTCTCTCACCTCTGGCTTATAGCAATGCACTTTACAGTTTGCGCAAAATGTCTTTTCTTTCATAAAAGGACACTTTTCACTTCGAAGTCTTGCATAATCCAAAAGTTCCTGACAGACAGGACAAATCTGCCCTGCCTGCCTGTCTTCTTTCGGATGTTTTTTCCGGCAATACAGCCGGATCATCTCTTCCACGACATGCTGTTCCTTCTGTCGTTTCTTTTCTACTTTATCCATCATATTATTCCACTTCTGCACCTTCCGGTAATTCTTCTCCCACTTTTAAAGTTTTCACTCGAAGGAAGAAGTATAACAGGTGGCATACCCAAACCACTGCGATACAAATTCTTCCGATTGGTACATTCTTCATGCAGATAAAGCCGATTGCCATGACTACCGTTACCATTCCGATAATCTTGCATTTTGTTCCTATTGTCATGGCTCTTTTCTGAACAAAACTGTCCAGATGTTTCTTATAAAGATTCGTTCCTACGAACCAGTCGTGCAGTTTCTTAGAACTCTTTGCAAAGCAAAACAGTGTTGCCATATAAAACGGAACGGTTGGCAGGATAGGAAGTATAATTCCTATCGTACCAAGTCCCAGGCAAAGAAATCCAAGCACGATCCATACTACTTTTAAAGGATTTTTCATCTTCTTTCTGTTCTCCTGTGGGAGTTTTCCTCCCCTTTATTTCTTGTCGTTCTGCTACTATTTCCTTCTTACACCGCCAGCACAAACTTCCGTCCATCAACCCTTGTCACACCAAGCTCAATGCCATACAGTTCCCGGATGCTCTCTTCCGTAATCACTTCTTCCGGATCACCTTCCACCAGCACTTTTCCATCTTTCATGCCGATGACATTATCTGAATATGCGATTGCCTGATTGATGTCGTGCAGTACCATGATGATGGTTATTCCAAATTCCTGATTGAGTTTTTTCACCAGTTGCAGGATCTCAATCTGATACCGGATATCCAAATAGGTAGTCGGCTCATCGAGGAACAGCGTCTTTGTTCCCTGACAAAGTGCCATTGCAATCCATACACGCTGACGCTGTCCACCGGAAAGTCTTGACACTTCTCTGTCACGATATTCTGTCAGATTGGTTACTTCCAATGCCCACTGGATCATACGCTCATCTTCGGCACTGTCTCCCTGCATCATTTTCTTATGTGGGGTTCTTCCGAATGCCACCAGATTCTCAACGGTGATATCGTCTGATGCACTGTTATACTGCTGAACAATCGCAACCTTTCTGGCAAATTCTTTTAAATTCAGGTTCTGGATATTCTTTCCTTTGAGGAAAATATTTCCCTTTCTCGGATATAAGTTTTTCGTCATCAGGGAAAACAATGTAGATTTTCCACATCCGTTTGCTCCCATAATCGTTGTGATTTTACCTTCTTCAATCTTCAGGGATACGCCCTTTAAGACTTTATTTTTTCCATAGGAAAAGTGCAGATCTCTAACTTCCATCGCAGGCTTGTCTGCCCACTTATCCGCTTTTTTCACTTTCTTTGCTGCTTCATTCTCTGTAGAAGTCAAATCCATATTCTTTTCTTTACTTCGCATACTTCTTAGACCTCCTTAACAGAATGATGAAGAATGGGCCTCCGACCACACTCATAATGATGGATGCGGATACCTCATACGGAGCAGCTATCGTTCTTCCGATGGTATCTGCCAGCAGGAACGTAAACGCTCCGAACAAAGCACTAAATGGAACTAATGCCTTGTGGTCGCTTCCTACTAAAATTCTTCCGATATGCGGAACAATCAGTCCTAAGAAACTAATCACTCCGGCTACTGCTGTGGAAATACTTGCAAGCAATACTGCTATCAGTGAAATCACGATACGCATTGCATTGACATTGATTCCAAGGCTTCGTGCTGTCTTATCTTCCAGTGCTAACAGATTACACATCTTCGTCATAATCAGTGCCAGAACCAGTCCGACAATTACATACGGTACTAAGGTTTTCACATCATCCCAAGTTTTCATTGTGATATTACCATTGACGATGGCTGCCACGCCAGACATGTTTCCGCCATTCATTGAATTCAGCGCACTGGATAATCCGGTGAACATTGCATCGACTGCCACACCGACAAGGATAATTCTTAAGGGACTTAATCCCCCTTTCCATGACAGGCTGTAAACTAAGACAAATGCAATCACACCACCAAGAAATGCAAATAATGGAGTGAAGAAAAATAAAGTCGGTGCAAATGCGGTAATGAGTACCGCCGCAAAACTTGCTCCACTGGAAATACCGATGATTCCCGGATCGGCAAGTGGATTTTTTAATACCGCCTGAAATAACACACCCGATACCGCTATCGCAGCTCCGGCTAACATGGAGATTACAATTCGTGGGAATCGTAAGTCATAGATTGTTGCCACGTCTTCATTGTACTTTACAAATAATCCTTTCAGTAGTTCCGGGAAGCTGACTTTCAGGCTTCCGATATTCACTGCCGCAAAAAATAATGCAACCAGCAATACGATCATTACAATAAAGGAAATGGCTGCTTTTGCTGTTTTCCGATGCTTTCTTGCTTTATCCTGACCGGAGAGGTTCTGGACTTCCCTTTCGGAAGTCTCAGAAGTATTTTTTAATTCTGTCTCTTTCATCTGTCCTCTCCTTTCTACTTGCTCTGCTGTTCGTTGTATTTTTCAGTTGCGTCAGAATCCTTTGCTTTCTTCTGTGCATTATCACTGGTTTCTTTTGCTTTTGCTGAATCTTCATCACTTTCCGGATAAAGGATTGGCTGTAATTCTTCCAGTGCCTGTGGATACTTAAACGTAGCACTCATACCGAAATATTCATAAGTCAGATCATAAACTCTGCCGTTCTTCACAGCATCGAAATGCTGCCAGATGTCATTCTCCGCAAAATCTTTATTGAACATTTCTACCACCTGATCCGGCAGTGCATGTGCGGCACGTAAGATAATATCCGGCTCTTTGGTTTTCATGTCTTCAGTATTTACGGTCAAAAATTCCTGATCGGTGTCAGAGTATACATTCTCTCCGCCTGCCAGTTCCACCAGACTTCCTACATAGGAATTCGGTGTTGCGATAATATAAGACCCCGGAAGTCCCATCAGGATCATAACCTTCGGATGGTCTTTTCCTTCATTCTTTTTCTTATAGTCATCGTAAAATTCAGTAAATTCGTCCACCAGTTTCTGTGCCTGATCTTCTCTGTCGAAAATCTCACCCAATTCCTGAATGGAACGGTACATACCCGGCACACTTCTAAGATTCAAAAACGCCCAGTCTGTATCGATTGCTTCATATTTCGGCTGCAGATCACTCTGCAATGACACCGGACTTAAAATCCAGTCTGGATTAAGTGAGGATACAATCTCCATATCCGGACTCATGGCTGTTCCCACGGTTTCCACATCTTTGTATCTGTCTGGAATTGTGGACACGGTACTGCTGCAAACACCAACCAGATCCAGTTCCAGCTTGTCACAGATATCTGCGGTTGCCGGAGAAGTCGCTATGATTCTTGGGCTTTCTTTCATTGCCTGTACTTTTTTCTTGGCTGCTTCTACGGCTGCCTTTTCTTCCGGATCATCAATCTCTAAGAGAGACTTGGCGTCTTCATTGGAAGAATCCTTGTCCGATTTGCTGTCAGAAGTCTTTTTATCTGCCGTCTTACTGCTGGCTGTCTCATCTGTACTGCTCTCTGTCTGCGTAGCAGAATCACTGCTTTTCTTTCCCTGACTCTGGTCTACACAACCTGCCAGAGAAAAAATCATGGTCATTGCAAGGAGAACGGCCGATGCTTTTTTCAAACGCCTATTCATCATCGTCCTCTGCACCTCCCCAACGTTTCCAGTTCTTACGGAAGAAATAAATCACTCCGGATACTGCTCCAAGCAGAATCAGACCTGTTACTACAACTGCCAATGCAATCTGGAAAATCCGGTTGCCGGAAGAAGTATTTCCGCTATCGGAATCGCTGTCACTTGTTCCATCTTTGGCAGTTGAAAGACTCAGTCCCTCTGCGGAATTCACTGCATTTTCCGTATCCAGTGAAGAGGAATCACTGTTTGACTTTGCGGCTTCTTTAACACTGCTTTCCAGTTTCTTTGATGAGCTGGAAGATTTATCGGATGAGCCGGAACTCTGAAGTGAAGAATTACCAGAACCCAAACTGCTGTTTCCGCTTGTTCCTGAATTATCTACTGAACCAGAACCACTGGATTCTACAGCTGTTCCATTAGAACTTTCTGTTACCATTGTTGCGTTCATATCTGTATTGTTACCCTCGCTGTAGTCACTCGGATACAGATAGAAAATAACATTTCTTCCCATCGGCTCTACATACATCTCGCCTCTGACAATACAGTTTTCACTCGGCACACGCATACACACATCGGCTGTTGTACCATTGCTGTCTGAACCATTTCCTGTAATACCGATTTCTGATGGTGTAGACCAGCCGGAATCTCCTACATTCTGTACCTGAAAACTATGTCCACTGGTGTAGTCCATCAGACTCATGCGGATGGTCAGATAATAAGCTCCATCGTCTGTTACTTCCAAGATACCATTGCTGTATACACAGCCTTCTACCATGCCCTGTCCTGTTGCATAGGAATTCTCTCCACCGGAATCTTCAATTACTTTAGTAATCGGATGGCGGTAACATCTGTTGATCACACAACTATACACTGTCCCGCTTGCGGCATAAGCCTTAACAGCAGGAAAGCCTGCCATTAAAGTAATGGCAAGCACACAAGTCATAATTGCAGACAATATTTTGTTTTTTTTCGCTGCTAATTTCATTCCTTATCTCCTGTTAAATGAATTTGGCAGACTCCCAGTCCCGAAGGAATGGGAGGGTTCGTCTGCCAAATCACTACTTATTATTTTACGTTTGCTTTTTTCTTTCTGTTGTACTCCATGATTCCTGCCAGTAAAGCGACTCCTCCGAGAAGAAGGATAGTTGCCCACAGGGTATTGTTCTGTACAACATCACCAGTCTTAACATTGGATGCTGATTTCAGGCTGGAACCTGATCCAAGGCTGGATGTTCCACTCTTCAGACTTGAAGAACCACTTCCAAGTGAGGAAGAACCAAGTTTGCTGCTTCCAAGAGAACTGCTTCCGAGGCTGTTATTTCCAAGAGAGCTGTTTCCAAGTGAAGAGCTGTTGTTGCTTCCGTTGGAATTATTATTGTTGTTATTGCTATTGTTGTCGTTCTTATCAAAATCTGGATTATCGGATGTTGTTGCTTTTAATGAACTCCAATCCAGTTTCAGATATACTGGCTGTGTTCCTGTACCAGAGCTGATTGCGTCCATAATCGGAACGAATACCTGTAACGGAACATATCCATCATTCAGAGCTTCCGGAATAAGCTCGAATGTTACTTCATCTGGATAGTTTGTTCCGTACTGGTCAGAAACCAGTGAGCCATCGCTGTTCTTCTGATAGCTGTCAACTGTAACATCAGCAAGTGTTCCCTGCGGATTACCATACTTATCAAGTGTATAACCTGTTGTAAAGTATTTGAGCTTGCTTAAATATCCAAGTTTCTGTCCTACTGTCAATCCGTTGAAGTTCAGAGTAATGTAATATTTGCCATTCTTCACTGTCAGTTTAATTGTATGGTTGATTGCTTCATTTGACATAGAATAAGTATTCTTGTCTACTTTCACCATTGTTCCATAGATAGAGTAAACCCCATCAGCAAGGTTCTTGATATCCAGTTTTCCATCACTCTTCTTTGCTAACTGCTGGATTGCTTCTGTCAGTTTTGTCACCTGATCATCTACCAGTTTCTGTGATGCAGAATCATTATCCATTACATTCTGAGCACGACCTACTGCACTCTGTAATGTTGCAAGAGAACTTTCTGTATAAATGTCTGTCTGGCTTAAATATGTCTTTGCTTCTGCAATCTTGCTTTCCAGTTTGCTCTTATCTACAACTGCTTTTTCTACCAGTCCGTTTAATGCAGTTGTCAGAGATTTCTCTGCTGCTGCAACTTCTGACTCTGTTGCTTTTGGATTTGCTGCAACATTCTCAGCCAGTGTAATTGCTGTATTCAGGACCGTCAAACTGCTGCTTTCATAAACATCTGTTTTTGCTGCCTCAGCTTTTGCTTTTTCAATCAGGGCATTTAAGTTTGTCTTATCAACAACTCTTAAACTGTCAAGTGCTGTCTGAAGTGCTGTAACCTGTGCCTGAACTTCTGCCTTGGTAGCATCTTCTTTTGCTGCTACTGCCTGTGCATTTGTGATTGCTGTCTTTAATGCTTCTAATGTTGCAGAAGTATAAACAACATCGGTACGATTTGCTTCTGCTGTTGCTTTTTCAATCAAAGCATTCAGTTCTGTCTTGTCTACGATCTGAGTTTCTACTGCATCTACGGCTGCCTGTAAAGCTGTCACCTGAAGATCAATTTCTTTCTGTGTAGAATTCATATCATTGTAAACATCCTGAGCTGTCATGTAAGCCGCATTTAAAGCGTTCCAGTACTCGTCAGCAACATCCCCTTGCTGCATACCGGATACCTGATTCAGAAGTGCTTCGATTACGCTGTTGTCTCTCTCTACTCCTGTCTCCTGTTTGATGTTTGCCCAGTCGATAGAAACTCTGGCAACCTTTGTACCCTGTCCTTCACCGATGCTTTCCATAACCGGAACATAAACCTCTACATAGAACAGGTTATCGTTCAGTTCAATCGGGATTGATAATTTCTTCGGATACCAGTTTCCTTCTGTATTCTTGTCGTAATACTCAGAGTTCTTATTATTAAATGAATCGTAAACATCTGTGTACTCTTCTAATACTGTTGCATCGGAAGCTTCATATTTTACCGGATAATTATATTTGTTGTATTCAACCGTATCCATATCTACTTTTTTCAGTTTATACAGATATCCTGTCATTCCGGCAAACTGCATAGACTGGAAGTTCATCTCCAGTGTCACTTCGCCTTTACCCGTAACTCTTACAATTCCGGTCTGAACCATGGAAGCATTTCCCATAGAATCTTCATCGGATGTTGCATTGAGCATTTTGATCGGTACGGAATATGTACCTTCAAAAATCTGCGGATAATCTTTGAAAAGATCACTCTGTTTGTTCTTAACAACAAGTGCTTCATAAGAAGAGGTCAGCAGTTTTGTCTGCTTTTCTACTTCTGCTTTTGTTGCATTGACATCAGCGGATACTTTCTGAGCAGATTTGATTGCTGCCTGGAAACTGTTCCAACTGTTGTCTGTATAAGTACCGTCATTTTTCTTGGTCAGTGCATTTTCGATATAGCCATTTAATTCTGACTTATCTACTGCATCATCCAGACGAACAAGTGCTTTTACTGCTTTATCCAGCTTGTCAACCTGTTCTTTCATTTCATCTGCTGTCGCATCAGATTTCGCCAATACTTCTTCAGCTTCCTTGATTGCAGACTTCAAATTCTCATAGCTGTCTTTTGTATAATTTGCTTCTGCATAATTATTTTTCGCATCGGAAACTGCCTGATCCAGTTCTGCTCTTGCTTTTACTTCTTCTTTCATTACAAGACCTGCTGTTGCTGTATCCAGAGCTGTCTCTGCTGCTGTGATTTCTGACTGGAATGCCACCTTATCTGCCTGAACGCTTTCTGCTGTAGCAATCGCATCTGTTAATGCTGCAAAAGAATCGCTTGTATAATTTTTCTCTTCTAATACTTTTGCATCATTCAGTTTTGATTCCAGATCGGATTTTTTAATTTCCTGTTTTACTGCAGATTTTAAATCAAGATTTAACAGGAGTTCTGCTTCTCCGCTTTCTGTTGTTACTTTTACTTTATGGTTTTCTACATTTGCAGGAAGTTTCACTACAAGTCTGCCTGCGTCTGTATCTGCATCCGCATATCCGGCACCCTTGCGATACTGCATACCGGTAATTCCGTCCACGTACAGATAAGCAGTTACATTGCCGTCTTTATCTGTATATAAACGAGCAGATTTTAATCCTGCATTCAAATCACTTGCTGTTCCATCCTGATTGGTAAGTGTTGCCTGTACTTCGTAAACACCTTTTTCCATGGAAACGGCTGTTGACATCGGTACAAGTGCATCTACTGCTGACTGAAGGTCTGCGGATGCCTGATCTGCATTTTCTTCTGTTACCTTTCCTTCCTGAGCAGTAATCACTGCCTGAAGGTCTGCCCAGCTTTCTGCTGTATAATCTGCTTCATTTAATGCTTTGGCATTTTTCAGGACTTTATTGTATTTGTCAAGTCCAGTTGCCTCTTTTAATCCGCTGATTGCATCAGAAATTTCTTTATCTAATGCTACGATTTCAGAATCGTTTGCAGAAGTTGTTCCGTCGATTACCTTCTGAGCTTTTGCTACTGCGTCAGATAATACTTTGTAAGATTCCTCTGTATAATTGTCGGCTGTATATTTAGATGCTTTATCAACTGCTACAACTAAAACAGATTTATCGTGGGTTGGCTCGTTAATTTCTGCCACAGGTGTTAAACCAGATAAAGTCATAAATGCAGTTCTGCATCCTTCACCAGATCCAGGAACTTTATGCTGAAGTTCATCCATGATAGGAACAAAGAAGTTCAAATATACCCCATCATCTCTGTCTGCTGATTCTGGAAATTCAAAACCTACGCTCTTCGGATAATATAAGTCATATTCTTCCGCATAGGAATCCATATCTGTGCTTCCCGAATCATTTAGGTAGTAACTATAATAATCAAGCGGTGTATATTCACTTAATATCGGAAGTCCGTTTTCTTCTGTCTGCTCATTATTTGCCCAGAATATTCCATTTGTATAACCATATCTGCCCGTAATCACAATTCCTTGTGTATCAAAATAGATATGTTTCTTTCCATTCTCTACTACCAAACGAGCTGAATCATTTACAACCGCAGAATTGCTCATAGACAATCTATCCGGCTGATCCTGCTGCCACATAGTAACATTAACATTATATGTTCCGTCCTGGATTTCTGAAATATCTACTTTATCCGCTTTTTGTGTAATGGCGATTGTATTATAAACACGAGTAGTGCCTGTTATAACCAGTTCATCGCCCTCCATGTGAATACTTCCATCATCATTTTTATAGGAAGATGAATCAAAATACTCTATCGGATTAAACATTTCATTTACTGGATAATACCATTGAACTTCTATTTTGCTCGTATCCCAGTCTTTCGGAATTTTTACTCTTAATTCTACTGCTCTCGATGGAATAACCTGCGAGTCATTCATTTTTAATGACAAATTATAGATCAATGCTTTTGAAGCGTTTCCTGCTAATAAAGAATAATATTTGTTATATTCACTATCTTCATCTGAGGTTTCCTGTAAAAGTTCTGCTCCAAATTTTGCTTTACTATTAACTGTATAGTTATCTGTTACAAGTGTAACATCACCATCTGTCAATTCGAGTTTTTCTTTCGGTGTTGTTCTTACTCGCAATTCTCCATAGTAGGTACCATCTTCTGTTTGTATCTCAACCTGTTTTCCAAAAATAGCTTCTTCTAAGTTTTCGTATTCAATGGAAAATTTTCCATCTTCCAAAATATTGTCTGAATAAACAGAAATATACTTATTCTTTTTTACTTCTCTCGAATACGCATACATATATTGGCGATATGAAGAAGTTGAAGGATAAGTACACTCGCCTAAATCCTTAATTTCTTCAAGTACTCTTATTGAATCAATGCTACTTGTCTCTGCTGTAACAGTAACTTTTCCATTCTCAATTTTTGCTTCACAAGTACCACTAAACAAATCATTTGCAGTTTTTTCTTCTGCTACAAATCCTGTGAAATCCGGTGAATCTCCAACACTGGTTACAACTTTAGAAAGCTCCAATCCAATATTTTTATAATTTTCTTCGTTAATCTCTTTAGCAACTACTGTATTATTTACATCAAATGTAAATTTTCCGTTTACAATTCCGTACATATAGCTTTCCAAGTCATCATCTGTTCTTCCATAACTATAGAAAGCTTTAGTATACATCGTCCCTTCCAGTGTATCCACATCAAAAGAATACCACGACACACCCGTTGTTGCTTTTTCAACAGAATAATTTTGAATGTATTTATCATTCCACTCTTCATTAATTTGTCCTTGTTCCTTCAAATATTCCGTTGCCTCTGATGGATTTTCCTCATTATTAGCAATATATTTTTCTGGAATATTAAAAGTTCCCATAGGTGCATTCGAAGGTGCTATATCATCTGAAATTACACCCGGTTTTGAGAACTGCAAAATATCAATTTTTTCATAATTTTCAATCTGTAAGGTTACATGATATGTTCCATTATCATTCTTTTTTACTAGTGCAACATTATCCATGTAATCCTGAACTGTACCCGAATAAGGCTCCTCCGTAAGCAGTTTTCCAGAAGGTCCATAAAAAGTCAGTGGAACAACATATTCATTTTGGTTATCTAACTCTGTATTTGCGGTATTTGTTTCTTTCTGTTCACCAGCAAACGCTTGTATATTCATACCGCCAAGTAACATACTTGTACTCAATACAAAGGCTAATATCTTTTTTATTTTTTTCATTTTTCCTCCGTATCAATTAAAACAAGCTGCTGCACTTTTGGGTACAGCAGCTTGCTTTACATACATATTTACTTATTTTATTTTGCTGTGATGTCTGTAAGTTTCAAATATCCTGTTGCGTTCATCGGCATACTTCCAACGTATGTTGTGAATTTACCAGTAATTACACAGCCTTCATAAATTGTAGATGCATCTAAACCTGTGAATGTGAAGTAGTAATCTGTTACGCCATTAGTTGTAGTCTGTTTCGGAGTAACTGTTTTTCCATTAACTACCATTTTTCCTAAATGTCCAGTCAGACCTAAATATGTAATCTCATGAGTATGAACAACAAGTGTTGCCTCATCATCTGCAATCGTAATTTCTGCACGCATATCATTGAGTGCAGCATCTCCCATAGATGTTGTTGTACAAGCTGAGTTCTTATAAAGATTCTGCTTTGCTGTGTACTTACCATCTGCTAATGAATCTGCAGCAAACGCTGTAACTCCCATTGCCATTACCATTGTTGCTGCTAACAGTGTAGCAACTAATTTCTTGATCTTTCTCATAACTGTAATCCTCCTTTTCTCATCTTGGTATTAGCTTTTTGCTAATAAATTTTTAGTTATGATGTTTAGAGTTCTACGAGAATATTTCCGGTTACCCGTATCTAACTCCTTGTCTGAAAGATACCATAATTTGCCATTCAATGTCAACACTATTTTTTACAAGTTTGTTGCCTGAATAGCAACAAATAAGCCGCTATTTCCTTTGATTTTGTTGCTATTCAGACAACAATAGGCATAAAAGTGCCGTTATTGATAGTGTTTTATCAACAACGGCACTTTATTGAATTTTTTTCTTATTTTGTTACATGATATGCGTAAATGAGAATTTTTCTCACTTCTTATTTATACCCAGAAATATAATAGTGCAGTGCTTTCCGGCATGTGCATTGGTCCTACGCTGCAGGTAACGGTAACTGGTACAATTCCCATCGTGCCAATCCCCGTCCATCGGTGGATTCTGCACGCTTCCATCGGGATTTTCACTATATTATTCTCTATTCTTGCTTCTTCCAAAACTTCATTATGCTCATACTTCAATGTTTTCAGTTTTCCAGCCATCATTTCACCACTCACTCTGGAGTGTGCTGCCATCTCTTTCAGCTTTAATTCCAGATAGCTTTCTCCATTCTCCTGAACGATTTCGGCTATTTCTTCAAATCCTCTCATCCCATAGAGTCTCTTCCCTGCCCCTGCTTTTTATTCATCCGGTAAAGCCGGAACACTACCGGATGCCTTTCACATTTCTGCAGATTGTGCTGTATCTCCTGATCCAGTTCATTCTCTTTTTTCTTGTATACTGATTTTTTCTCTGTATAGGCGTTAATCATCAGTTCCAGCATGTGGATGTCGATATTCTCCACCATAACATCCAGTGATTCCTCGATTTCTTCCGGTTTTGCACCGATTTCTTCCAGATATTTTTCAAGATTCTCATACAGCTTGGTATATCTTTCCAGCCATTCTTCACCTGCTGCGGTAAATTCCAGTGATTCTGTCAGGATTCCTCTTTCTATGCAGTTCTTAAAATAACGGTTTACCGTTGATCGATTCACGCCATAAGATTCTGCGATACTTCCCTGAGCTCCACGTTTCTTTTCTACTCTTGACAGACCTTGTAAATATTGCAGTTGCAGCATCGTAGGTCTGTTCTGTCTCTTTAGATGTTCACCTTTTTCCATTTTCCTGTTCCTCTCTTCGTCACCATACATGAATATTCAATTCCCGATAATCGATTGGCAATGGCTTCTGTTCAAAGCGTGTAATCGCAATGATTGCCACTGCTTCTGTAATCGGGATTCCTGTATTTGCAGTATAAGTACAGATGTCTGTCGGTAACTGATAAACACCTTTTTCTTCTTTCGCCTGTATCCATTCATCATCTCTTCTGTACCATACATAGCCGATGGATTCGTCTTTTTTTGTCTTGAGCAGGAAGCAGTTCTGTGACTTTTTCACTCTTAATATGACAGAGTGTTCCAGTTTCCCGTACTCTGGTGCAAGGAACCTTGGATTGCGTCGTTCCGGTTCATACAGTCCGAATGCCATCGGGAACTCACCATCCTCATAAAAGGTATACAAGTCCATATCGTCATAAACTCTGTCGTATACGTCACCGTACTGCAGAAAGTTTTCAATTCCTTTTAACCCTTCCGGACTGATATAATGTTCCACTCTACAGGCATCTTCCTGCGCCTTCTGCTGATCCATTCCACTTACCATCTGAAAGAACTGTGTCAGTTTCTCATGGCGTGCAAGGCACTCCATACCTTCCAGTTTTCCCTTATCGCTCAGTTCTAGATGTCCGTTTTCCGGCTCACACAAAAATCCTTTTTTCACCAGACTCCGCACCAGGCCTGCCGCTTCATATCCGGTTATGTTCACTTCTCTGGCATACTCTTTCGATGTGATCTGTCTGCCCTGCCTCCATGTCCGGTAGACATATTCCAGAAGATCTTCTTCTAATTCGCCTCTGGCTTTTGTTACATCAATATTTCTGTTTTCAATCTTCTTTACCATTTTACCTTTCCCACCTGTCTTTTTTATATATTTGTCCGCTACACGATATCCGGTATTTTCTGCAAAAGCCTTCCATCCAGTAAGCATATCGTTTTTTTTCTTGGAGCCTTTCTTTTTCTCTGCGACACCCCCAGATTACAGGTGAAGTGTATTTCACCCAACCACTGCTGTTCGTACTCTATGTGAAATGCTGTGGTAGGGATTTTGATGCTTTGATCATTTACTTCTGCCTTCTTCCAGATTCCATGCATGTTCTGATACCAGATTATTCTGTCATCCTCATTTTCCGGATGCTCCGTTAGTTCCAACCAAATCTCCCAAGGTTCTATGTGCAGCCAGCCATCCCTTTCAAACCGCATATCTTCAATAGCTGCTTTTCTCTCTTTTCCGATCTCTGTGGTGTAAAAGGAATACCACATCTGATACTTTCCCGGTTTCAACTTCTTCCAAAGCGTGTGGCAGTCTACACTTTTCGGAATGGAACTTCTTCCACCGTCATTGATAAATTTCCATAAATTGTCGATTTTGTCCGGATTGGATACCTCACACGCCATGAGTCTGCCGTCCCTGTCTGCTGTCTTTTCATCGACCCCGCTCATTTGCAAGAACTGATTCCAGCCTTCGGCTGCCCGCTGCAGTTGTCTCGCATACTCCGTTCCGCTTTCTGTCAGTGCAGGAATCTTCGCATCACTGTCTGTTTCCAGAAAGCCTTCCTCTTGCAATTTCTTAATGTTCGATTTCCAGTAATACTCGGTCAGGTCATAGTCTAATACGAGGATTCTTTTGATCTGCTTATCATCCTCTTTCCATTTCCGCATCTGGAAAATCGTCCGCAGAATATCTTTTTGCATGTATTCTTTTGCCACTTTCTTTGTTTCCATTACTTTTTTTCCTCTGTTTCTTGTTTCCCGATTACGCTTTGGTTAGTTGGTTCAAACCATGTATTTTTAATTATATTGTCCTTTTTTCAGGTTTGTCAATGCATTTTCCGCTACAACATTATAATTCCATATAAAAATATCCAAAAATATGTTTTTATTTCTTTTTTCACATACTTTTGGATATTTTCATAGTTAATTTTCTGTTTCCTTTAATTTTGACTCATCCGTAGTCTGTGCGTCAACGCAGACTGCATGGATGGCAAGCCGTTTGCTGTATCCGTTCCCTGTACAGGTAGAAAGTGTCAGTATCTTGTTACTGGTCTGCGGCTTTACTCCTGTATCGACATCGGAATCTTTTATCATCTGATCGATAAATTTCTGATACTCTTCGCCAGGCTGGTATCCTACTTTATACACATCACCGCCATTGACCGCATCTTCATAAGAGAAGATTCGATAACGGTAGGCGGTTGTCTCAGAATATACAGTGAAGTATTGATTCTTTTTCCAGAATCCGTCATCCTTATATTTTTTCAGGCTCCCGAACATGCTTCCGTCATTCATATTGTGACCGTAGATGATGTTGTAATAATCCGAAAAATCAGATTTGTTAAGACCTTCCAAAAAGATACACCCTGCGATGTGGCTGTTGCCATGCAAGTCGGTTCTCAGATATTTCTCATTGTCACCTGAATACAGAATTGGATAATTGATGCCAAGTTCGTCCTGATTATCAAACCGTATCCATCCGATAACATCTGGATTCTCGGCTTTCAGTTTGTCAAACTCTACTTTTACGTCTGTTGCCCACCAGTCTTTTTTCTTCTGCTTTCCATCATCTGGTTCGGACTCATCATTTACATACTCCTCGGCAAGTTTGTCATAATCTCTGGCGGATTTCCATCGGTCGATGTATGGGGGCAGGATATGCATAAGTGCTACCCCGATCAAAACCACTGCCAGAATAATCCATATCAGCCATCGGTATGAAGTTTTTTTCTTCATGTTGTCTCTCCCATTTTTCCTGTTAGTTCTCTCGAACCACTATCGTCATTATGGAATGTGTGGTTGGAATTGTCAATCTTTTTCTTCTTTCGTACTGTCTGTTGCCTGTCCGTCTGCTTCTGTCTCTCCATCTGCTTCTTCCTGTCCGTCTACGAGGTCGTAACTCATATCAAGCAGATCCAGGACTTTTGAATCACTGACAGAACCGTCCAGCGGAACTGCCAACCAGTGCTTCTGATCCATGTGCTTTGCCGGAGCAAGGTGATACATTTCGATGTAGTTGCCTATCATGTCCAGCTCTGCCTGAACTTCCATGAAAGTTGTTCTTTCGGCTGGTTGGTAAAAGACGGCATAAGGTGCGGCGGTTCTTGGGTTTTTGAAGATGGTGACGGGGTATCCGGATTTGTTGATGGTGTCTGGATGGGTGGGGTATTGCTTTTGGATGTATGTGAATATTTCTTGTTGGTTCATGTGGGATCCCTTCTTTTTCTCATAATGAATGGATGACCTCTGCCATCCATTATCATTTATTATAACTTTTCTGATTCGCTTATTACAATAGCTTTTTAACAAGTCTCTGTTTTTGAAACAAAAGAAAGCTACCAGTTTTTTTCCTCTGATAGCTTTCCATTCATTCTTATTCTGTTGGAAACATCGCTGTTTCCAGCTTACTCATCTCTGTATCCGAAAGACCATACTTTCCTGAATTATCTTTTTCCACTGATACTTTTACAGTAACAGTTTTTCCATAACTGTTCTTTTCAAGACTCTTCTGGACACTTTCTGTTAATACGGCTGCAAAGACTTCCGGATCATTTCCATCCAATCCCTGCTTTATTTTTTCATTGCTTACCTCTGTAGAGCTTTGTTGCAATGTCTGAAATACATTGGATGGTTCAACTTGTACACTTACTGTATAAACTCCATCCTCTTCTTTCACATCCTGTACTTTGTATTTTGCCAGTTTCTTTACTTCTGTCAGTTTTTCCGTATAATCAGCAATTCCTTTATCCGTAATGTTATCGGAATCATCAAATTGCTTTTGGATGCTCTCATTAAAATCCTCTTCGATTTCTTTGCATCTTTTTCCGAGAGTTCTATAACAGATTCGCATAGTCCTTATATTCTCCATGATAGTATGCATCAAGAGAACTTTGGACGTAAGATTTGGCATCGAAGTCTGGTTGTTTAGAGCACGCACTAATCCCAATACTTAACATTATCGTTTCCAAAATCATTAGATACTTTTGTAAGTTTTTCATCCTGTTATCCTCATACTTTTACTTTACAAAAAAATCCACAAATTTTCCGGCCTTTGATGGCAGTTTAAATTTATATTCTTGTCCTTCATACTTGAAAGAAAACTTTCCACCAAATAATCCGGCTTTTCCTTGGATATTTTTCATATTTGGAATATAAATTTTTGCCCATCGTTCATCATACGAATTATCAATGTTAGCATGATGAATATATAATATCTTTTCATTTATACTTAGCAATGCTAAACCTCTGATACTTCATATTGTCTCTTCTAATTTTCCAAGTAAATCATTCATTCATTGGCTTATTACAACAACTGTTCCAACTAATTCCTCTACTTCATTTCTAAACAGGATAAAAGTCGAATTTTAAGAAATGGCACTATATAACTCTATATAGCACCATTATCTCTTAAAAATTTCTTATACATCTCTTCAATTTTCTTCAAATCTTCATGGTGCAAATCACCTATTTTAAAAATAAAACTGTCTTTTGTAAGAAGTGTTACTTTTGATACTCTTGCAGTAGAAGCCAATCTTAAACCAGCTTCCTCCCAATAAATAATTGGTGTATCATAAGAATCTTCTTTCCTTGCTTTGTGTTTGGTGATTTTAACTGATAATACACCAAGAATATTTTCATCAAGTACAACAACTGGTCTATTTATTGATTTGCTTTCATCTTCCTCTAAAGGAAATTCCACAAACCACACTTCACCTTTGTTCACTATTTAACACCTTTCTCCTTTTTCATTTGTTCAAACATATCATCCCATTCAGATTCATCATTCCATTCGTCAGCAGATGATATGACAGCTTTGCCTTCTTTATTATAATTTGTGTTCTGCATTGCTAACTTATATGCTTGTAATCCATAAATTCCAGTATTCATATCAGGCTTAAATGGTAATGCTTGCTCCCTTACTGCCTGTTTCGCAGCCATAGTAAAGAAAGTAGTCATATCAAGTCCAAGACTGGACATAAGTTCTTGCAATTGAGCCTTTAACGTTTCATCAATTCTCATTGTTACATTTGTATTTGCCATATATATCACTCCTCGTATTATAAAGTAGTAGTGTTTATAGACCCTCTCCAAGGTCTGTATGCTATAATTTTGGAGATACTGTGGATTGTTTTCACACTCCTACCACTTGATGGTTTAAGAAAGGCTACAACCACAGTCTCTTTGTATATTTGTTAATCAGTTAGATACCGCATGACGGTTTATTTAGAACGAGGTTACAATCGCAAGGAGTACCAGTGGTTCTAAACAGTATCAAAATATTTACTCAAAGGAGATTTTTATGATATACGTCGGAATTGATGTTGCTAAGGACAAACACGACTGTTTTATTACCAATTCAGATGGTGAAGCATTATTCAAATCTTTTACCATTCCTAACAACCGTAAGGGTTTTGAAACCTTGTTTCAGAAAGTACAATCCGTATCAGATGATTTAACCAAAGTAAAAGTAGGGCTTGAAGCCACTGGACACTATAGCTACAATCTTCTGGGATTCCTTCTTGATAAAGGTTTGCCGACCTACGTTATCAATCCGTTACATACCAATCTTTACAGAAAAAGTTTAAGCCTTAGAAAGACGAAAACGGATAAAGTGGATGCCCATACCATCGCTTCTTTGATCATGTCTGATGTGGACTTGAAGTCCTACTCAGACACATCTTACCATAACGAAGAACTAAAGTCATTAACTCGTTATCGTTTTGATAAAGTACAGGAGCGAGCAAAGCTCAAGACCTCTGTATCTCGCCTTATTTGTATTCTTTTCCCTGAATTAGAGAAGCTTGTTCCAACAATCCATATGGCATCCGTTTATACCCTATTATCTGAATTTCCGTCTGCTCATGCTGTTGCATCTGCGCATCTTACCAGACTTACAAATCTGCTTTCTGAAAGCTCACATGGAAGATATGGCAAAGATACAGCAGTAATGTTTCGTGAAGCCGCCAGAAACTCAATCGGTTCAAATATGCCAGCGAAGTCTCTGGAACTGAAACATACCATTAAGCTCATTCAGGAATTAACTTCTGAGATTGACGAAATTGAAACCGAAATCAAATCCATTATGGATGAGGTTAATTCTCCGATTCTTAGCATCCCCGGAATCAACTACCGTATGGGTGCCATGATTATTGCAGAAATCGGTGACTTCAGTCGTTTTGATTCCCCTGACAAGATACTTGCCTATGCCGGAATGTCCCCATCTACCTATCAATCGGGGCAACTTGATAACTGTTACTCCCATATGGAAAAACGTGGTTCTCGCTATCTTCGATACGCCCTTTACAATGCGACTAAATATGTCTGCCATTGGGATGAATCATTTGGAACATATCTTGCCAAAAAGCGAGCAGAGGGCAAGCATTATAATGTTGCTTTATCCCATGCTACAAAGAAACTAGTAAGAACCATTTATGCAATGGAAAAAACAGGGCAATCATACAGTAGTGCATCCTAATTGTTTTCTGTAAATATCTTCTAGCTGAGTGCCGCTAATGACACTCTTTTTGTCATACAGTTTTCAAGGTACAAATATATCTGAAATGCATTTCTACAATTCATTCAAAATATTTCATTTTCAGACTTGACTTTTAATAGTTAGTCTTTCTTAATATTATTATATTCTCCATTTTTGCCTTTGTCAATACAATGTATTAACATTGCACACGAAAGTTAAAATTACTTGGCATTTTTAATCGAACATTTTCAGTTCTGGCATATATTTCTGTATTCAGCCTGCATTACGTCTACTATTGTGGATTCGAAGAATCTGTCTGAATATGGCTCATAAAATAATGTCTTCGGTATTGGTTCGTCGATATAGGTGTTGCATTCACCAAACATAACACACTCTTCATCCATGACTATGACATACGATAAATACAGTTACAGATTCACCAAGGTAATTGAATCGCTCGGATTAAATAAGGAGCATCGACCACATGATCCACGAAAAACGTTTATAACCAGATGTAAGAAGGCGGATGTTGATATAAATGCTCTGAAGCAAATGGTCGGTCACTCGATTAAGGATATAACGGAATCGGTCTATACGGTTCGTGATGTAGAATGGCTAAAAAAAGACCTGGAAAAAATGCAATAAAAGGGAGCTCTCTTAATCAAAAGAAAAGCTCCCTAATAAATTACCATATGGTGGTCAAATGTGGTGGTCAAATAGTGGTCAAACGACACAATTTCAACTACTTTTTACCACATCTTAATACTCTTAAAAGTGTTGATTTTACGCACTTTCTTAGAATTTACCAGCCTTTGCTGCTTCCTCAACGGAAACAGTAATGCACGTATTTATCGCATCCGCTGGCGTTTTTGTTACCTGTATGTTTCCTATTCATCAATTTTTATACCTATTTAGCACTTCTCACGGCTTATTTAGCATTCCTCTCCGGCATACACGAAACCTGTCTCTTCCCAAAACTTCATCGGGGAAATGTAGTAATCGTACTGGCTGCTCCCTTCCTTTTTGAAAGCAACTCCGAATTTCAGAAATCCAAGGATAATGCCCTGGCGTATAAACTGCTGGTCTTTTTTCATTACTCTTGCCGCTACTGCCACCGGTACATTTTCGCCAGTGAACTCCGGTACTTCTAAATATACTTTACTCTTATCCATTTGTCAACTAACTCCTTTCTTTCTGTGCTGCAGTCAGAGCGTTCACAATATCCTCTGCCTTCTTTGGTCCGATGCCCTTCACGCCCAGGATAACTTCTCTCACTTCATCTTCGGTCAAGCCTTCTGCATCTTTCATGCCGTCCGCATGGCCTGCCTTGTATAAATTCTTGCAGAACGCATCCATCTGCTGATGATCCATTCTCTTAACGTCCTTATATGTCTTTCTGTTCAATGTGTACTGCTTCATCCTTCGCCCTCCTATACAAACGGTAACTCGCTGTCGTCTCCGGCTGCCATAAATCCATCATTCTCCGGCTGTGGTGCCGGTGCTGGCTGAGTGTTATAGTCTCCTGTGTTGCTGCTCTCTGTGTTTTTGCTCTCGGCAAGCTCCTGGTCCTCCGCAACAATGTCGGTCGTATATACTCGCTGACCGTCCTTGTTGGTGTAGCTGCCGGTCTGTATTCTTCCGGTCAGTACAATCTTCGTTCCCTTATGCAAATATCTCTCAGCAAATTCAGCCGCCTTGCCAAACGCAACGCACGCAATGAAATCTGCTGAGTTCTCCTGGTTTCTTCCTCTTCTATCTACTGCCAGGGTGTAGCGAGCTACTGCTGTAGACTGCTCTCCCTGGGAATATCTAACCTCCGGATCGCGTGTAAGGCGACCCATTAAAATTACCTTGTTCATCTACTCTGTCTCCTCTCTTTGCGCAACCAGCTGACCTTCAACATTGTAATCATATCCCAAAACTTCTGTGCCATTGATATAATCGCAAAATGCCTGGCACTCTTCCTTCGTTGTGAAGAATACTTTTCTCAATTCTTCTGTCTCTATATCTTTGAAATCCTTATTGTGATCCACTACTACCTTCGCATATTCAGCGCGGGGACCTCCAACAAAATACTCTTCTCCTCTGTCTCCTTTTGCCATGTACCACGCCATGAACTCTCTGTTTCTCTCGCTTAATTCGTATAGCACATTCTCTTTTGGGTAATACACCTTCTTATTCACTCTGCAGCTGCACTCATCGTCCACGGTTTTCCCGGACGGCAATACTACCTGGATTCTTCTGTTTTTATCGCACTTATCGCATTTCTTTTTATACCGATAGTCCCAGCTTACCGCCCAAAGAGTAACCTTGAAATGTTCCATTAACTCTTTCAACCTGGCTTGCTTGGCTTTGCTTTCTGCATTCCGTATCGCCCTGTCGCACTCGTCTTTCTTTCTCTCAAAGTCTTTCTTCACCGACTCGAAGTTTCTCTTAATACCCTGCAGTTCCTTATTCTCTTTGCGCAGTTTCTCGATTTCATCGTTGATTTCCTTTTTTACCGATTCTCTAAGCTCATTCTTTAACTCTTCGATTTTCTCGTCAAATTCGCCTGGCTCAAAATAATCTCCATCATCCCAGCAACACATGATTTCTTACCTCCTCCACTTTTTCTATTTTCAGCACATAATATAATGCATCGGGTTCCGCACCCCACTCCGGATTACCTTTTCCAAAATGCAGGGTGCATTTGCAAACGACTTCCGGCGAGTCCTTCGAGTATCCATTTCTGAATACTACAGGTACCGGCCACGGCTTCCGGATTTCTTCCGTTACCGCCTCTCCATATACCATCTGTCCGCCAACCAGGAGAAAACCGAACGCATTCATAAACCGGCTGTCGTAATACGGCTTGATTTCTCTGTATTCCTCTTTCTTTTCTCCGGAGACGATCATATCAAACCACTTCTTTTTTATTGGCAGCGTCAACATCGCCCTCCACCTTCCTTCTCTTTTAGATATTTTTCGCATTTTCGGTATATTTCCGGATCAAATTCTTTTCGTTCATGCTCGTAGGAACTGTACTCTGCCGGACTGCATCCAGCGATCTGCGACATTTTCATCATTGTTATTTTGGCATCTTTCCTCAGCGCTGCGATATAGCCTGCATACATTCCCTTCTGACTGTTCAAGTTCTGAATCTTAATTCTTTCCTTGACTGCCTCTGACTCTGTAAATCTCTTCACTTGATAAACCTCGCACTGCTCATTTTTGCAATCAAACAGGCATCCATGCCTGCCCCTTGGTCCGTCAAAGAATCCTGCCACATATTTCGTGGGTTCTTTGCAGGTATTGCATTTTGCATTCACCACCATACGTCAATCCTCCCTTGGTTTATCCAGTAAGTCCGTATGTTTCAATAAGCACTTCTTACATCCATTCTCTCTGAAGCCGTACTGGCATTTAACTTCAACCGGAATCGGGCAGAAATGGCACTCTTTGATGATATATTCTGCCAGCTCGCTTTCTCTCTTCCTTCCGGCAATAATTTTGGCATTCGCCGAGTCAAGTCTGTTATCTACGTGGCCGATAAAATCAGCCATCATTCTCATGGTTTCCTTGCAAAACTCTTCGTTGATTTTATATTTCTTCCGGCGTGAAGTCATGCAGGAACAGGTCTATCCTTCTCTTTAATTCGTTTTTGTTTTTAATATCCATCGCTCAACACCTTCTTTCTATCTCGTGCTGCAGACCGGAACATCATCAACAGCATTTCTGATACCGGCCTGCTTCTATCTTTTCTCTTTGCCTTCTTGATTGCTTTGAGGTCGTACCACTCGCCCCGGTAGTTCATTCCATCCGGAACATACACGCCTACCTGGTATGGAATTTCTTTCTTGATCTGCTCGTACACTTCCTCCGGCATCACATAGTAATTGTAGTCTCCCAGGAAGTTGTGACCGTTCTTCGAGCGAAAATCCTCTACTGAGGACTTAACCTCGTAGCAGTAGAAGTCTCCCTTCTCTATACCGGACACAGTATTGTTCACCGGCTTGAATTTCATAAAATCCACCCGCACTGCATTCGTGGTGGCGTAGTCGAAAGTCACTTCCCTGGCCCAGTAAATTCTCGGGTCATTGTTCGGGCAGATGTGCCGTTGGATTGAGAGCGACAACATCGCCGTGATCTCCGGTCTTTTATTCTTTTCCATCCTAACACGGTCCTCCTTCCGCTCCATGAAATGCTCCAGCCGGGTACATCCATCGTCCCTTCACATACACATCATCGATTGTAAATTCTCCGGTAATCAAACTCCTCAACGCCTCGAAATCTCCGTGATATACACATGACTCCGCATCTCCGACGAATGTTTCTAAGTCGCATTTGTTATCCAGTGTGAAGCCAAGTATCTCTTCATCTCTCTTCAATGCCTCAAACTCTTCCGGATATATCTCCTTTATTCCTGCAAACAATTTCGGGGTAGAGAATATGCACATCGCACAACTGCATCTATTCCATCCCGCTCTGTAGCAAGGATGCGGATTGACTTTGTGCCTCTTTAGAACTTCCCATATGTCTCTTTCCGAATAGTCAATCACCGGCCGCCATTGATGCACTATTCTATGTGCTTTTGCCGGTGCATTCGTTCTATGGATTTCAATTTCGTTGTACTTTGAACGCCCTTTTGACTCGCCTCGTCATTCTCCGGAAACAACTAAAATCTTTACATTTTCCTTTGTCTGTTCCAAATTTGATGTTACACTGTCCTGGACTGCCGCCTTTAGATTTCCGCTACACCAACGTCCCTGGTGGGTACCGCCTTTTGCTGGAAATTTATGTCTCTTCCCTCCAAGCTGTTCTAACTCCTGCAGTCGGCTGAGATTTGACATCACCGTGTCTGCGACCATAATTTTCAAATATGCGCTGCACCATCTCCTGCTCAAATCTCCTGTTTTTGCAGGAAATTTCATTCTATACCCCAGCTTTTTCAGTTCTGCTTCCATATCTTCCGTGGCTTTTTCTTTAATTTCCTGGCATTGTAGATAATTTCTCGACAATCGACACTGCCTCACTTCTCCGGTGTCCGGATCAAGCCATTCAACCGGTTCGCTTGCACCGATTCTATACAGTTCCCCGAAAAATCCATTAACCCTCCACGAAAGTCTCAGCTTTACTCCTTCCGCTTCTGCAAATGCTCTCACATAATTCTGTGTACATTTCCAATCCATTCTTCTCTCCGGGTTGCCACCGTCAATGTCATGGTGCCAAAACTCCATCCGTTCTTTTGGTACTCCGAGTTCCAGCAGTTTGTAATAGCAAGCTATGCTATCTTTTCCTCCGGAAAGAAGTATTGCAACCAGGTCGTACTCCTCAATTGGTAACAGTTCCGGCAGGAAAATCTTCTCAAAATGGGAAGAGTCTCTCCTGCCTTCAACTCTAGGAATTATCCTTTTGCCGGTACCATATATCGGTATATCCGGCTCTCCGTACATAAGCGGCGTGTCTTTGGTGCAATCGGCGTCTTTTATAAATCCCTCGCATTCCTGCATCACTAACACTCCTTCTTTACATACAAATCACTGATTCCTTCGACCACGCTTTTCTCTTCATCGTTAGGGAACTGGAAGCCATACTGTTCCAGGACTTTATACAGCGCCTTTACGCGCTCACCGCCTATTGTGTCGTATGTGTAATGCCAATTATCTACAAGATCCTCTTCTCCAGCCATTGCCGATACCATGCAGAGCAGTTTGTGTAAAACACTTAACCCTTCCATCTTCTTTTCGGCTGCTTCCAATTCTTCCTTCGGAGCGTTGTAAACCTCACATCCCACAAAGAATTTCTTTAATGTGTTATGGCCGGTAAACGTCTCGTAGCTCATCATCTGTTCAAAAAGGTCCGCTTCGACTTTCTTCTCATCTGTGATTTTGTTAATCCTTCCGGATAAAATACCTTCAATGAATGCTTTTCTTGTGCTGGTTGCTTCTTTCAGAATAGCCTTGATCTGTTTCTTATTACGCTTATTCTGCCTTGCCTTTTCCTCTTCCGGTGTAAGTACCTTCTTTTCCTTTTTCGCTTTGCGAACCACATATAAAGTTCCGTATCGTTCCAGGTAAAACATCGGTTCGCCGTTGTCCTTGAACTTCATTGTCTTAGGCGGCTCCTTGTCCAGGCTGTAACTTTCCATACGTTCCCACTTATCTGTGTAAAATTCGCTGTCTGCCTCCTTCGGTGCTTTCTTCAATCCCAGCTTCTTCATCATCGCCACATAGAGCTTCATATTCTCCTGGCGTTTCTGCTCCTTCTGAGCATTGATTGCACGCCTTGCCAGGTCTCGGGAATCCGTGGACTCCTTCAAAATCTTATTCCTTGTCTTGATGTCCTTAATCTTTTCCAACTCGTACATATCCGTAAGTGTCAGCTGGTAGCCGTCCTGTCGTTCCTTCTCCATCAATGTCTTGGAGTCCAGCTTCGCAATGTTCAAACGGTGTCTAATGGTTTTCTTGCTGAAACCAGTCTTTTCTGCGATCGTGTCCTCTGTCTCTCCGAGGTCGAGCATCATCTGAAATCCTTGCGCCTGCTCCCAAATTGTCAAATCGCCACGCTGCATATTTTCTTCCAGCATCGTCGATACCTGCTCTTTATGAGTCATTCCCTCCACAATTCTGCAGGGTGCCTCTGCCGCTCCTGCCAGCTTTGCTGCCGCGCATCTTCTGTGACCGATGATTGCAGTGTACTCTCCCGGCTCTCCTTCCTTCGGAATGACCGTCAAGTTCTGCAGGATTCCATTCTTTTTGATGGATTCTGCCAGCTCAGTCAAATCTCCCAGGTCTTTTCTCGGGTTGTCCGGATGTGGATGTATATGCTCCAATCCAATATTTACAATGTCTTTAGCTTCCATGTCTTATCCTCCTAAACGCGTATTATTCAATCACTAAATTTCGTATTTGCGAGTCTCCTGGGTAAAAAATTTACCCCGCTTCTTTTTGAAGCAATTTCAGCAGCGGATGCCACGGTCTTGTACCACGGATGCGTCCGATGATTTTCTTCAAGTCACACTCAGACTTCTCAATCTTGACGTACCCCTTATACTTGCCTGCGTTTCGCTCATTTACCGGTCTGTCGTGAAATCCGTCCGTAATCATAAATCTGTCCGGGCGTTCCTCATTCTCATTGAATGCCACGTAATGCTTGTTGCCGTGAGCGTAATACCCAACGATAACCATATTGCCTACCTCCCTTCGTATCTGTCGTGAATTGCTATCGGGTAGCTGATCCCTGTAATCTCCTTAAATCTGCTGTCTGATGTATAGAGAAAATTGCCGCCCATCATGTACCAACGCTTTCTGCGGTATGCAGGCTTGCAGTCAACGTACTCTTTACCCATAACCTCTCGTTTCTCTATGTACACGCACTGTCTGATGTCCTCCGGCTCAAAAGGTCCTTTCTGCGCTGCCAGGACGTATAACTCTCTTTGGTATGAAGATATTCCGTCATTGGTACAATCGCCTAACGGGTTTCTATACACTTCTGCCGTCAAGCAACTTTCAACCTCGTAGTTGGATCGCATCCAATCCAGGACTTCGTCCTTGTGCTTGCACCCGCTCCATATCTCGCCCATAAATACCAGCTCATTATCAAATTTCTGCACCACATATACATCGTCGCCTGCCTGCTTTACCGCCTGCAGCTGAATGTATTCCTTAGTCTCCGGGTCGAATGCCACTTTCTTCTCGCAGTTCTCGGCCTTCATAAACCCTCTGACCTTATGAGTGCCAATGAACTGATCCAGCTTCTTCTCTGCATATCCTTCCGGAATATCCTCTTCATTTACCGCCACGTCTCCGTGTTCCTGGACTCCGTATTTATTGGAAATCTCGCACCAGGTACCTTCCAGGTTCAGTACAAATCCTTCTTTCTCAATTCTCATTTTCCTGTGCCTCCTTTTCTGCTTTGATTGCCGCTATCTTCACATAGTCCGGAATGTGAAAACCATTGATGATGTTCACTGCCTGCAGTTCCGTTAAATCGCACCTGGCCTGCAGTTCTTTCCGCAATTCTCTTCTTTTGCCAATGTCCTGCAATCCGTTTGCCGGCAGAAGCATTGCTCTCTTTCTGTACTCATCCGCTATCTCTCGTGTCAGAGTTTCCACTAACTCACCCTCTCCACGTAGTCCACGCAATTCTGTGGAATCTTCTCGTCCTTACAGAGCCCCTCCCAGCATTCCTGCAGGTCTTTTAAGTTCTGAGCGTCGAACTGTGTCTCGTCTCCGTCATTAAAACCGATATTGTAGACACCGCCACCCGAAGTAACGACTCCTGTCGCCGCTTTTGCTAATGTCATTTCTGCCCCGCTCCTTTCTTTAATGCACAGAGCGTACACGCCGCTCCATCTAACTTACTTTTTTCAATTACTCCGGCATCCTCGGGTCTCTTCCAACAAGGATCGCCGCATACCGGACAGTTGACTTTCTCCCATCCAGGTTTTCCTTCCGGACAGTTTTCTAACCGTGGCATACACAACCACCCGCCTCTATCGCTTGGTTTTCTCGGTTCTATCTTCATGCCTTTGCCTCCATTTCCTCTAAATCACGGATCACGCTTCTTACAGCCGATTTTCCGTTTGCGTTGAGATGCCTCTGCCACGCTCCAACGGAAGGCGCCCATCTGAACCCATTATGTTTTAACACGTCTCTTACTTCCGGCTCAGGCTTGCCCTCAAAGAATAACTGAACTCTCATTGCATCCGTATCTTCCTTGACCTTGAAAAACTTATTCTCGCTTTCCTGGGTTCCTTTGGACTTCGTTTCCTGCAGGCTCTTAATTCTCCCTTCCAGTCTGCGGATGTTGGCGTTGTTGTTCGTCAGCGCATAGTCCGGGAAGCCAAGTCTGCCACAAAAATCCGGAGTTCTAAGGTCCTTGATCTGCTCGTCTGTGTAGCCCATATTTCGGAGAAGTTCGTCTCCTTTCTTCGTGTCCTTTAATCTGATTGCCTTATTGGCTTCCTTCATCTGCTCCTGGGTTTCTCTTAACTCGTCCACTTTCTCCTGCAGCTTTTCGATTGCATTCTCGTCGCTCGACTTGATAACATCCTTGCCATAGAAGATGCTCTCAATCTTATGTAGGATTCCTTCCACCTGCTTGTAGTCCTCGTGGTTCTTATCCCAAGCTGCGACCTGCTTTTCTTTCTTCTTTACCGGGAAATTGCCTGCTCCGGAAATCATCACGGACGGACACATCATGCCAATCTGAATATCCTTGTTGATGTTCTGAGCCAATCGTCTTGAATATCTCTCACAGAGTTTCGTAACCCTCTCTTCCTCAGAAGGTCTTGCCTGGATCACCTTCTCACCCAGTTCATACGCTTTGTCAACCTGCGCCTTATACCTCGCCGTCTTGCTTCCTTCCTTGTAATCGCTGAACGACATCATGCTATGAGCCGTCTTGGCCGCACTCTCGTTGATGCTGAAATACACTCTTTCCATTACGCCACCTCCAAATATTCGCCGATTTTCTCGACATTCAGTTTCACTACCGGGTATGTGCAGTAACCGCTTCTTACTGTTCTGCCGGTATTCTCGCCTAAATCATTGCTCTCTACAAATTCAACCGCCCAAGGGCAATTATTCGTATCAAGCACCACTTCGTCCTCCGCCAGCATACTTCCAGTAATACATACCGTGATACGTGCTATAGGTCCGTCCTCTTCGTTCCAAATCTCGATTGCTCTACTGTTGTCTGCCTGGTATTTTGCCACCTGCAGGAAGCAGTTCTTGTAAACCGCCCACTCTGTCCTAACCTCTAATAATGCCATATTACTTCGCCTCCTTTCCTGTGATGATATCGAATGCCTCTTTGAGGATTGCCAGTTTTCTTTCTGCCTCAGTCGCTCTCTTGAGTAATTCCTCAATTTCTCCCGCAGCCTTATTTCTCATCAATCCCATCTGAGCATTCATGCTATTAAGAGCCAGTCCATCATCTGAAATCTGCTTTTTAAGTTCATTAATCTTGGTGCAATACTGAGCATCCATTCTGTCGTAGTCATTCTTCTCTTTTACAAGTTCTGCCTCGAGTTCCTCGATTCTTCTCGCACGGAGTCTCATCAGTCTCTGAATGCCACCTTGCTTTTTCCATGTCTTGCAGAACTCGTCTTTGTCGATGTCGCATCCCATGTACTCTGCTTCGATTTCTCTGTATTCTGCCTCGGTCGGCTCAAACCCTGTTCTCTCGATAAACTCTGATTTCATCATATCCGTTACCCTCCTACGCCATCTCTAAAATTCTCTCTACGTCTGATCTTCTCTGACGCATCATCAACATTGCTGTCACTTTGTCAATCTGGCCGGAAGTGAGACTTACGATAAAATCTGCCACTTGGTTGTGCATCTTGTACACTTCCTGGTACAATCTGTCTGCCTCTGCCTCGTAGCTGTCTGACTTTTTCATATCCAGGTGTTCTTCTTCCATCCAATACTCTGACTGGTTCTCAGCTTCTTCCATTTCGGCCTCTAAAACTCTTAACTTCTTCAATACTTCCTTCATACAAATACGCTCCTTTCAAATTTGCGAACTGTGTTTCACGTGAAACACTCATTTGCGAGTTGTTTGGGTAAAAAAATTTCTATGCTGCCTCTCTAATGTCGATCAGTTTGTCTATCCCTGTGTAAACACAGTCGCCAGTTGTGAATACCAAGCCATCCCATCTTACGTACTTAACTGTCTCTACCTTGTTGCCTGCTTCGTAAGGTGTGTGCCACTCTACAACCACCGTCTTTCCGTCCGCAAGCATCTTTTCTATCTTCTCAACATCTGCCATTCTAAAAACCTTCATACCGACTACCTCCATCGCTTTAAGTATTGTTTGATTATGTATATATTATACTTCGCAACTGCGTATTTGTCAATATGTTTACTTCTAATTTGCGTATTTTATCAAAGTTTTTTTACAACAATCTCGTAACCGAGAGCCGCCACCATCTTTGAGAAGCTATCGTATCTCATGCTCTTAGCGTTTCGATTGAGAGACTGGCTGATGTTCTGTCTCGTAATTCCCATTCTGTCTGCTAAATCCTGCTGGGTCATTTTCTCTTCGTCCAGGATGCAGCGGATCGTCTCCTCTGCATTCGCCGCTTTAATCTCCATCTATTTTCTCCTTTTCTTCTGTCTGACTGTTACTCTTGCCTTTGCGACCAGTACACCGGTCTTTGTTCTTTCCGGATCAGTAAACCTTAACTGGCTTCTGTTCATTTCCAGGTTTTCTTCATTGTCTATCAGCACCAGGTTCTCTATGTTGCAGTTGTCCTTATTTCCGTCCAGGAATGATACCATCTTACCTTCGGGAACCGGTCCGTTGTGTTCTTCCCATACTGCCCTGTGGACAAACTCGAACCGCTCCCATTGTTGACCGATTTCTTTAACCTTTCGGATAAGATAGCCGTCTGTCGTATGTGTGTACTCTCCTACTTCCATGTGGTTTGCCGGGACATGACCTTTCTTAAACATCGTTGCCCTGCACTTCTCATATTGTTCCTGGCTCATTGGCTTTCCTTTATTTGCCGGAACGTGTCCTTTTTCAAACCGGCAGTCAACACCGCTGATAATGTCGTGGTTCTTCTTGTATGCCCTGCACTGTTTCTCACTGAACTCTATTCCGAAATGCACTGACACCAGTTCTGCAATTTCTTTTGTCTTTCTCCCTGCCGCAATGCTCCGAATGTAACTTTCCATTCCCTTCGGATATTTTAGTGAGTACCCTTTTGGAAGCCCGCCGGTAGTGCCGCTCTTTATGCCATACCGGTTCTTCGCACCCTTTATCGCCGCATCGGAAAATACCATTCCGTACTTCTTATCGAACCCCTGTTGATTTATCAGCTCTGTAACCTGTTTCGTGGTTCTGCCTGGAACATTCTCACGCAGCCAGGCAATCACTTCTTCGGGCCAGCCTCTCATTTATGGTTCGCCCCCCCCCCGCATGAACTTCGAGCATTTCCGGAACCGCCTTCTGCCTTTCGTACCCGTACTCGTCCATGTGCTTCATTGCCTTGTACTGCAGTTCTCCGTTTTTGATGATCTGCTCGCTAATGTCGCATATAGCATCAGTTCTCTTCAACTCGCTTTCCAGCTCTTCTCCTGTCAGATCATCGTCTCCCAGCTTTTCCAGCTGAGCGAACAGGTGGTTATTCAAATCTCCTAATGTATTCTTCATATTGCCATCTCCTTCCTTGCTTCGCCTACCGCCAACTCCATCGTTGTATTGAACGGCGTGTTGCAATCCTCCATCTTATCGAATAATTCGACTGCCTTCTGCAGGAACTCTTCGCTGTCTACCAGTTCCTCGTACTTTTCTTCGTCCAGGTTTTCGCTTTCATACAGTCCTTGCAGATAATTCTTTACATCCTCAGTTCTGTCGCTTTCACTCATTGCTCTGCTGATCTCGCCCATAAGTGCCTCGTTGATTACTGCAGGCTCTTCCGTGATGTAGAACCTTGCGTTGCCGCTGATACCTCCGCTGATTTCGTACCTAGTGTCTGTATGCTCTTCCATCAGAATGCTACCTTCAATGCTCACATACTCCTTTGCCTGGGTGTCTGCTATCTGATCCAGTCTATCAATCAGCTGTTTCTCGTCACTGGAAATCGCAACCACAGTTACTCCAATATCGTCCGGGCATTCCCAGCATCCAGCTAATACAAATAAATTTACCGTTTTATTCATCCCTTGCCTCCTTCCAGTCGCTTGCAATCTCTACGACCGTTCTCTCCAAAATCTTGAACTTCTCCGGATCGATCCAGCTCGGTATCTCTCCGTTTCTTACTTTCTCCTGGTATCGTTTCAAACACAACTGCTTTACTGGTACTGGCCTGCCTATCTGAACAAACATACCTCTCTGCTTGTCCCAGGCAAATGCTCCGTACTCTACATTCTCGACTGCAGCTTTCATAACCTCTATTGCCGCATCCAGTGCTTCCAGTTCCATAGGACCAGGTGGCACCTCTTCGATGTTCCGGATATTATGCAGGTATGTTTCCAATACCGCCGCATTTTCTCTGAATGTCATAATTACTCCTTTCGCCTATACGCACTCTCCTGTGGTTGATTCAATCGTATAGTTGCCTCTGCCAAATTCTTCATCTCCATGCTCTTGTGCATCCGAGTATGTCGGAAAATCCTGTGGCATTTCTCCTTCTTCCTTTGGAAATACTGTGTATATCATCCGTCGCCTCCTATCAAAAAATTTCTTTCAATTCATAGCTCTTAACTACTTTCCCTATCTGTCCTTTGATTCTCAGTTCCTCCATCTTCCTTTCAGCAAGTTTCTCCGTGTCAAACATCATTGCCTCGTTTATCTTTACTGTGTATCCGTAGTCCATCTTGAAACTGTACCTCCGGCCAACATATTTCTTTCTCCCATCTCTAATTGTGATAATGACAAACTTCTCTATACTTGCCTGCGTTCTCATGTACTCCATTGGTTTCTCCTTCCTACAGATACGAACATCCATATCTCTTCCGGAAGGTTTCTCTGCCTCCCTTATGGATAATCTGTTTTACTTCGCCTTCCTCCCTGCCTTCATCAATAATCCTTGCAAATTCATCTGCCTTCTGCAAGGCGTATTCTTTTTCCCAGGCCAGCTGTCCGATTATCTTTGACATCCTCTCTGCCATCGGATTTCCATGTATTCTGCATAGGATGTCTCCCATGTTGTGACAATCGTTGCATACCGGCACTTTCAATCCATCCTTTTCGCTCAGTTCTCTGCCAGCGGTACCGAACACCAAATGATGCTCGGCTTCCGATGGTCTGCCGCAGATGAAACAGATTCCCGGATAGTCTGTCACTATTCCTTTACTCACCGCTTACACCTACTTTCTGTTTCCAACTCCAACGATTACCAAGAACGCAAATACCACTAATGCTGCCATAGTCTCGCCTCCTAACCAAAAACCACTGTTCCGAATAGTGCATACTGGATGATCGCATCACACACGATTGCGTCTGCATTGCAGGTATCGAATCTGATCTTGCCATCCATCTGCTCTAAGCAGTTGCAGCCAACCGGTGTAATCGCCCACAGCTCTACTCCTTTCTTGAACTTCTCCAAGTCCAGCTCGTAATACTCTGTCTCGTCCTTGTCGAACGGTTCCGGCAGGTGTAATCTCAGTTTTCCGCCTCTTGCGATCTGCTCGCTTCCATATTCCCCGAGATAATCGCCTACGACCTTTGCCTCATCGCACCAGTAAGTGATGCCACCCTCCAATGCTCCGCACATTATGTCGTCAATATCTTCCTGGGTAAGTACGATTTCCAATGTTACGCTTACCGTTACCTGTTTTTCTTTCTCTTTGCTGCCCATGACTCGCTCTCCTTCTTTTTTATCGCTTTTTCTATTTCTCTGAGTTTTTCATCACTGAGAAACTTAAAATTCACGCCTGCGTCTGTAAACGCTGTTAAAATGCTTTCCTGCACCGCCTTGACTGTCGCCCAGTCCGGTTCGTCGTCCTGCGTTCTGATACCGAACTGAACCATGTAGTCCTCGATCACGTGCCACAGCTCATATTCCAGCTCGTCCATACATCCGAGTGCCGATACGTCCACGACCGCCGGTGCTGTTATTTTCTTTCCATCTGCCAGTTCCAAGTCTACCGTGTCAATCTCTTCTCCGAACTCACCGCCTCTTTCCTGGTGTTCTAGCACGTCGTCGATAAAATCGTAATTACTGTCGATCACCGCCTCCGTTCCATCCTCGTACAATTTGTAATATCCGGCCAGCTTGCCCTTCTTGTGCAGTTCCTTGACTTCCTGCCATGTCAATTTTCTCATACCTGCCCATGTGTAAACCATCAATCATCGCCTCCTATTCGTTTGTGTCAGCATAGTACGCATCAAACGCAATTCCTGCTTCAACCATTTTGGCTTCTAGGTAATTGCCATAGCACCAGCCGTCTCCATCTTCCCAAAAACTGTCCCAGGCTTTGCTCAGTACCTCGTGTGCCTTTTCCTCGTCCTCTTTGCTTACCACAAACACGCAGTCCATCCATTCATTCATGCTTGACTGTACTCTGATTACTGATTCTTTCAAAATTTCTACCATAACGACCTCCTAAAACGAGAAGCCGCTTATGCGGCTACCTCGACTGCACCTGTTTTTCTGTTATATCTGTAAACCGAATATCCTAATATTTCCTGTTCTGAAACTTCTGTATCGTTCACTTCTCTAACCATCTGTTTCAAGTCTATGGCATTCATAGATGATGCTGGTACTGCAAGCACCTCATGTATGCTTGACGGCATAATCAACAGATCATCATTCAGTTTTTCAGACAGCTGCGCTAACTGCTCGTTGTAGAGGATAATGCTTGCTCCGTTTATCTTTCTCTTGTTTGAAAGAACGAACATCTCTGGCCCTCCTTCGCACATTTCTTCTACTGTGCTTTCGTCAATGTGCATCATTTCCGCCATTACCTCGTACATGCTCTGCACTGTGAACCCGACCTTGCTGGTGTTTATCATTGCCGCCTCATCTAGTTCTTCTACGCTAATCTGTGCATTCAATCTCTGCTCCGTACTCAGAATATAACTTGCTGTACCAGTCTCGTCCTCGGATACAACTACTCTGTAAAGTGCCGCCAGGTCTGCAATTCGTCTTGCTGGTACTGTTTCCAGTCTCTCGGCATTTCTTTCAGCATTCACCAACTGATACTCTACATGCTGCAGGATGAAGTCTCTTCCCGAAATATCTTTGATGTCTACGTCTGTTACCGGCTTTCTGCTTTTGTTCTCTTCGTATACTCCCAATACGTGCTTTGCTGCTTCATGGACTGTAATCTTGTCCGCTTCGAGTAGTTCCAATTCTCTCTGAATGTAGATTGTCGGTACGACGTTCTCGCCTGCCTTTCTGATATTAACTGCATCCAGCTCCACTCCGTTGTTCTTCTTGACTACTGTTGACTTTACCTCGTAGCCTTCACCTGCGATGCCCTTTACTGCTTCTACTAATCTTTCAACCATTGCTTCCTTCATTTCTTTGTCCTCCTAAATTCTTAAATGTAATAGCAACTAAAATTCCAATGATGCCCGAACTCATAATACAAACCGTATCTCTCAAATATCTTGTCAAATTCTCTTCTGACCGAAGGAAGGATACCGTAGTACAGCATCTCGCATACCGGTCCTTCAAAACTCATGCTGAGAATGTGTTCCGGATTAACATATTCAAAATGTCTCTCCGGCTGGTCTGCCACCTCGATCAGATGCTCTTTGTCGTTGTAATAATATTCTCCGTTCTCCGGATCGTAACTCGTGTACTTCTTTCCGTTGAAGTAAATATCAACGTCCTGCCATAACCCATGCTCCAGCAGAAACTCTCGAATCTCCTTTGCCAGGTTCTCAATCTGCTCTGCTGTCAGCTTTGTTACTGCGCTCACGCAATCGCCTCCTTTCTAACTCTCTTCTTAACCAGTCGTGCCGGGTACTGCGGCTGGTTCTCTCTGTATTCTTTCAATCTCTCCCTTGCCTCTTTCCTTGTGTATTCGGTCAATGTGTACTCCCAGCCGTACCCATAATTTAACTGCAGCTCCCAGGTGTCGATTGTCTTTCTCTCATATGCCATCCTACGCAACCTCCTCTTTCTTCGGCTTTCTGCCACGTCTCTTCGGCTTTTCTTCCTTGACCTCTTCTGCAGGTTCCTCAGCCACCAGTTCCTCGGCTTTCTCTTCGGACACCGGTTCTTCCTTGACTACCGGCTCTGCAGGAAGCATAACGTCCAGCTTATATCTCTTTGTAATGCTCTGAATCATCGTCGCTACCTCTGTGCTTACTTCCTGGATTTCGTCCTCGGTAAGTCCTTCTGTCAAGCTCTCTGTCTCGGTCCAATATCCTGCATTATCCAGGAAATGATTTAATACCTTCTTTGCTCTATCATGTTTTACGTCCCACTTCATATCGTTTACCTCTCTTCCTTTTCTCCGGCGATCAATGCCAGTACCACTACTCCATTTATCAAAATTGCTACCAAATTCTTCGCTCTCATACCGTCGTATATGCCGACCATAAAGTTGATGAACAATACCGACTGCAGGAACTGTCTTAATTTCTTCATTGTCAAATCAGCCTCCTTTATGATAGACTTAACAGTTGAGAGGCGGTGTTGCTGCCTCCCGACCGTTAAGGGAACTACTTAATCAATCAAACCTAACCATTTCAGAATTGCCGTAATCACTGACACAATCATGATTACTATGGTGGAGATTATGCTGGCCTGCTTTTCTCTCTTCTGTAATTTAAGGTTTTCGATTTCAAGTAGTTCCTTTTCCTTTGTAGAAAAGTCTTTCTTCCTACCTTTCTTACCCAACTGGTAATTCCTCCTTCCTTAGGATTTAATCAAATTGTTTTGTTTGATTATGGTTATATTATAACTCGCAGTTGCGTATTTGTCAATAGATATACTTCTATTTTCCGAGTTTTTACCAAATAATTTTCGCACTTGCGACAACTTCTGCAATTTCCGGATCATCAACACCAACTAGTGTATTGCTCTGCATTTTCATTTGCGAGGGCTGCTTACCCGCATGGTTGCTTGGTGCGTTGTAAGATTTCTTACATGATTTCTTCTATGGTTTCTACAAGGATTCTTTACTAGATATTAGAGATTAGATAATAGATATTAGAGATAGAATAATATATGCTCATTTGCGTACTCTCAAAAGCGTATTTTATCCACAAATGCGTGTGGATAATGTGGATAATTACACCTCTGAAAACATATAGAACTATGACTTCGTACACGGTTCAATACTGGCTTTTAGTCTTTAGGCATAGGATAGGTACTAAAATCGCCTATCGTGTCTCGGGAACTTTTCGTCAAAATACCCGGTCTTATTTTGGTTATTTTGTATATTGATTTTACCTGCGGTCTTGTTCCGCTTTTCTGCAATAAAAAAAGAGCCTACAACCCCTGCGGATCATAGGCTCTCTTACTTACTCTGCTGAGTTGATGAAATCCTGGCAGTCCAGTTCCCGGTATGCCTTCTCAAAGGTTTCCTTCGGACTCCATGATACATAACCATCCGGATATTTCACGGCGTACCCAGGTACTCCGTTCTTCTCCTTCGGCTCAGCTTTTACAATTTTCACGCCGATATAGTTTTTCATAATGCCACCGTTTCCTCCTGTTATTTTACTCTGATGGTGTCTCCTGCGATAATAAGGTTCGGATTCTCAATGCCATTGAGTTGAGCAATCGCATTGACCGTAGTTTCATACTTCGCCGCAATACCGGAAAGCGTATCTCCACTCTTAATGGTGTAATACTTTTTGTTTCCGGCGTTGATTACGTCCTGGACCTCCTGCCATCTACTGCCAAGAACAGTCCTTCTCACTTCATCGTCACCATACTTACCGGCCCACACCTCATCTACAAGTTCCTGCACGGATGCTTTGTCGATGTGATTGATTACATCCTGCACTTCATTGTATCTGCTACCGAGAGCTGCCTTTCTTGCGTCGCCCCCGCCGAACTCGTCTTTCATTGTTCTGTAGAGCAGATCGAGTGTGCTTCCTTCCGGTTCCGAAACCTCCGGCTCCTCCGCTTCATCTCCTGCGTTGGCAGAAAATCCATTAAGGCCTGCTTTCTTGATTTCTGTTTCAAAATCACGATAGCAAAAATCCTGATCCACGGTTCTTCCGCAGATTGTCTTGTCGGCAATGTAGTTATACTCTCCTCCGTACTGCCAAATATCGTGACCTGTTACCGGCTCATTTGAAGAATATCTCGCTACCCAATGAGTGAATCTCTGCAGGCGATCATCGTCTACGTGTGCCTGGAAATGCGAATCAGATGTATATACTCCGACAAAATATCCAGCCTTCTCACACTTGTCGCAGAACGCAATCACAATATCCGTAAGAACATCTCTGCTATTGTTCAGCATCTTACCTTCTACGTCGTAGTAGATAGGATATTCAAACTGCTTTCCGGCAATGACGGACAGAAAATGATCTGCCTCCTGTTCCGCCTCCGCAACAGACTTTGCATTGCCGTAATAGTATGCACCTACCGGAAGTCCGATAGCCTTACACTGTGCATAGTAATTTTCAAACTTGCTATCCTTGTACTTGCCATCATCTGCTCCTGCAGCTTTAATGATAGCAAATCTCACTCCTCTTTCGTTCCTGGCCTGCTCGATGCTCATATCTCCCTGCCAGTGTGAAATATCAATACCAAATAGTTTTTCCATAGAAAACTCCTCCTTAAATCAAAATAAGGGGCAGCTTTTCAGCCACCCCGATGTGATACCTTTTCAGAACTTACGCTTTGATTAACTTTCCTTTTTTGAGAAGATTAACCATCTTGGTGTTCTGCGCTGCGGTATATGCGTAATTTGTAATTCCATTTGCGGCTGCGATCTTGGCCCGGTGCGCCTTCGATGTGTCTTTCTCGCCCACTGCGGCAAGCGCCGTAATGATAGAACCCGATGCCCCTTCATACTTAGGGTAATAGGCGTTTCCACGTCTCGGATTTCCGGAAACAACAACCACCGTGTGTCCTTTGGTCTTTGTGACAAGCACATCGCCGTTGAACAGTTCAGTTTTGGAAGTTACCGCAATCGGTTCCATAAACTGTCCTGTTGCTTTTAATGCCGAAACCTCGGACGCTGTGTTGAAATTTCCCGGATCAAAGCCAGCCTGGATGCAGCACGCTCTCACGAGTGAACTGCAGTCTGCCTCTGTTTTTGCAGAAATCTTTGCGAGCTTTCCGGCTTTTCTCAGCTGTTCGATTACATTGCTTCTGTGCCCCTGGCAATATCCGATATTGTTGTTTCTGCATCCCTGCAGCATAGCTTCCGCAATGGCATTTGCTACTGTGATGCTCTTCGGCCTCAGACAGTACCAGCCTTTTGAATGGACGTAATACGCCTGGGTTGATACCTCGTTTCCAGTCTGATCTCCCGGCTTTCCTCCGGAAATGTGACCGTTCTCGTCAATTCTTGCGCTTCCAACTACTAAACTCATGGTTCTTCCTCCTAACAAAATAGGGCAGCCTTTCGACCGCCCTGTGCTTACAATATGTTCTCAGATTACTCCTCGTCCTCGCTGTTTGAGCCGATGTTGGCTGAATCAGTTAAACCTTCGCCGATGATGTATGCCACCACGGACGCTCCTGCCATAATGAGCGCTGTAACCTGTGTTGCTGTGTTGTCCGTACCGCCAGTAGCCAGGATCATCATAGATACGAATGACGCTACCGCAGTCCACAACTTTCTGCTTGTGAGTTTTCTAACCCAATCAATTTTCTTCATGTTCCTTTACCTCCTGTTATAAAAATGAATTTTTTTCCATGCACTTCTGATAAACTTTGTCTATCTCGGCAATGGCATTTACTGCTTTGCTGTTCTTGTATTCCGGATGCTCTGTGCAATAACGCTCATAGTCCGAAATATCATCTAAAATCTGATTGAAAAACTCTTCGGAATGTTTGACATCCCTTCTCAACTCGTCGGCAAATCGCAGGATTCTTGTACGGCATCCGTCCGCATCATCTTTATCCATGCGCCTTTCGAGCTTGTTGTGCTTTTCTCCCAGTTCTTTTAACTCTTTCTGCACTGATTCCAGCTTATCCATAACATCCTTGTTCATCGACTTTCCGATGGCTCTCATGCCGTTTCCGATAATCTTCCCAACTGCAGACCACGGATTTACCTTGATGGGTGTGATCTGCACCAGCGTCAAGAACAGCAGTAGGGCTCCACCGCTTGCAAGAATTTCATTCAAAGACATTGGCTCTTTTACCTCCTTCCCAAACGCACCGCAGTTCCCACGGTACATCCGTAATATCTGCCGCCTTTTCACCCAAAATGGCCTCTATTACTGCATAAAGAATGGCATCCGCACGTAGGTCCTTATCGAACCGGTACAGATGCCATACCAAATGATTATGCAGGTTCAGCAGATCCTCTTCGTCTGCCTCGGTATTGAGCAAGCCTAACTCTACGGCCGCACTTTCCAGGCGGTCATAGTTGTAAAATTCTGCGTAGGGTATCATGTTGTCTCAAACTTCTCACCAGTGATTTCTTCAAACTCCGCTGCTGTTATCCATCCCTTGTCAACAGCGTTATGGACCATTTCGTCGGTCCACAATCTTGTCCCATCCGGCTTATATGTGTTGTAATATTTCTTTACAACCGAATACTTTGGACTATGCTTTGTTTTTGCCATGCTTGCTACCTCCTAAATTTCAATTCCAGTCATCATACTGAGATAATCGATCTGAGACTGCATCGTTTCCATTTTGATTTCCTCTGCAGTTTTTTCTCTAAAGGCGAGATAATATCCATCTACGCCTTCGTAATGCGTCTGCTGGATAAATGCACCATTCTCGTATGTGGTTACATTTCCTCCGGAACTTTCGACTGTCATCGGGGAGCAGTTGTCCTCGAAGATTGTCTCGTCGATTTCTGTCTCGCTTATGAAGTTGTTTCCGTTTTGGGTAAGTCCTTCAATGCTTGTTCCATCAGCCAGCGTAATCTTGAATGTTTCTTTTTCCATGTTATCCTCCTTCCGAATAGGCTGTAATATAGCTTAAACATATTGTCAATCTGCAGTCTTGACATGATTTTATAGTTACTGGAAATCCACGACTTGAAACTGTTTTCAACTGTTGCAAAATCAATTTTTCCCAAGTCTAATTGCCTCTTATATGCCTTTAGCTTTTTCCGTTCTCTTGTAACAGATTTTGGGTTAATTTTCTTAACCACTCTTCCGGTATCAGTTAGCCAATACTGAATCTGCAGTATTCTGAACGGCTTGTCTATCCTGGCAATCCTTGTTTTTCTCATATTGAGTATCAAGCCTATTTCATCAGCTAACTTTTTGATAGCTTCCAGCAAATTTTCGAGCCGTTCCTTGCTTTCGGAAATGGCTCTTATATCATCCGTATATCTTCCATAGCCTTCTATGCTAAAGACAATCTTTGCGCAGTTATCTATTTTGTACGGATGTATGATGCCTATATCCTGCGACGGCTGAGTACCTATATCCACCCCCTTTCTCAGCATTTTTTCGCCGGTCAGTAATTTTGGATCGACCCCGCAATTCATCATCGGATCGATCTTTGTGTGGTACATTTTTTCAATTTCATCATCCGAAAATCGCGATACATCTGTCTCGAACGTCTTAAACAGTCCGTCTATTATAAACTTGGCTGTTGCAATCGTCTCTGCGTCCAGTTTGCTTTTATCCAAAAATTCGGATAATTGCTTTTTGCATATATCGTGGTTCATATTCGGATAATAACCGGAGAAGTCAGTAAGCAGGATATATCCTTTGTTTGTTCCATGAACCCTGTAGTACCTGCGAAGATCATTTTCCAACTGTCTACGGAACATTGCCACGCCTTTACCCTTTTGACTGGCGGTATTTTCTTGTATGATGTATGGCTTTAGCGCCGGTCCGAGAACATCATCTGACAGCGTATGGTAAACGGTTTTGTCTGTCATATCGCTACTTGTGATATACCTCGGTTTTCCTCTTTCGCAGATTTTGAACTTTTGTCCCCGCCCTGGGCGGTAGTCCTTTTCTGTCAATTTTTTCTGTAAGACAGCTGTTTCTAACAAATGATTTATTTCAAATAGTTGCGTTGAGTATTTCCACTTACTGCCATTCATTGCCTTTGTACCGGCATCGTATAAATAATTGGCATCTTCAAACAGATTCATTGATAAAACCTCGTATATAGCTCCAAGTCGTAACCAGGAGCATCAAGGCCAGTATTAAGAGCCATCACTGGCTCACGGATAACCTCTCCTTTCGCATTGACCCACTAGGAAATCTATGTCCTGTCGTGTGGGTTTGTGAAATCCGGGCGGACGCCGTTGACATTGGAAGCGTTGTTGTAGTTCGCATTGCCATTGCTGTTGACATTGGCGAAGTAGGCGGCCGAGACCACCGAAGAGCAGTCTGAACAGAAGTTACCCTCATTCTTTTTGATTTTTGGAAGGAATTTATTGTCAGACGCTCTGAGCGATTTTATATAATTGTATAGCTTGTTAAGTTCCAACACGATATTCATATACTTGTTCTTATCGCAAGGTATCGTTTCGGCAATAAACTGTAGTTCATCCTGCAGCGCATTACAATATTCCATCGCTCTATCCAGTTGAAGTCTCCTTTCGATAAATTCCGAATAATATTCCGGAAAAACTGTATTTCCCATACGGAGTTGCCTCGAAATACCCTGGCACAAATCCAGCACGGTATCTCTTTCCTTCGTGATAAACCACACATTTCTATCCATTGTCAGCTCTCTCAGCAATTTCGCAGTTACTTCTCTTTCGGAAATATCCGCAATTCCTTTGGTCGCAGATTCCACGTAAGCCTCTATTCTCTTTTGGCTCAAAGCAAAAGATGCCATTAGTTCAGCCGTTATCCTTTTGCGAATGGCGTATGCCATGTGCTGTGCTTCTAACCTTGACTTCTTTCTTTTACTGTATTTTACATCTGACATTTTCTATTCCTCTATAAAGCTATAAGGCGGCAACAAGGCCGCCTTGATGTCTGATTATATGATAGCGGAAGCCGGGCGGACGCCGTTGACAAAGGAAGCGCCGTTGCAGTGCGCATAGCCACGGCCGTTGACATGGGCGAAGTAGGCGGCCGAGACCACGTTTTGCAACCAGTACCAGTTTCTGTTACAGATGAAGGACGGTGCCAGTGCAAACAATGCAAGCTGTTTGAAATCCGTGGTATACAGATATGGAACCGTGCTTCCGTCGCAGGCAGGTGTGAACCAGTTCGCTCCGTATGCCATTCCCTCTGTCATGAGATCCACCGTACTGTCATACCACGATCCATTGCTCGGCTTACCGTTTGCTACTGCATTTACAAATAATCTTCTGACTGTCAAAATCTTATCTGCTCCAAATGCCGCCTTGACAATCGTTTCTGCCTGAGCGAGGTTTGTGGTTTTCATTTCTGATCCAAAGTAACCTCCTGTAGTGACGTTTGTTGCATTCATTCTTGCTGTATAAAGATTTGTGTCCGGAACGACAACAATATGATGCTTTGTGCATTCTGTGTCTCCTGTTCTTAACCAATAATCAAAATGAGCAATTCTCCAATTTACTCCGTTTATGGTCCAGTAATCTCCGATGCACAAATCCTTGAATGTTCCTGCAGCAATCTGTGCGTGCTGCTCTGCAGTAACTGAGGTTCCAAGATATTTGCCTCGAAAAACACTGTTATGATAACCTGCATTATCGTAACCATTCTCCAAGGCATTTGCCTTCCCTGCCAGCTCGTCCACTGCCTCCTGGAGATTTTCAGCTTTTAATCCACTGCTTTCATTGTCGTAGCCTATAGATTCTCCGCTTTCTTCCTCCATATTCTTTTTTATTGCCTTAACCTCTCGATTAAGAGCTACCGTATTTTCAAAAACCACTTTAGGAGCCGCATTGATATTATCGGCATGGTTGGTGTCTGTCGTTTCTGTGATATTGACAGACTCCGAAAATACTGCATCTGCTTCGTTTACCTTATAACTTTTCACGTTGTTCCTCCTTCCTAGAAGATGTCGTCAAGCACGTATGTCTGCTCTGCATCATCATCCTTGCCCTTCCTGGTAAAGGTCTTGATGCACACAATATCGCCATTGGTGTCATACAATCCGATCTCGCTGATCTCTTTTCCGGCAAGTTCACTCTCTGCAAGGGTACATTCGTATCTGCAGGTTGTATCATTCGGGAATGTGTAACCATCAATGGCCTTACGGAACAGTTCCTTATTAAGCTTGGACTGAGATTCCGTCGGTGCAATGACCGTACCGGAACTGTCTACACCCCCTTCGCCAAACGCCATGCCGATGATTTTCGGAAGCGTAATGGCTCCGGCACGTGCTTTTACCAGGTTCTCCCTGGCTTTCTTCGTAATTGCCACATTTTTGCTTTTTTCTGTACTCATTGGATATACTCCTTTCTATAAATTGAATTAAGGCTCTTCTTTCCGTCCAGCGTACTGCTGCCATCAAGAAACCAGTAATTCCTTGTTTTGGTAATGACCTGTGCCTCCACATCTACATCTTCTCTTTCAATTCCCATGTGGTGTGTAACTGCTGCTTCAAGTCGTTTATTGCCGCCTCTGTACTCCAACACGGCGTTGCCGTCAAGCAACAGCTTTCCGTCCAAATAGACAGTGTTCCAAAAATCAACCTCAAACTCCGACCGGATTGCCGCCCTGGCGTCCGAACTCGACCGTAAGCTGTATGTACTTCTTACTTTCATTGAGTCTGTGACCTTGTTGTAGGCGCAGGCGACCATTGCAACGATTGCAACGCCCAGTTGATAGCCTCGTGTAACATCGAGCATGTGTGCGCCGTCCAAATCCCACGAACCATCCAATAGGTGCGTATTCCAAAAAATGATGTCCGAGGCGATCCGGATTGCTCCTGCCTTGACATCATTTTCTGTTTCCTGTTCTGCTCTGAATTTTACCTTCTGCAGGTCTGCGTCTGTCGGGGTTGTAAATCCACCGAGCATATACTTAAAACCAAGCATCAGATCGTATCTCATATACGGATAAAGAAGGCTGGAACCATCCAGCAGTTTTCTTCCATCCAGCAGATCGCTATACCAAAACGACTCCGCGATATGGAAGATTATCTTTTTCAGATTCATCTCCTCTAAGTTCCGATTGTCTGATACAATCTCGGTTCGGTCATTCATTGTAAACATCGTGTGTGACTGTTTCAGTTCATTCAGCATAGCTCTTGCCCGCTTCGATGCAAGTGTTCCTTCGCCCATGAAGTACGCTTTGAACACATTCGGGTGTGGTGCCACGAAACCATAATCTCCCGGATCATTGATGTCTGCAATTCGTACATCAAATCCGGTGGCGGTTTTTAAGTACCCTTCCATCCGATACGGTGTCATTGGCGCCCGATAGTCTCTCTTCCGATAAATCAGCTGTCGTCTCTCCTCGTATGGAAGATTTTCTCGCACCGGCAGTCCCCACTTAATCTCGTGGTACATCAATCCCCAGGTGGCAGTTTCCGGGAACAGCTGGTTCAGAATATTCTCAGCTATTTCTCTTGCCGTGTCGTACTCCCGGCCCATAACCTCGTACAACCACTTTCCAACATAGGAATTGTCGTAAAAGCCATCGGACACTGAGGCGATCATGTTCTTCGCGCTCTCACTGACCGGGAAATTCTCTAAATCATACTTTTCCACATTCGCACCCCCTAACTAAAATTAAGGGTACCGGTGTCCGGGTACTCCTCGCTTTTTAGAGTGATGTTCTGCATTTTCCCATTTATTGTGAATGTTTCAAAGTCCTCGACTCCTGCGATTGCAGAAATCAACGGTCTTACATCGTTGTATCTCAGAACTCCTTCGGTTTTCGCCTGCGCATAGACCGCTCTCACGGCTTCCGTAAAGTCTGCCTTGATCTGCTCGATACTGGTTGTTTCATCATAGCTGAGTCCTGCAATAACATAATTTACGGCAACCGTTGTAGCTGCAGCACAAGTCAGTTCTGCCGTTCCGGTAGGAAGTAGTCTTGCTGACCTGTCATTTGGAGAAACGATGTAGTTATACACATCCTGCACCAGCTTCGCATTGGCCGGTTTTCCGTTTCCGTCTACCAGCACCAGTTTCACCGTGCCAGGACCATTCCAAACAGGAATAACTATCGCATCTCCTGCTCCTGCCTGCTTCGCCCATCTCTTATAGTCCGTATCGTTCCCCAGGTAGGTCATGCTGTTGTCGTACTCTGCGGCAATCCTGTCGTAAAAATCATCGTCTGTCTCTCTTTCAGTACCGCCACGAATAGGATCCGGATTGTTAATCTCGGTCACATTCTTATCGGGTACCATCATCAGCACGACCGTATTCGCCGCTACATTAGAACCTGTGCCTGCTTCAACCGCTGATACCGGTATAAGCACTGATCCTTCGCTTCCAACAACCGCATCCTCTGTGGTGGCATACTCAATCGACGGGCCGGTTTCGGTTGCCGCCGTACAGAATACCGTTCCGGATAAAATCTCGGTTCCTTCTGCAGCTGTGATTTTCACATAGCCAAAAGCCGGTTCCGCTTCGTGCCTTGTAAGATGCACCTGGCGACCGTGGAGGTCTAGCCATTCATCCCAGGCATATTCCGGAAACGCAATCATCAGTGCCCTTACGATATGGAAATTGATAATTTCGTCTTTTTCCAATGCTGCAGGCATTGTCATATCATACGGAAAACCACCCGGCATATCGTCGATGTCGTCCGGCAAGTTGTTCATCATTCGCTCGTGAATTTCCTCTGCCGAGTTTCCTTCCAGGAACTCCGGTCTGTTAAATTCCGGCTGCATACTCTCCACCTCCTTTACAAGCTAATCTCTATTTCTTCATCCCAGTTGCTACCCTTTACCTTGAAGGTTACGTGCATCTGATCGCCTTCCCAGGTAAATTGAAAATCCCGGACATTTTCTGCCCGGGGATTTACCATAATTGCATCTGTGATTGTTCTTTCCACCATAGACTCAACGGTTTTTTCGTCGTCATTATCCATGGCACGTTCCATCTCGGTACCGATTGAATCGGGGTATGCCAAACAGCGGTACCGCTCTGTCTGTGCAATCTTAAAACACCAAATGGCGAAGGCTTCTTTGCCATCGCATTCCTTGATCCGGTGCGCCCCATCTCTCACGAAGTCTCCCAGTTCCGGGTCCCACTTCATACTCCTTTTGTACTGAGTGTCGTACTGGCTGTCCTCCGAGATAAAATCCGGTACTTCGACAACCGGAAATAGTGGCTGTGACATTTGCCTCGCCTCCTTTATGATTTCTCGATTACATCAATTACGACTGCTTCACTCTGAATCCAAGCAACCAGCACTCGATCTCCGGCTTTTACTGCAGGTATCGTTACGCTGTGGCTATGAAGAGGAACGCCCGACGGCGCTTTATTGAGCCAGCTCTGTTCCGAGGTTGAAAGCGTCAGACCTGCGGCCAGCCTGCAGATAGTGTAGTCTCCCTTCGGTATCGGCACCGGGAATGTGTTCGTTTTCAAACTTCCGTTCGCCTGGATTTCTCCAAAATCCAAAGTCAGCGGAGACTCTGTTTTCTGAGAGGTTCGCTTATCTAACACCTGTGCCAGTTTCGCTGTCCCTGGGTGTCCGTCAAATTGGTCCATCTATATCACCTGCCTTTAATCAAAAGTTCCGTCGTCAACCCACCCATACACGTTGCTTCCACTGTCCGTATGGATCAGATGCCAAGGGTGTGCTTTCCCGGAACCGTTCTTAATCGTAATCTTTGCTTTTCCTGCCCTGGCGTTATAGCCTTTTGAGCCTGGGTAGCTGCTCACATAATGGGTTCCACCGTGGAAATTCACGATGTCGCCCACATTGTAATCTTTCTTTTTCTCGGAGCTTGCCTTTTCTTTCTTTGGCTCTGCAAGTTCCAAATCCATTGTCATGCTGTAGGTGTCTGCCGTGTGCTGGATGCCTTTCACGTAGTAATACGACTGAGCCAGCTCACTCATTACATACACCAGGTCGCCTTTTCGGACAAACGGAACATCCGGAGACTGTGCTTTAATCTCCTTTTTGATTTTTCCTTCGTCGTCCAAGATTTCCTGTGCTGCAGATTTTGCGTCCGCAAGGCTTTCATCTTTACCTCTCGTATAAATTCTCTGACGGATACCATACTTTGTCTCGCCGTTTACCGTGGCTTCAACACTGGTTCTTCCATCATCGTCTGCCTTCCCTACAACCTTGACCCTAGTAATCATATCTGCTGTGCTTATGCTCTGACTGAACATCTGCGTGTTATCTGTCCGGAATACATACACCGTCTTATTGCTTCCTCTCGGAATAACGGATGTCTTACCTTTCCTGGCCTGCACAAAGCACTGCTCTTCGCCTTTTTTTGCTGCATCGTCCAGCAAATTGATGATGATGTCTGACAGATACTTATTGTTCTCCACCGTTTTGCCGTGTGAAGCATTCGGGCCTTGATATGATCCCTGCGGTATCTCCCAATCATCAAGAATCCCTTCTATCGCCGACTTTGTGCCGGTTCCGGAAGGGAAATATCTGTTGTCCTGGCTCTTCTGCAGCTTGTAAAGCTCGTCGTAGCAGGTACATTTCAGCGTATGCCCTCCGCTCTTTTTGACCGGATTCCACGTTTCCACGTACCCTCGTGCTACTTCCTCGTCCTGGGAAGCACCGTCTGTTGCGAATACTCCGACCAGGCACCCCGGCTTGATTATCTTCGACAGGTAACCCTTGGATGTCTTATCATTCTTCGCCACAAATGAGGTTCTGACGGATAACTCGCCGTCGTTCTCTTCCCATCCGAGGTTTTCGATGTACTCCTTGATGTTGTACTGGTTCTTACTTTCGTCCATAACCACGACCCGGTACTGGATTTTCGCCAAATCAATCATAGCGTGCCTCCTATCCTGGGATTGTCAGAACTTCTCCTGGCCATATCCAGTGACCGTGATCTGAACTGCTTTTTCCGTGTTTCTTTGCTGTGGACTCTATCGTATCCTTGTTTGCATCGTAAATTGTCGTCCACTTGGTACCGCTTCCAAGTTTCTTTGAAGCGATGCCCCACAGCGTATCTCCGGAGACTACTGTATAATTGCCTCCGCTCGATGATGAACTGGCTCTCGGCTTCGTTTTCCTTACAAACGCCGCAATTTTCAGTTCATTTGTACTGTAGATTTTCAGCGGTTTCTTCTGAACAAACGTAATGGAATACTCGACATTGCCATACGCTCCAACCGGTCTCGGCTGAAATGAAGAAATCGTAACATCCACGTTTATCCACGTTTCCGTTACGATCAATGTAAGCACTGTCTCATTCAACATATAGTCATTCAGAATTTTTACACACTCATTTGGACTTTTCCAGGCATTCGTCTTGACGATTGCCTCATTCTTCTTTGATGCTCCAAAAAATACACCGTCCCACGAAAACTCTGAAACATCCGTCCCCTTAGGTACCTTTACGGTACCCAGGGAGATGATGTCAAAACTTTGGTACTTGGCTGCATATTTGCCCTGCACCTTTTCGGGTAGAGCCGGGAACGTAAACTTTGAACCCTTTTCCACCGGAATTAGTTTAATATCCATTGCCTACGCTCCTTTCGTGCTTGTTACCGGCATATTGGCGAATACTTCGCTTAACTTGTCGGCGATGTTTCCGCCGAGTTCGTCTGCGATCTCGCCTAAGTGCCTTCTGATTACGGCAACAATATCTTCCTCGCTCTGACCTTCCTTCGCCTCGATTTGGAAATTCGGACTAACTGCAACATTCACACTGATCGGACCGGTCTGTGGCGTTGAGGTCGGAACCTCTGAACTTACCGGAGCAAATGTTTCTGCTGAGTTGTCCTCGTAATTACCTTCTGTGGTTTCGTTATAGCCATAGGATGCGTTTCTTGTCGCCTCAGTGAATAAATTATGGTCTGATACCATATCACTCAAATTTGAGCCTTCTATACGGCCGCCCTCTGCGTGCTTAGAAACGCCGAGTGCCTCGCCTGCCTGCTCGTACAATTCAAGTGCTCTTGTCCTTCGGCTTGGATTTGTCGGGATAACAAACTCGTCCCAACCTTCCTCTGCCAACCATGACAGCTGAGGGCCGCCACCAACTCGACCACCCGCAGCGTGTTTCGCCGGTGTGGATGTCGTTGTTGGAATTGTCGGCAGCGTCAGCAGGTTGTACTTCGGTGTTACGTTTACCGTCGGACTGATGCTGAACGGACTTGCCGTTGCTGTATTGAGAGAGGTCTGCAAACTGGTTCTCAATCCTGCCGAGCCATTGGTAAGACTCGTTGACGCTCCTGTGTTGAGAGACGTTCCAAGGTTTGTACCGGCTGTCTGCCACTCTGACTGCAGTGTAGCAAAATACTCGTTCGAGATAGGACCGTAATTCTCCATGACCGTTGAAAAATCAAAATCGGCCATCTGATCCTGCATATACTGTTGCATAAATGTGCTGAGTGTTTCTTCACTGCCGCTGTTCTCCAGGGCATTGTGAAGCGCTTCCGAATAGGACGTCTTGACACTCTCGAAATACTCACCGTAGTAGTCCGACATCTTCTTTTTCAGATCCTCTGTATTCAAGCCGATTGACTCGCCTTCCGTCGGACCTGTGATGGACTCCATGAGTTCCGTCCAATCCTCGTTAGTCATTGAATCCCATTCGATTGCTTCCTTGATTTCCTCTGCAGTCGGTACAGAATCTTTGAAATCCTGCATAATCTTCTCTTTGGTGCCATCCGGTACCGCAAGTGCCGTCTGCAAAATCTGAGTCGCAATGTCCGTCTGAACTGCCGTATCGAGATTGAGCTTGTCTAATCCCATCCAGCTTGCCACATCAGCTGCAGTCCAAGTCTGTACGTCCGGGTGTGCCAGCAACGCATTGTTCAAAGCTGTTTCCAGCTTCTCCTTTGTGCTTCCCTCAATCTCCGGCATATAGCCTTGAAGTGAGGAGTCCCACGCCTCTGCAATCGTTTCCAGGTTGAATGAAGATACTCTTGCGTTAATCTCATTCAGTTGGGCGTAGTAGCCATCGGTTGCCTCTTTTACGGCCGCATCGTACTCTTCCTGCGTGATAGCTCCATCTGCCAGCTGCAGGTTCAGATTTGTGAGCGTGAGCGTAAGTGCCTGCTCGTACTGATCCGACGCATTACTTACCTGTGTCTGCAGCTCTTCCTGCAAAGCATTGAAACTATCCATATCCAGCTCTGCGCCGGAATACTTAATCTTCAATGTGTCAAATTCCGCATCCGTCCTGGCCTGCGAAATCTTTCCTGTGATAGCAGAAATCTGATCCTGCAAGCTCTGAATTTCTGCAGACTCGTCAAGACTGATAACACTATCCTCTAAGGCAATATCCACTTTTCCACTGAGTTCTTTTCCCAAATCGTCCAGCTGTTTCTTCATGCTGCCGTAGTAGCTGTCGAGACCACTGGTATCTGCGTCGGTTCCAGTAAGCAGCTTCAAAGCGACTGTAGCCTCGTAATGGTTGTTGTCAATATAGGACTGGCTATCGCTGATGAAGTTTTCGATTGCGCTCTTGTAATCGTCCTTCTGCAGTTCGTCCAGTTTCATTCCTAAGCTGACTTTCCAGTTCTCCTTTTTCAAGGTTGATACTGATGATTGCAGGTCGCTAAGTGCCTGCTGTGTGTCGCTGGTTGCAGTTGTGAAGGTGTTCAGTCCGTCCGTCATATCACCGAATGTAATATCACTCGCAATACTCTTGACCTCTTCCAGGGATAACTTAACCTTTCCGAAAGCATTCTTTGCCACGTTTTCGCACTCTTCCTGGAACATAGCTGAAAACTGCTCTGCAGAAACCTCGCTATCGTTCATAGCATCCTGCAGAGCCTTATTCTGAAATCGTACATCTTCGATTGACAAACCGGTTGCCTGGAAAATTTTCTGAGCTTTCTCGGCTTCCTTCTGCATTTCTTCGACATTATCCTGGTACTCTTCTTTGACCTTATTGCCCTTGATCCATCCTGCGATACCTCCGACACCGGCACCGATTAAAGCACCGACCGCTGTACCAAGACCAGGAATTACAGAACCAAGTGCCGCACCTGCCGCCGCACCAGCTGCTACGCCGCCTGCTTTCCAAGCAGCTGAACCACCGTAAGCTGCTTTCTCGTCCTTATTGTCGGACTTGATAGATTTATACAAATCCATTGCACTACTTACGAGCGTTGCACCACCAGCAATCGCTCCTGCTCCTGCACCCATTCCGACTGCAGATAAAGCTCCTGCGCTTAGTGATGCTCCCCCGGCCAGGTTTCCTGCTCCGAGGTTGATTGCCAGCATTGCTGACTTTCCGAGAAGTCCGGTACCCATTGCAGATGAACCGAGCATTGCTGCCCCAAGTCCCATCTCTCCGGTTCCCGAACCTAATACTGTCTTTCCTACTTTCCCCAGGTTGATTGCTCCTTTACCAAGGCTGATAAACGGACTGGCAATCTTACCGAGCAATACCGCTGAGAATACAGACGACAAATCTGCAGACTTACCGCCCGGAAGCAGTTTGCCCGCATTTGATACTAAATTACCGAATCCGTCCATCAACTTTGCAGATACGGCATCGAAATCAAATCCCTCTGAGAAGCCTTTGGCGAACGACGCTCCGATACTGGTTCCCTCGTCGAATGTTTCCGAGATGTCAATACCGAGCATTGTCATAACGCCGATTTTAATTCCGCTACCGATTCCTTTTCCGATGTCTCCGGCGAAATCAGCAAATTTTGCTTTTCCTTTGGTGTCCCACCACTCCTTGAACGGATCGGCAATAAATTCATCCCAGCTCAGTTTCACCTTGCCGAGGAAATCTGCGTTTTTCCATTCTTCTGACTCTGTTAAGTCGTGGAATTTTTTCTTCATGCGGTCCACCTTTGTATCTACCCAGTCCATCATTTCATCAAGACCGGATTCAACCGCTGGCATCTGATCGGTAAGCCAGTCTGCCAGGCTTCTCACGTATGGAGACAACCTCTCGCCAAATGAGATTTTCACTCCGTCCACTGCGCTCTGCAGCAACGTGATAGAACCTTGCAGGTTATCCAACATCGTTTCAGACATATTCGCTGCCGCTCCGTCTGCATTGTTGATGGCATCTGCCAACTTGTTATAGTCCTCTTCTGAGGCATTCAAGATAGCAAGCAAACCTTTCTGTGCCTGTGTTCCTGCGATTGTATTTGCCAGGTTTGACTTCTGCTCAGCCGTCATACCTGCCGTAGCCGTCCTTAACTCACCCATCACATCAGATAAATCCCTGGCCTGTCCATTGGAATCAAAAAAGCTGATGCCTAAGTCTTTCATAGCATCAGCCGCTCCGTTGGTGTTTGTCGATAATCTCGTGAATATCGAGTTGAGTGCCGTACCGGCCATTGTTCCCTTAATTCCAGTATTTGCCATTAAGCCTGTCATAAGGGCAACATCTTCTATGGAGTAACTGAGCGATCCTGCCATAGAGCCTGCATATTTGAAAGTCTCGCCCATCCCGGAGACTGTCGTGTTCGCATTTGATGCAGCCGCCGCCAAAACATCTGAGAAGTGTCCGGCATCACCGGCTTTCATATTGAACGCCGTGAGTGCATCCGTAACAATATCGGATGTCGTTGCCAAATCTTCTCCGGAAGCCGCCGCCAAGTTGAGAATGCCTTCGATACCATTCAGCATATCGTCGGTTTTCCATCCAGCCATCGCCATATAATTAAACGCCTGTGCCGACTCTTCGGCTGTGAATTTCGTGGTTGCTCCCATTTCCTTCGCCTTATTCGTCAGTTTGACAAGCTCTGTGCTGGTGGCTCCGCTTATAGCCTGGACCTGTGACATTGCGGCCTCGAAGTCCTTGTATGTCTCTATCGTGTCTTTCAGACCGATACTGACTCCCAGGACCGCTCCGACTTGGAAGATCGGATTCTTCAACAGGTTTATGATCCCTCGAACCGGGGAGGTTATGAGGTCAATCGCTCGCATTGTAACGCTCCACGTTTTCCCTGCAAAACTCCTTAACCCATTACCCAGCGTTGAGAGTACCGGACTGATCCGTTCCTTCGCTTCAAGCAGGACTTCGTACTTTTCTTTCGCCCAGCTTGCCAGGCTCTTCTCGGTTTTCTGAGCTTGCTTGTCAAACTTGGAAACTGTGTCGCTCGCTTTCTTGGCTGAACTATTCGCACTATTGGCCGCTCGTTCCATCTTCTCGAATTTCTTCGTAGCATTGGAGACTCCCGGATCGGTATTATCGACCGTCTCAATAGGAATTTCGATTCTAAGTGTTTCCGCCACCGTCATTACCTCCTTTCTGTGATTCTAGGGTTATCCGCATAGACGCAAGCATGAATGCCTGCACGCCTTTCGGTTTCTCGTAAAATTCATCGGGGGTTATTCCTGTCTTTTGGAATATGTGATGTAGCAAGCACATCTTGCCCCCGGCTTCAATTAGTTTTTTGCTACTTCCTCGATGTTGCTCTCGTAGCCGCTGAGGGTGTCGATTGCATCGATAATACGGTCTTTCTCGCCAGCTTTAAGTGTGTACTCGATTACATCCAGGCCGGACATAATCTGAAATCCTTTGCTTTCAAGCGCCTGCCATACCTTCTTGTTGTCCCATAACTTCTCTCTATCCTCTGCGATAGTCGCCTTGTGGATGATTGCCGACTGGTACTTAATACGGTCTGTGTCCTCCGGCATCTTGATGCCAAGCTGCTTATTACGAACATACTTTGTAAATTTCTTACGGCACTTGTCGTACTCCTCTGAGCCGAGAGGTCTGACAGAGAATGCAAAAGCGAGCTTGCCGTTTCTGATAATCTCAATTCTCTGTGTTTCCTCTTCGTCGGAAGCAAAATCTGCAGCCGCAATCAGACCTGCGATGAAGTCCTCCTCATTCGCTCTGATCACCTGCTTTGTTTCCTCTTCGCTTGTCTCCACTGTGCTTACTGCAGGCTGAGTATTCTCCTCAGCTGTTGCCTCGCCTACTGTTACGCCTTTTACAAATTCTTTAGCCATTTGAATGTCCTCCAATTCTTTTTGATTAAATAAAGGGGAACCGCTCCGGCTCCCCTACTAGTTTCTTATGTGGTACCTCTTATCTGTCTACGCCGAGTAACGACTGTAACTTAGGCGGTCTGTTGACAAAGAAGTTCCAGTTTCTCTTGATAACATCGCCGACAGTGACATTCTGAATGTCTACCTGTCCGGAAGGAATACACTCCTTGTAAACCACACGTTCCTCGGAACCATTGCGGCCGAGAAGTGAACCCTGGAAGTTCCAGTGTGGCATATTCTGTGTTTCTAATGATTCCATAAGTGCCTGGATAAACTCGTCGTCCTCCACTACGATCTGAGACATTGTGAGGCTGACAGCAAATGTATTGGCTGTCTCGTGTTCCTGTGCATCTCCAAGTACACTATACTTTGCATTGTTCCAGTTTACGTTGGACGTGAATGTGTCAACCGTAGCAAGTAAAACGCCGTCCTCACTATAAAACGCTCCATCCTTGCCAGTGCGTGCATGCCTTGAATCGGCTGCTGCTCTTTCATTTCTCATTACTTCTTACCTCCTTCTATTCGTTTGTGCTGAAACGGAAGATGAAGCTGAGGTAGATATGCTCCATAGAATCCTTGTCGATTACATCGATGTCAAACCATGCGCTGTCTCCATCAGCAGTGTAAGCGGTACTTTCAGTTACCTTGCAAGCAGTGAGCTTACTCTCTTCTTTCATTGCGTCGCCTACGCCCTGCAACTGAGAAATTACAGTTGCTCGACCGTTGGTGTCGTTGTCTACCTTGCCTACCAGGTTGTCAGAAGTGGTGTTAATACGTCTGATAAGCTCGAAACGAGTCTTAACACGGCGAATCTTTTTCCAACCATCGTCCTGGTTGTCCTTCGGTGTAATGAGGGTATTGATTGCGTTATCAATCCACACCTGCTTAGCCTTGTTGTAGCTGAGCACCAGACAGCCTTTCTTCTCTGCAGCGATCATTTCAGTATTTGTCAGCTTTTCCTTAATCTCGGAGAAGCCGCTGATTACTGTATGAGTGAGCGAAGAATTGGCTGCTACTGCGCCGATCATACCGGCAAGACGTGCTGCTGTCTGATAACCGTCAATCTCCGTACCCTGCTCATTCACATGGGCATTGAGAACGTAGTGCATCTTCTCGTCATTGAATGAAGCAGCGTGCGCTTCCCTTGTTTCCAGGTCTACCGTGTGCTTCTCAGCAACGACCGCCTGTGTAAGAGATGCCGCATCAAAAATACGATTGATAAAGCTCTGCAGAAGCAGATGTACCGAAGTGTCCTCGGTATCGACGCAGATTGTGTTAAACTCATACGCCTCTACCTGCTTAAACGCATTGGAGTAGTCCCCATTCGTTACCTGCGGATCAGTTCCCTTTGTAAACTGGGACTGAGACACGTTCTGCAATGTTACGGCGCCGGACTTGATAACCTCTGCCTTGAAATTCTTGGAAGATGCCAGCGCATCCACAAGGGCATTAGCTTCGTCTGTTCCGGCGGCAAATTCTACCTTCTCAAACTCTGTTGTGCCGGCATAAAAAATGCACTCTTTAAGAGTGCTGTCTGAGAGCTTTTCACGGACTGTTACTACAAAGTCCTTTGCTCCGGGATATTTGGCTGTGATGCTTACTGCATCTGTGCTTTCGCTGTCCTGCAACTTGATACTGCCCTGAGTACCGCCGTTACCAACTCTGCAGGCGATGATCGTCTTTGCGCCACCGGCGATTGCCTCTTTCATTGCGTCCGTAGTAAGTGCGGTACCGAATGTTCCTTCGTAGCCGTCCTCTGCAGATAACTCGATTGCCTCGTTGAGAGGACCGAAATCTGCACGGAAGATTACTGCGGTAACACCATTCATAACACCAGCAGCGGCATTTCCGCCTTTCTTCTGAATGTTGAAATAGGTACCAGGACGCACCTTAGTTTCGCCTAAAATGAATGTTCCTGCCATTTCTACTTAACCTCCTTCTGTAAGAACTTTCTTACAATTTCCTTTGCCTCTGATACTGTGTACTCGGCTTTGCCGTCAGTTTTCAGAGCGGCTACAACGCATTCCTGCATTGTGCCGAATACGCTTCTTGCGTTGCCTGCAAGCTCGCTTACTGTGTAAACGGACTCTGCAGGGGTCTTTTTCTCCGGCTTCTTTTCTGCCTTTGTTTCAGCAGGTGCCGGAGTTGCTGTTTCCTTAGCCATGCTTTACCTCCTTAACTGTAATTTCCATGAGCTGCCATAAGCACGTGAGGCTTAGCCTTGTACCTAAGCAATCCATAGTGACCTGTGATGAATACCTGGCCTTCCTTCAAGTAGTCAGATTTGTAATTCACCTGCAGTCTCTTGATGAACATAGGCGAATAGTCCAGCATAATTACCTCTCCGTCGAGTGACAGGTGGTTGGCAATATCTGCGGCCATCTTCAATCTCACTGTACTTTCCGGGCATAAAACATGGACGGCAATTCTACCGTCCATCCAAGCTACCGTATTCGTTTCTTCCTGCTTCTCAGATGAAATCAGTCTGCAGTAAACCACCGGCTGATCCGCTGAGGCTTCGGTTATTTCCTCCATCCGGTCATATCCCATTACCAGGCATCCCGGGTACAGCTCCTTAATGTACTTATCAACCGCCATTACCGGGTCCGGATCGGATGTTTCCATAGACGGATATTCCAGGATGTCAAATCTGACTTCACAGCCGATTACAACACCGGCTTTTCCTGCATCCTCGCCCATAGTGAACGCATCCGTTCTCGCCCAGGTAAAACAGTACGGCGTACCGCCTTCCGGAAGAAGGATCACATCACGCAGGCATTCCTTCACGATAGGCGCTATGTCCTCCGGGAATACATCTGTCGTATTCTGACAGAATATCGATACTGAAAGACTACCGGCGCTGTTTCGTTCTTCGTTTGCCTGCAGGTCATAGTTGTAAGTTACCATAGGGTACTGCGTTTCACCGCCCCACCCATCCTGTTCGTCGCCCGGTGCTTCCGGACTAAAAACAGCAGGCACACCGTTGTAGGTCGTAAGCCTCTCTGCAAGTGCCGCCGTACTGACGAACCTTTTCTGAATCAGTTCTTCCAGCTTCACTCTGTCGCTCCTTCCTCAGTGTCCTGCTCTTCGATGCCGTAGGTTTTGACCTCCGACATATCGTGCGAATATCGGATTTCCCACTGACCGTCTACTGCTTCATCAATGGGAACCCGAAAGTGATTAGTTACATTGCCGATACCCGGATGATACTGGACGATCAACTCCTTCTCGGTGGCTGATGTTACAAATCCGGCTTTACCTTCCGGCCATGTGCGATGTTTGCCATAGACTAAATCGCCCTTGGCAATCTCGCTCAAATCGAAGGTTGCTATCGGCTGTTCTACTACCAATGCCATATATCATGCCTCCTTAGCCATACGGCTCCTTGTAAATTTTCTCAATTTCCGGGGTTGCTTTCTCCTTGATCTTGTCTACGAATGGTCTCGCTGCCATTTTCTTCGTTCCGTTTTCAAGATAGCCAGCATACTTCTCTTGGCTTTCAAGCTCTGCAATGATTTGGACTCCGCCACCAGCGGTACTGCCTTCGCTCTTTACCTGGCCATTCCAGTGCATACGGAGATTTCCTGTACGTCTTGCCGGTGGTTCTCCTGGTGCCGAAGCTGTGTAGGTCGCTTTGCTGTGCGGTTTGCGATATGTTCGCCCGCTTCTCTGACCTTTTAACACTTCCAGCTCTGCGTTCCTCATAGCATTCACTGCCCTAACGCCCCTGGCTACGACTTGTCGGTTGATTTTGGCTACCTGTCCTTTGACTGTTGCTCTTATGGCGCTTCCTGCACTCCCTGCTTTTCCATCGTTCCAAAGCTTCACTTGACATCCTTCCTTTCCTCGGCGTAATAGATTGTGGATATGCCCAAGCTACCCACCTCGTCCAGGTCGATGATGTAAAACGTGCGATTTCCGAGTATGAGTTTATCGGACTTCTTTGCTTCCGGACTACCTGCCTGCACAATCGTATGGGTACAAACACGGTCTCTCGTTGAATGAGATTCCTTCTGCTCCTTCGTGGATTCAGCAAGACACCCTCTGATGATCTTTGAGCCGTCTCCCTTCGGGGCGTTTGCTACCCTTCCGCTCGCTGTTACAACCTGCGTATTTGACTCGACAACAAAATCCTTGAATAGGTTTCCCGGCCTTAAATACATAAATCTCGCATTTATCATCCGTTCCACACCCTCTCGTTTTCGTGCATTCCGGTATGAAAGTAAGGCGGACCATCTACCCCATTTCCAAACCGTGGCACTGACACCGACTCTGCCTGGACCTCTTTTTTCAGCTTGTCGTAATCTTCTTTCCAAAGTTTCGCCCTGCCGTTCATATCCAGGCTGAGAGGACCGGTCTTTGTGTTGACCTCATACGCAAAGCGACGGCACAAACTTTCAAGGAGCATCAGCTTCGCACGCTTCCACTTTTTCGGGTATGCGTCGATTGCCGCTTGTATCTCCTCGTCGGTCAATGCCGTCGTATCTGCCAGGCCCTCTACCATCGTGTCTCCAAGCTCAAACCTCATACGGTCTTTGCCAAACTCTGTGATGTTTCCCGGTTCATATGTGTATGCACCTTTTGACATTAGGTATCAGCTCCCTCCGTATTGCTGTCTGTGGTTGCGTTACCGCCTGCGGATTCGTTAGAATTACCTTCGGCGGAGAATAAGGTGTCGTGCTGTTTCTGAGCCGCTTTTTTGACCGTAGCACGTGTGTCTAATGCGCGAAGCAGAATCAGAACGCTATCGGACTTCACACTGGCTACTGCCTTCGCACCGTCCTCTGCATTCATCTGCAATACATCGACCACTGACTGAACATCCTCTGCGCTGCAGGAAACCGCCGTCACATTGTCACCCTCGCCTTTGACTGTCACGGTAAAACCGGCATTGTCGGAGTCAAACGGTTCAAGTTCTGCGACTGCGGACTGGATCATTTCATCTACCTGCTCCTGTGTAAAACCTTTGTCTGCATTGGCGACTGCATCGGCGATCATCTCGTCCACTTGCTCCTGCGAATAAAGGGCACCGGACTGTCCCGGTACCCCTGCTTCGTCATTTGCGATTGAGATTACGCCGAGTTTTTCTTCCCTCTCGACATTTAACACAATGTCTGCCGGGATTTCATCCCCTGCGAAGAATTTTCTGCCGCCATAACTGCAGCGTTTCTTTGCAATCAATTTCATGGCGAACCTCCTTATACAGCGTCGCAACCGAAGAATGCGAGATCATCTGCGGTTTTCTTCATGTCGTATGCCATAAGACCCTCAACGAGCTCTGAATGTGTTCCCGGTGCGCCAGGATAATTCAGAATCGGAAGCAAAATTCCATTCTCCAGCATATCCCATGTGAAGATGTAACCTGCAGAAGGCTCCTCGACGGAAGGTGTGTCTGTCGCATATGCTAACAGGAATGAGTTCGGATCCCCGATATATCCCATATCTGCATTCTGTCCTAATCCAGCTTTGTTCTGAACAGTTCTGTCGAGGACAATTCTGTCAATTTCAAAGAGCTGTGCCAGTACGTTAAGATTTACTTTTGCCGGGTTAGGAGTAGAACCGCCGTATTTTACCCTCTCGAGGATTGCCGGGTGCTCTTTTAACGCATTGTAGACGTTTACACCCAATCCAAGTCTGTTAGGGGTGCGGCCGGTTTCCTCATTGATCTCAGTCATTTTGTTCTGGAAGAAAGCGATCGGGTCACTGTTTCCGTTGCTGAACTTGATAAACTGTCCGGATGTAACAGACACGGAATCGGTGCCTGTTGCCTCGTTTTTCCATACTCCTTTGCGCATGAAAGATTTTGAAAACTCTGCATCCTGGTGGATGTTTGCCTGTGTTGCAATCACCTTAGTTCTCTGCTGGCGTGGGTCTTTGGTGTGAGGTCCCTGTCTGCGGTTAAGGTCTGTCTGACGGATATTATCAATACCCATCATCATCTGATCTACGTGGCAGGCATAGTTCTCTGTATGCTCTGAGATTACTGCCGGGTCAACTGAACCGTATGCCGGTTTTCTATTCCAGTTATCACGTAACAAATCCTCTTTGTCAAATACATAGTAATTGTCAGAGGACAGCTGCACCGGGCAAACAGGAAACATATTCTTTGCAAAAGATGTTGTTTCCTGCTGATAGTAAGCCAGCGCCATTGTTGAAAGCGCTGTGTGCGGTCTAAATGCACCCTTTGCGATTTCTGCCTGGATGCTTTTCGTTGTTCTTTTCATTTACCATTTCCTCCTTCTTTATTTTGCGGCATTCTTCTGATACTTGGAAATCTGAACTCTAACATAGTCATTCTCAGCTGCATTGCTGAGCGCCACGCCGATCACATAATCTCCGTCAGCTGCCTTTGTTGCTTTTCCTGCGGTTGCAGTTACCTCTTCGCCCTTCTTGATGGCTCCGCCAGCAAGAATGTAGCCGATGTCCTTAATCTGAACATCTACCTGGTCGCCCTTTGCAACCTTTCCGGACTCTGCTCCGGAGATGTCGTTATAGCCTGCCTCAATAATTGCAATGCCTACGATAGGTGCTGTGCCGTCGGTTGCTACGACTACATCTCCATTCTTGTCATATTTGAGAATGAGGTTTCTCACATCGTTGATAGCAGCACCGGCCTGCTCTGCGATTGTCACAGACTGGTTAATCTGTGAGCCGTTGAAGTTTCTCTTTGTCATGGTCTTTTCCTCCTTCCTTAAAATCCTTCCTCAGCGTCGTATGCGTCCATAAGGTCCGGGTTATCTTCCCATGCCTTAGCCAGCGCATCTGTGTAGCTCATGGAAGGCTCTTTCTGCATATAACTCTTGGCAATGCCCTCGATCTTGCCCTCTGCGTCGCTTACGTGCATAGAACCGTGACCGGACTTGCCGACCTCAGAAAAAACGCCGGACTTGTTTACCGCTTCCACGGTGGCATCAAGAACGGCGATCATATCGTTGTATGCAGTTCCACCGGTATCTCTGAGAGATTTGAGCATAGGTACAAGCTCCTCTTTCTTCTTACCGATGATTTCATACTTGCCTGCTACAGCTTCAAGCTCTCTGTTCTCAGCATCCTCACGGAACTTTCTGAGTGCTTCGATTTCTGCCTTGACAGCAGGATTGAGACCCTTGTAGATGTCCTCGCCATCTGCAGGTGTTTCCTTGTTCTGCTCAGGCTTCTCAACAGACTTTGTTACCGCAGGTTTTTCCTCCGGAGTCTGCTCTGTCTGAGTCGTGTCCTCTGCCACGCCGTATCTCTTCTCAATATCTTCGAGAATGAGAAGCTCAGCCTGGGTCATTTTGCTCTTGTCGATCTTCATATCTTCGTTGTCTCCTTTCGACTGTTTCTTTTTGCCCTGGTCCTTTTTGTCCTCTGTGTCTACCTCCGGGTCGTCTCCTTCTCCGGCAGGCTTTCCAGCGGCGGTCTGTGCCTTCTCGATGTTGCCATTCAGCCTTGCGGCCGCAGACTTCATCATTGCCAGGTCACTCTCCGTCACCTCGTCACTCTTTACGATGTTGATTACCTTTCCGCCGGACCAGTTGCTAATTGCTTCCTTCACTACTGCAGTGAACTCGTCAAGGCTCTCATTCATCGCTGTTGCTGCGCCGGTGCTATCCAGCTCCTCGTCATTCAGAATCGAACAGAGGCTTGCCTGCAGTGCGTAGCATATATCCCAAATTTCATCAGCAATCTTTCTGTTCTTGATTTCATTGAAACGCTCGTTGAAACTAACAGAGTTGCCTTTCAGAACTTCCTCTACTGCACTGTCGATCTCTTCCTGGTTCATGCCGGCCTTTTTGCCGATGAAACCGAACAATCGGCTGACAAAACCATTCTTATCGCCATTCTCTCCTGTGGACTGCCCCTTTTCGCTTTTGCTCTTTGTCAGCTTAATGTGAGCATCCGGATTTGCACCTTCATCTACAAAATCAACCTTGCTGATTCTGAGATTTTTTAACTTTGTTGCCACTTTGCTTCCTCCTTTCCGCAAGATTTGTATATTAAAAAAGACACCTTTACGGCGCCTCTCCTAATAACGGAATGATGTTTCTGTTGCTGATAAACTCTTCTAACTGCTCTACTGTGGACTCTCGCAGGTTATTCAAACCGTAGCGGTCCATAAATTCGAGCAGGAAATCAGAAAAAGGTACCATATCGGATGCCTTGCTGATCTGTTTTATCAATTCGTTCTTTTTGCTAAGATTTGTCTCCATATTGTGAACTACCTATGCCCTTATTACACTCTCGTATGTGGAATTATAAGGTTGAGACTGCTGAAAAACTCAATACGCCCCATTTCTACAAGGTGTTTTCATCTTCTACTTCGACTCTCTCAGCTTCTCCTTCGATTGAGAACATCGGATATGTGCCGTCCTTAACCTTTTCCCATACATCCTCGTCGGTTACTTTGAAGCCGATCCACCAACCAATCGGAAGGGTTCCTGCCGGGATTCCCATTGCCTGCATTTTCTCTTCCGTGAATACCACGGATTCAACCAGGACTGCAGCACCGCCTCTTTCGTGCATTTCTCCACCTTCACGATAGAGCAACACATACTGATATGCTGCGTTTTCCAGTTCTTCCGGCTCAATGATGTCCTCCTGCCAGTCCTCAATCTCTTCTCCGTCAGCACGGACAGCCACATTCGCCCAACCAAATGCCAGGTGCTTGTCGTCGTCGGACTTGGCAATCTTAAACCTGCCCTTAATCACATTACTGGCAGGCTCTTTCTTCTGCGGTTCTGCAGACTTCTTGATGAAATCAGAGAACTTCTTCACTTTCTCACTTCCTTCCTCTCGGTGCAGCCACTTCGATATACTCGATAGCGCAGGCGCATCTTGGGTGTGCAGGTGGTAACATATGTTGGCCTGCAAACAGAACCTTCCCTTTGAAATCAAAGTCGGAGTCCATATCTACCTCGGTACCTTCCAGTGCATTGCAGATGTCGCACACCGAATCGTCTCCGGATGTACTCCACCGCTTTACCATTGTTCCAAGGTACCCTTCGCCCTGTGCCTGGCGTATGCCTTCATCGGCTCCACGGTTATAAGCAAAAGCACTCTCGGTCTGAGCGATTGTGAATGCCCTGGCCCTGTGCTGTTTCTCTGCATATTTCTGAGAAGCGTCCAATGCCTTCCGGCGGATGCTCTCAGCCTTCATTCTCGGATGCTCTTTTCGCATCGTAGCCACGATATTGTCATAATACCGGGCATTTGCCCTTGCATCACCTTCTGTCAAACCGATACACGGACGGATGAGCCTTGCCAGTTCATCTACCGTATGGCTCTCTCTCATTTTCTTTTCCAGGAGTGCCGCTATTGCGCCCTTCTGTTCTTCTGTGCATCGGGCAACAAACTCAGCTCCTCTTTCGCTGATCCAGTCGAGAACGCCTGGCGTCTGAGTGTTGAACTCAAAAGCAAGACCGTCCAGGATTGGTTGCCCGGTTGGTCCTGCCGCTATTGCCTGCGTCCACATTGACTGTAATCTCTCAGCAACAAGCACTGAGTAATCCTGTTGCCAAGCCTCTAATGTCTCTTTACTAAGGCTTCCGTCCGCTACTGCCTTTCGGAGTTCTTGGTACGTGATGGCGTCTTGCTGATCCTGCCAAAACCCGCATAGGATTTCAACTGGTTCGTCACATTCGCTCTGCAGGTACTCTTCAAGTCTGCGTAGGACTTCTTGACTGCCCGGTGTCTTTGCCTTGCGTATTCGCTTTGGTCGTATGAACCTTATTGCCATTTGTACCGCTCCTTCCTAATCGCCTTTTAGCGGCTTCCACCACATTGTCGGGGATTTCTTCGCCTTCGTCGTTTCCATCGCTTCCTGCGGCGGTCTCAGGCTCCGGTGGCTGGTTCTGCTCTGCCTGTTGCTTGCGCCGCTGGTCTACTGTCCTGTCGTCTGTTGTTCTCTCCGGCAGGTGTCCGACCTGGCGAATGTAATCTTCCAGTCCGTCGTCCGGTACCAGGATTCCGATGCCGGTCATATCCTTGATGAATGCTGCAACCTTCGTTACGTCAACATCTGCAATGTCACCGTGGGACATCTTCGGGTACTCCGTGATGCCTGCGAAATGCTCGCCGTTAATGTCGATCAGCGGCGGGATGCCCTGGCTGTTGAACGTCTCGCAGATCATATCCAGGAATGCGCCGATTGCCATAGCGAACAACTCCGTCTTATCGGAACTCAACGCCCAGGAACCGGTCTCTGAATGCCCTAAGAAAATAAAATCCGCTAATACCGTCATTGCAATTCGGGTATCGTAGCGGTTGATGATCGCATTCGTGTCAAACTGTCGGGTACCGCCGGAACTTAACAACTCTAGCTCATAGCCTGCAGGAAGTACCACGCCTTCCATCTCGTCTCGGCGAATGCTCTTTACCATATTTTCCAGGGCGATGCGGGTACGCTTATTCTCGTCGATTGCATCATCCCAAATATCCAAACCTTCCGGAGCGTGCATTACCGGGAGTCCCGCAAGGTCTCTCTCAATGCCAATGCCCTCAATCTCCTGGATTCGTCTCTTAAAATACCAGGATCGGTAGGCATTTCTCAGAATGCTTCGCCCCTCCGGGTTGTTCTTCCTGCTTTTTGTACGGAACAGCAACGCCTTACTCATTGGTATCGTGTACGTTCCGAAGTCCGGTGGCGGCATCTGAGTCATTCCCAGCAGATTGTCCTCGTTGTCGTATTCCCATCGGTAGAGCGTTTCTTGCGCTCTGATAGGCAATTTCTTCCATCCAATCAAACCGTCCGTGTACTTACTCTTAGTGGTTGGGTTCTTCGTATTTCCCATACGGCGCTTATACACGATCTCGTGGAAGCTCCAACCGTAAGTGAGGAAAGATAAGATTTCCGAAATTGTGTCCGTCCAGGTGTCCTGCATATCGTGCATACAGCTTTCTACGAACTCTGCAGCTTCTTTGTCCTTTGCGGTGTCGCCTCCCGGCTCTACATTCCAGTCACACTGTCTTACCAGCATCTCGATAGCAAAAAGAATCGCACCTACCACATCGTCATTCTCTGACATTTCACGGTAGACCTCAATTCCTCGTGTGCCTCTCAGTTCGTGAAGGAACTCCTCGTAGATTGTTCCTCCGTAGCGTCGCTGACCTATGCGACCGATTTCTTTGTTAGCCATCTGTTCTCACCTCACTTATTCCAATAACTGCTCTTGCCTAACTGGCTATCCTTAGGCGGTGCTGAGTATGTAGCACCACTCTCTAACTCCGTAAATGCCGATGAACTTGCGTCCACCATATCCTTGAATTTGGACTGTGGGAAGTTCTCGCACTCGTTGAAATACTCTTCGTTCCACGGTGCGATCAGCACATCAACATTGCCCTTATCCATGCCTTCAAGTCCTAACCACTGTGCCGAGAACGGTTCTGCTCTCGTTACCTTGTCTCCGGACTCTTGAATGCACTTAACAGCAAAACCAGCCAAGAGCTTCATAAAACTCTGTGCCTGGTCTTTACCTGCCTGGCCTGGGTCCTGCGGAAGTCTTGTTGCTACCCTTCCGTATTTCGCCCTGTCAGCTATGCAGGTCTGCTTTATAATTTCTCTCACATCGGACGAACTCAACCGGCGATTGATAACGTCGGCCACAATATACCGTCCGTTTCTTCTCTTTCCGATCAGCACGCCTGCTGTGTATGCCGGGTCTCCCTTTTCATCCTCAGATGTTGCCGCAAGGTCCCAGCCTCTCGCCCACTTGATAACATCGGGCGGTATCTCTTCCAGCATATTTACCTTTACTCGCTTGAACATCAAGCCTGCGGCAGCTTTAATCTTCCAGTTGCCATGCAGTAGTCGCTCTCTCTGCACAAGAGCCATTGCCTGCAGGTTGGCTAAATATCCCGGGTCGTTCTTCATCAGAATTTTGTTATCATGCAGCGTACTCGCAATGAACGTCACGCTCTTAGGCATCGTCTCAGCCTGCTCCGGCTTGACACCATTCTCAATAGCGCCCTGCACTGCCTCTTCTCTGCTGTCAAACCAGGTAACGACCTCATTAAGTCGCACCATCCAACGGATCACTCCCGACCGTTCCGGTATCGGATAGCCGGTCTCTTGATTTATCCACCAGGAAATGAACTCAGCAACCCAAGAGTCTGCGTCCGGGTTGCAGGTGGCTCGTACATACGGCTTTACACCGGAATCTGTACGGTTTCGAGACAGCATATAAAAGAACTGGTACTCGCTAAAGTGCGTCAGCTCGTCAAATCCTATCATCGTGAGCTGTGAACCCTGCCAGTCGTCGCAATCTTCATCACGTCCGAGGTGGGTGAAATTGACCGATGCGCCTCTTTTGAAAGTCCAGTGTAGTTTTGGTGTTTTTAACGGCTGGGAACCTTTCACGTAGCGGTAAATCTTTCGTGAACTATCCCATAAGCCTCCTGGGGATGTTACCTGCGTATAGTCACGTCGGAAGATAGTTGCGTTGTAGTCCGGATTGTTCATGTATCGAAGCGGCTCTAACAGCAGTCCGAAGGTTTTTCCTCCGCCTGCAGCGCCTCCATAAATGCAAATATCCGCAGAGGTCGCTAGGAACATTTCCTGCGGTCCTTTCTGCGGAGCTAATACGATTTTCTCTTTCATCAATCGTCCCTCCCATTATCCGGAAGGTAAATCTGAACCTCTGCGTCATTGTCGCTGGTCTGATCCACATAGTCCTGTGGTCTATCCTGCCAGCGGTCTCTCTGACGATTTTTCAACCAAAATATCTGAGCCGTGACGTCCGGCGGTACGTGCTTCTTGGTCTTTTCAATCTTGACCGGTTTCACATTGCCATCCTTGTCGTACTCAATGATTTTCTTCTCTTCCTCGTACTCATAGCCGGTAGCTCTCTCGTAGAGGCTCCTTATTACCTTCGCATCTGATACGCCTTTACCTTCTCCAAGCGCCTTGCCGAATGATTCGTGTTCCTTGGCCCATCGCATAATGGTTCGTTCGGAGACTCCCATGGCAAGGGCGATCTCTTCGTTGGTGGCACCCATTGCAGCCAAAGACCACGCCCAGTTATCGTGGTAAGGGGCATTGTATTTTGGCTTAGCTGCCATACATTAACTACCTGCCACTGAGGTAGTCAGCACATAGGTACTTGATCAGTTGCCACCTGTTCTTACTCGTGATTGTCCCTTCCTTCTCAGCTTTCTTGATTGCCTGCTGAATAACGGAAGCGGACTCACCCGGTACCGCATTACTGCCAAACAGTTTAGCGAGGTAGGTCCATTCTCCTTCCTCTGTGAAACCGCAGTCGTCCATCTTCTGAGCGGCGTTCTCGATCATGGAGTGGATAGCCGCACCGACGTTTCGGATGTCCGTAAACTTCTGATACTTGCTAAGTGTCTCCACAAATCCCTTGCACTGCTCGTAGGATGCCACGCCCACAATGTCCGGAGCCTTTGATTCCAGGTCTTTAACCAGTGCGTCCATATCCTTTACCTGGTGCGGAAGGAACGTAAACGTCACATTCTTAAAATCAAACTGAACCGCAGGACTCAGCATCTTGTCGTACTGTTCCAGCGGTTCTTCCATGATCTCCTTGCCGACGAATGACTCGATCATATCGTCCACATCATCTATCATCTTCACAATTTCTCTTAACGTACTGTCGTCGTCGAAACCGGAGATTGCATTGTGCGCCAGCTGCTTTGCCGCAATCTTGCTTCGTGATAAACCGGACACATCGACAATAGCGATGATTTCCTTCATCTCTGCAGCACGTGCGCTCTTTACTCTGTGGTGGCCGCTGATGATTTCCAGCTTGCCATCCACCAAAACAAAAAGAGGCAGGCTTTCCAGCTGTCCTCGCTTCTTGATGTTGGCGGTCAACTGATCCTGCATCTCGTTTTTCATTATCCTGGCATTGATGTCCTGCTCCTTAACCTTATCCAGCGGAACCTTGGCAATCACCAAGCCGGAACCCATATCGTAGATTACTTCGCATCCTTCGATTTGCTGGATGCCTTTGCTCTGTTCTTCTGCCATTCGTTTTCCCTCCTTAGCCATTCTTGAAGTGTCTGCTGTTCGGTTCTTCCCTCTACCAGTTCAGCCTCATACGTGAGCTTGTAGCCGTTCTTCTTGTCCTCAACCCTGTTTACCAGTTTCATGATGCCTCGTACCTCTTTGTTCTCCGGGTACCTAGTAAGCATTGCTGTGCGCATCTTCGCGACCTTCTCCTGCTCGATATTATCCAGGAGCGTATCTACAAACTCTCTGTTCTGCGCCAGCATATAACACAGCCTGCCGAGGCGGTATGTCTTGTGTGGCACCTTCATCACGTACCAAACGAATACGCTGTCAGCCGCCATCTTCGAGATGCCGAATACACCGGCCACATAACCGTCGATCAGCAATGCCCTGTTGAACGTCGCCGATGAACCGACAAAATTGTGAGTCCATAACTCTCTGTAATACTGAGCTTCTGCCGACTTGATCGGGATAACCTGCACCTTGCTATCTTCCTGGATCACATAATCTCTCGGAAGCATACTGCAGTCTAACGGCTGTAACTTACTCTCTGCTGGACGCTTTATCTTCTTGCCGTTTGCAAGGGCGGTTGCCTCTTCCTCTCTGTTCGTAGTGATGTAAGCATTCAAATCTGCTCTTGTACCGGAGCGGGCGTATATCGTATATCCTACTGCTTCGCCCACTCTCTTCTCCTGGTAGCAGATAACCAACGCCTTCGCATCCATGCAGAGGTCATAGAACTGCTGGTGTCCTGTCTCCGGGTCAAACAGTTCATACGGCGGTTCCTTCCAGGTCATCTTGCCCTGTGTGTCGTAGAACTTCTCATATCCGGAGAAGTAGGTCGGTGGGTTTGCAATAACCAAAGCGTGCGGATCGTCCAGCACCTCTTTCAGATGCTCCCACATATCCAATGGTCTGTAACTCATGCCGCCGAGCAGGTTCTTGATTACCTCTATCTGCCGATTGATACTCTCGATGTGTTCCTCTCGTCTGAGGCGTAGGTCTGTGAGTATCTGATAGAAATAATCATTGCCCGCATTTTTCGAGGTTCTGAGGTACAGCTGCGCATACAATGCTGTTGCTGGGTCAAGAAGTTCTTCGTCACTAAAGCCTTGTGCATGGATTTCCAGCGGCTCTAATGACTGGCCGGTAATCGCATATCCGAGGACTGTTGACATCATATTGACGTCGCTGGTCTCGATCTGCTCCGGCTTAAACCCATTCTGTACTGCCAGGTTCGCCATTGCAAAGGTACCGGCACACGGCTCAACGAACCTTGTATATCCGGACTTTGCTGCAGTCTCTATCAGAGTAACAAGAAACTTCTGCTCCGACGGACCTAAGCACCCCAGGAACATTGCTCCCGGATCCATAAAAAATGCCATATCCTTGTCTCCTTCCCTAAAAATTGTTCAATATATACAAAAAGCCGAGGCGGTTCCCTGGTACTGACCCGGGGATTTTTGATACCTGCCTCAGCATATTGCACAAAAAAGACCTCAGACCCGAAGGACACTGAGGTACGTTCCGTGATAACAAATAAGGCACCGTACCCTTTCGGATGCGATGCCGTTGTTTTTGGACCGGAACCCTGCGATGAACAGGACCTTAACTATGGAATAGCCACGTGCTACTTACACCAGTTCCGGATGTTATGATTAAATCCCTGCCAAACCAAACAAACTCAGCTGCTCGTAACCAGGTTCTTCCTTCCTGGCTTCGACTACCTTCTTGGCAGGTTCCTTGCTTTCTTTCTTAGCTGCAGGCTTCTTGACCTTCGGCTCTGACGGATCGTATAACTCCTCAATCAGTTCTCCGGTCTGCTCCGCCCACCATTCAGCGAATACGGTTCTGTGGCACCAGTCTCCTGGAACTCTCACATCTTCGTAGCAGAGAAGCACAAGTTCTTTCCCTTCTGCCCTTGCTTCCGCATCCATCTTCTCGACCATATCGATGATTCTGTCTGTGCCGATACCTTCCAACTTCTCGTAATATGCAGGCTTGAATCTTTCAAGCTCCATATTCAGCATATAGCCTTTCGGTGCCAGCGAGTAGCACTGCTTTCTCAGCGTGTACCAAAGCGGAAACTTCGGTGTTCCGATGCTTATTCCTACCGGGTAATACTTACCACTCTGTAACTCCTTATTGCTATACCTGCTAATCCAAATTGCCATCTCAATCACTCCTTTTATGCTGGTTGTTTATAGTTTAATTATACTATACAGACCTGCCTAAGTACACTGAAATAGCCTTATTTAACCGATTGTTCATATTTCCTCTCCGGCTAATTGGCAGGGATTTCGCCCTGCCGTGCCTGCCGTTGGGAAGAAATACAACTGGCTATTTTTAGGGGTGACATTTGGGTTATCGGCTAATTAGCATATTACCACTTGGTAATTCTTTATGCAACCTACTCATTTTCTACCAGGTTGTTTTACAGCCACAGGGAGCGTTTAGAAATCCGCACCCAGTAAGTAAATAGCCACAATGCCACAAGCTATTCCTATGTCCTTGTAGACGGTCTTATCGCTTATGTTTTCTACTTCCGAAATCTCCTGCACCGTATAAGGTTTTTCGTCCAGGTACATCATGCTTAACTCTCTGTAACGACGCTTCGCCTCTTCGCTTCCGCTCTTTTCACACTCCTCACGGTACATTTCGGTCGCTTTTTCTATCCGGAACACACAGTATAAATCCTCTTCACGCTTACGCTCCGTATCTTTTATTGTCCTCTCGGACTTTCCTGCTATCTCTCTTGTGTTTCCCATAAGGTCCTCGACGAACTTCCATCTCAGTTCTGCCTGCTCCTCCGGGGTGAACTGCTCTCCGTCCGATAATGTCGCCTTGATTCTTCTGTACGAACTGAGCAGCTTCTTTGTCTTTCTGACTTTGCTATCTTCCTTCTTTCTCCTACGCTCTTCCTTCTTCTGCTCTTCCTTGTATGCCCTTACGCCTTCCTTGGCACCGATAGCAGCTATTTGGTTGATCTGTTCTTGCGTGAGGGGGAAGATTGCTTCGCCCTTTACCTTCTCCTTGTTCTCCGTTGCCATAATGTCGCCTCCTTGACTTTTCTCGCATTTGCGAGTATAATATTCTCAGTCACGAGTCGTTCCTGTCAAAGGGGCGGCTTTTCTTTTTCTCAACGGTTTCTTGCCTTGCAGGTGGCAAAGTGTGATATGTAACCAAAGCCTTCTGCGCTCTCGGATGATACCTTGTCAGCACATACGACCTCGCCTTCCGGCGTTACTATCTTCTCCTTTGCCTTTACTCCTGCTCCTGGCCTGCGGTAGCTGATCATCGTAGGGTCTACCGGCATATTCTTTCCAGCCTTTGTCTTAACCCACATAATATGACACCCGCAGTTCCTGCAAGTCCCGAACGGATCATGGGACCTCATGGGATTTTATCACTCCTTTCTTTCGTTTCTTAACGCACATTCCAGCGCCTCTCTCAATACGCCGACGTTCAAATCCGCCAGCTCTATGTCCTTTTCATTCAGCAAGTCTATCTGTATTTGAAACTTGTTCCTTCTTTCGGTGTAGAATGAGCAGTCTCCGTATCTGTCGCAGGCACTTTCTACCGGTATGTCATAATGTATATGCTCGTCGCCGTCTATGAAGTGATGCCCGCAGTCGCCTTTATGTTTTGTGCAATTTCTGCAATCCATTGTTCACCTCCTACAGTCCGTCGAACCATTCTGACAGCTTTCGTGTACTTCCATCTGCCATCTCTATTTCAGGCTCTTCTACCATCACCGTTCCGGATATGCTAGCTCTGACCTTACCCGAAATAATGTGTACTCCGTTCTCAGCGGATATTCTTTGAGCCACGGCCTCCATATATCTTTCAAGTGTATAAAGTACGCTTGCGTCAATCGGTTTTCCTATGAACTTTTGAGACATATTTTCAAATTCCTCATAAAATTCGTTTTGTATTCTGTCCCTGGTTTCGACCATTTCTGAAATCATCTTCTTCCCTCCTATATGCTCAACCATATCAAGGCTGCAACTCCTGCTATAAGCATAATCGGCGCCAGGACGATAAATAGCGCCGCTCCTACCGTTCCTATAAACTCGCCTACCCTTGTTTCGTCGCAGGTATCTATGCCACCACATATGAAACACTGCCCTTCGCCCGTTTCCGGATCAATTACTCTGTCACAGCACCTTCCATTGCATCCATACATTTGTTGCCGCCTCTTTACCGCTTCCTCTTCGGTCTCTTTGTGCCTTCGCACCTATTTCACCCCCCCCTCAATTTTCTTCAATTCCTCAATGCTGATGATTCTGCAGTCCGGGAGCATTATATGCACATCCCCCAGGTTGACTGCAGTACCCTCAATTCTCATTTTTGGATAGCTCACCAGCACCGAGCATTCCTGCGCTATTCTGTGTGCGTTGTCTGAGATAATCTTCCGGACTCTTTTCTGATCCGCAACTGAGGTTCGCTTACCGTTGACCGGTATCTTCCGGAACTCAGTCTGCATCTCAGTCTCTCCTTTGTATATCCGCTCATACACGTATAAGAAACCTCTTGCCATATCATTTATCCTTTCTCTTCGTCCGCTACAACCTTTGCCTTTTCTCCGGTATCTTTGATTTCAAGTACCACGCCAGGCTTCAAGTATGCGATTGCTACCGGATGCCCGAAGAAATTCTTTGCGGCTCTTCTCAGCTTTTTCTCATACTTTGCCATCTTCTTTGCAGCGTGCGCTCTTACCCATTCTCTCGCAAATTTCATCTGCTCCATATCACTCTCCGGTGTATTCATTCTGCCTCCTTACTTTCTGTTCGGTTTCTTAACTCTCTCAATCTCCTGCAGGGAAGGTTTGCCTACGCACTTCTCCATACCAGCCGCGAGTTCCTTTGCTCCTGGGTTATTCTTCTCGACTTCATCTGCCAGGTGGCGCAGGACTAAAACTATCAGTCCCGCGTCATTCTTGGCGTATGGAGATATGCTGTCGATAACCCTCTCTGAGTAATACTGCAGACCGTGGCTCACCAGGTTCATTGCCTGCTTGGTCTTGCCCTTTGCAATCAGCTCATTGCCTCTGTCTACATAACTACTCATTCTTGGTTTCATCAGTCCCATATCTACTCCTCCGGATCTTCGTAATCGTAACCTTCTGTGTCTGCATCACCCAGGATGTCGTCGGTAATATCTTCCGGCTCTTCCTCGTTAGGTTCCTCGTCCGGTGTGTCTCCCGGCTCTTCGCCGTTCTCTTCCGCCTGTGTATCTTCCTCTGCAGGCTGGGTGTCTGTTTCCTCCGTCTCAGCAGGCTTCTCTTCGTCTGCCGGTCCAGGTAACGCCGGTCTTACATCTGCATCGATGTATGTACCATCAATAATATCCTCATTTCCTTCACCTTCCCGCTCCTGACCTTGCATAAAGTCTGAATCAAAAATCGTTCTCTGCTGGGTGTTCGCAATCGGCTGTAATACATAACAACCGGTTTCTTCATCCATAACCATCTCCATCTCGTTGTTGAGATTTCCGCCTTTCTCGTCGGTAATCTTTACTGCAGATGTGACCTTGTGCTTGAACTGTGGCTTGCTAATCTCCCTGGACTCTCCCTTGATATTCGGGTCGTAGTTCGGGATAAACTCCTTCACCATGGTAACGTCAATCTTAATTGTCATGCTTCCTTCGTTGGACTGCTTCTCGATCATGTTTCCAAGAAGTCTCTGCAGAACAAAATTCATATCGTGCTTCATATTCTCGAAGGTATTGCTGTCGAAATCCAATTTCTTGTCAAAATCATTCATCACTTACTCTCCTTTGCAATCTTGCCGTATTTGATATTGTTCTCATTCATAAAAGCAATTAGTTTCCCAAGCTGCTCCTTAGTTCCATCTGCAAAGAAACGTACTCTGTACTTCTTTTCCTGCTCAGGTTCTCCCTTTGGAGCGAACGGATCAACTGCCTGCTCTGTCGATGCCGCCTGTGCTTCTCTAGCTATTGCCTGGGAGAATGCCGATCTCTCAATGGACTCGATTACCTTACCCATTTCAGACTGAGGTGCTGTCTGCTCAACTTCTGTGGCGGCTTCCTGTGCTTTCTTAACTTCTGCCGCTTTACGCTCCGCTTCTTCTGCCTCACGCTTTGCCTGCTCCTCAGCTTCTTTCTGCTTACGGATTTCTTCCTGGCGTTTTCTCTCAGCCTCTTCCTCGGCCTTGCGGCGCTTGTCTGCTTCCAGTTTTTCTTCCAGGTCTGCCAGCCTCTTATTCTCTGCCAGTGCCTTGCTGAGGTCCAGGGTCTTAATATACACATCTTTCGCATTCAGCTTATACTTACTATCCAGGCTGTCGATAGTCTCCAAATCCGTCTTAACCGTGTCGATCTTATCCACGATTTCCTTCTGTGCGGTTACCAGCTTATACGTCTGATTAAGGTAACGGCTGTCGAAAATCTTTTCAAACGGCAATACCTCGGCCAAATCTCCGATATTTTCATCGTAGGTAGCCTTGATAGCCGCTTTCTTTTCTTCCTTCTGTTTCTCCTCGAACGCCTTTACCTGCTGGTCGATCAGTGCAACCGGCTCATTGATAAGTGCCGTGATTTCCTTCAACTCTGCCTCGAACACTGCATAAGGCTCATTGATAATGTTCTTTACCTGCTTTCTTCTCTCCTCGATAGCCTTAATAAGCTTGTTCAGCTCTGCCCTGTCATTCTTCGCTGCCTTAATGTTTTCCTCGGTGTAAACCACATTCTCGTACCCAGCAATCTTGGCTCTTACTGCAGCTTCCAACTCTTCCTTGTTCCACTGAATGCGTCTGAGAAAACCATCCTCTGTCGGGTTAATCAGTCTGAACTCCATTTTCCCTGCCGGTACTACCGCTGTCTCAACAACTTCTGCTTCCACTGTTTCAGTTTTCTTTCTTCCTGCCATTGTCTACCTCCTAAATTTGATCCGGTCCTACGACCTTTATCATCACATCAACCCTCGGCGTTTCTGAGTAAAATTTCCTTACCTGTGCATCCACAACTGCCGAATCATCGTGGTACGCTACCAGGTTTAGACTGTCGCAAACAATCTTGCCGATATTATCCCAGTCCGGCTTCTTGGTTGGTCTGATCCTGTGTTCCAACATTTCCCTGCGTTTCTTCTTGCTGGTGGACTTCGGAATTTCGTAATATGCAATTATCCTTACATCCAGCATTGCCCCTTCCGGAAACATCTTTCCTTTGGCTGCTTCGTTGTAAAACAGCTTCACCAGGTTTTCATAACTGGTGGTTTCTTTCGGAGTGTATGTCTTGACATACGCCCCTGCTCTTGAAAACTTCGGTCTCTGTTTCCCGAATGGCTGTCCCGGTATTGTGAAACGAATCTGCTTCATATCTTCATCCACTTTCTGCCTCCTATGCCTTGTCGCCAATCTCGGCCGACATCTTATCTGTCACCTTCTTGGCTGTCACCTTCGTTTTTCCGCTTGTTGCTTTGTAGAGTTCTGCCTTATCTGTGCCTTCCTCCACATACACCTTCAAGTAGTAATCTAACTGCTTTCCGGTCTCTGTCTTTTTTCTCTTTCCTGGCCCGACGGTATAACCGTTCTCGTGCAGGATTGCCGTAACCGTCTTGCGATCTTCCAGCTTGTCAATGCTGATTTCTGCCACCTTAATCAATCCCATGCTGTCATTCCTCCATTAAATTCTTCATGGCATCAAACCTCTTCGACGCCGCCTTTTCTCTCCAACTTCTGCCTGCAAACCTTACCGGAAAGCACATCTCAAATATTCTGTCGTAAATACGTCTGTATCGGATGTCCTCTGACTCCTGCATATCCTTCAATGTCATATTCGTAGTGAGGATCAGCGGCTTTCCGGATAAATACCTGCTGTCGATGATGTTGTACACCTTCTCTAACGCATAATCGGTACTTCTCTCTGCTCCCAGGTCGTCGATAATCAACAGCTTTGCCGCATTCAGTCCCGCCATTATTCTTTCTTCCTCGTCGGGGTTGCCCTGGATGTTCTGCAGTATCTTCACGAATGATGTCATAACCACCGGGATCATCTGATCCAGCAACTCATTCGCAATGCAGGCGGCCGTGTAGCTCTTCCCGGTTCCGACCGTCCCCCAAAACAACAACCCTTGGCGTTTCTCGTACATTTCATCGAACCTTTTCACGTAATTGCCTGCGAGGTTGTAGATTTTCTGATTGTCTCCGTCCACCTGGTATCCGTCCAGCCTTGCCGCTTTCAGCTTGGCGTCCATAAGGCTGCTGGCTTTCAATCTTTCCAAACGCTGCATTTCCTGCCTCTTCTTTTCTTCCTCTTCCTTGCGTTTGTTCTCCTCAACCTTACACTTACAGATACATGGAACGATCATCTCCCTGCCGCCGGTAAAATCCGACGCTGGCAACCTGGTCTGCTTTTTGGTTCTGCAGACTCCGCAGTAAAGCAGTCCGTCTTTGCCGATGTAGTCGCCCTCATTCTGCTCTGTCTCGAATGCTTCTGCAGGTAAAACCTTCTGCAAATCCAAATCCATCATCACTCACTCCTTCCAAACGGATTCTCATTGTCGTCGTACTCAGCTTCGCTCTGAACCGGCTTGTCCTTTGGCAGATAGTCCAGGAACGGCGTTGACTCTCCTAAGAATGTCTTGCCGTGCTTTATATACATTGTCTCCGTTCTCTGCTTCTTGCACTGTGCCGCATAGTTCTTTACTGCTTCATACAACTGCTCATGTGAGAAACCATCTTCCAGGCGTGCCTTATACTTCTTGTATGCCTGCCCTTTATCAACCTTTCTCGGGTATGCCTCCCACAGTTCCTCGAAATCCGTGGTGTAATTACCAATCGCCTTATTTGACTTCTGTTCTGCAGGCAGTACCGGTTCTTTCGGCTCCGGAAGTTCCGGCGCTTCTGTGTTTTCTCCTGCCAGCGCTTCCTTCTCAGCCTTCATGCGGTTGTAATATTCTCTCTGCCTGTCAGCCTCACTGGACGACTGGCCGATGAAGTTCTGAATATCCATCATGTAAATTGCTCCGTTATCGAGCATCTCGATTAAATCCAGCTTCTTGAATACATCCAATGCTTTCTCGACGGTGCCTACCTGGTGCCCTGTCAAAGTTGCCAGGATTTCCGGCGTGTACGGAATCACATTTCTATACATCAACCTGCCGGAATTGCTCAGGCTTTTCAGATAGAGTTTCAGCAGGATATTACTGTATAAATATCCGTCCTTCATGCTCTCTAAAATCTTCATCTCGTCCGTGTCGAAAAAGTCCTCTTTCAGCTTTAGGTAGTAATACTTTCTGTTGTCTGCCATTCAGTCACCGCCTATCTCCTTAAATGCCTGCTGTTAAGTCCATAATCGAGATCGGCTTCTTTAAGACTCTGTTGTGTCTGCAGCAATCGCACAATTCGCATCTGTCCGGCTCAACCTCTCCATTCTTAACTCTGAGGATTCTCGGCATATTCATCTCTACCATGTGCAATGCCTCCTGCAGATAGTTGTCTGTCACGTGAATAATGCGGATGTCCGGCTCTGTCTGCTTCGTAGCTCCCGCAATGAAGAACGGCAACTTCTCGCCGGTATTCTGTCTCACGATTTCCTGGTAGACCGCACCCTGGATGTCGTAACCCCAGTAACGGACAAAATCGAGGTAGCCGATGTCTTTTACCCACTTCAAATCCGTAATGGATGCCATGACCTTCAAATCAACGATAGCCACTCCCGGAATGTATGAGTCCATCTTGATCTTCCACTTCGCCCCGAACAGTTCTCCTGTCATGATGACCTGCTTCTGACCGCTCATATACTTCATGAAGTATTCATCTCTCTCAATACGAGCGATGATTTCCTCTGCTTGCTTGAAGTTTGACTTTAACTCTCCCTTCTGAGTGAAGATTTCCGGATTGTCCTTTTTGAACTGATCCAGGCTTCCCTCAAAATAACTGTCCACGTAACTTCCTACCAACAGTGCTGTACTCTTTTCGTCCTCCCAGCGTCCGTTCAGTTTCTCCATTCCGTAGAACTCGCAAGGCATCTTGCCGTAGGTTCCGGCAAAATCCTTATACCCCGATACACTCATGTACTCCTTGTTAGCCTCCTGGCTATAATAATTTTCTGATGTCAGCTGCATTTTTCTTCCTCCTATTCAACCTCTTCCAAATCTAAGCCGCCGATCTGCTGTTCCTCTTCTTTCTGCTCGATCTTATCGAACGGGTCCTGCGCCTCTACGATGTCCGGCTGGTTGTCGCCATAACTTCCATCGCCGTCCTCGTCGTAAACTTTCTGATCGTCCTGGATTGCTCTCTGCATATCCACTGACAAAATACCCCACTTGCTGAGGAGCATCTTAATAACCGTCTTTAATGCCATTGCCTCAAAATCTGTCGTCCACTTACTGCCCTTCTTGTTATTTTCCAGGTCGTATCTGTACGCTGTTGAATACTTGCGGGCGTGGTTCTCGACCTCTGCCGTTGTCATAAACAGTTCTTTTCTGAAACCGGTCAATAACTTAAACCAGGCATAGTAGCCAGCGATGTTCTCCGATTTTCCTTCGGCTCTCTGCGTACACTTCGAGAAGTCCGTCACAAACTCAACCTCTCCGGTAATCGGATTATATGAAACCAGCTCGTCCTTGTAGACGACCGAGCAGTTCATCTTTTCATAATATCCGGAGCGGATAGCCAGCTGGATAAATCCCTTATACATCATCTGAAACTGTGCTTCCGGATGTTTCTCCCACTGTCTCGTCTGTTGGTTGTACTTATTGTTGTTGTAAGGCACGATCGCCGCAAACCCCAAATTACTGTCAATCGGTAAATCGTAGGTTGCTGCTACAAACGCCGCACTCATGATCGTTGTTGCCGGGCATTTCTTCAACTGTGCTGATCCAGCCACCACGTTCGTAATGGATGCCAAAAACTGCGGCGCTTTCTGTCCTAAGACTTCCGTAAATTTCTTCTTTACCGCATCCTGGGAAATCATACTCTTAACCTGCGCCGCTACACTTACCTGCGTTCCCTGCTGCGTTGCCACTGCATTCTGTTCTGCCATACTACCTTTCCTCCTTTTCTGCTTCCGTGAGGCTTTCGCCACACAACTTTAATATTTCTTCTGCACTCATATCCTCCACGCATTCTTCACAAATCTTCCCTTCCGGAGAATCCCAAAACTTTTCTCCTACCAGGATTCCATACCCGCATTTCACACATTCGTGAACCGGTACCGGCTCCGGTGCGTTCGGGCATCTTGGATGGCATGGGTTCATACCGCATTCTGCACACATATTCCTTCTGCCTCCAATCTTCTTAAAAACGTCGTAGCGTTTACCGAGCATCTGAACAGATAGTTCTTAACCTCGTCCTTGAATAGCAACGGCAGGTATGCCTCTCTGTCCTCGATCTTGCTTATATCCATCTTCCGGTTGCACAACCATAAGATTTGCTCAGCCTCTTCATCTGAGATGTGAATTTCTTTCTCTCTGTACTCGTCTACGATTTTCTGCAACTCTTCGCTCATAGGCTTTCTCCTCTCTCCATTCTTCGATGAAGTCCGGCAGGTACATTCTCGCCTCATTTACGAAATATCCGACGATCATCACCAACGGTAAAATCAGCCACTCGCCGCCGTATGCTTTATAGCCTCTCTCGATGTACGCCGCTTCAACCGATACTTTTGTGAGGACCAGTCCCAGGCTTACCCAAAACCAATACAGTCTCACAAATCTTCTGACTTTCTTTCTGAATCTTCTCATACCGCCTGTTCCTTTCACTTATAGAAGTAGTGCTTGCCGTACTTGAAAAGAAATTCCAAATTCTCACTGTGCCACTTACTGTCGCTCTTGCTCTCAAAATACAAAGCATCCTGGCTTTCGTTCCAATGGTCTACCTGGATCAGCTTCAATGCTTCGTAACACTCCTCGTCCGGCTCTACTGCATCGTATCTTCCGTTTGCAACTGGACTGAACTGGTTCTTCTGAAAAATCACTTCCTCGATTGTGTCCGGGAACTCATTGCTCCAAACCCTGTTGAGGACTACCAGCATAACCAGTGCTTTTCCTTTCACGCCTTCGCTCTCAGCTTCGGCCATCGCTATCTTGCATAGCAGGTAGGAATCGTCCTTGTCCCAATCCATACTTGCAATCAACGGTTCTTCTGTCTCAACTGCCTTTGCTGTCTCCGTTGGCTGTGTTGCCTCTTCAACTTCCGGCGTATACGTCGTCTCTGCCACTTCCTCTGTGGCTATGTAGACCGGCCGGCTTTTTTCTTTCTCCTGCCCGAGCGTTTCTGAAATGCCACTGACTGCAAAACAGGCAGCTCCGACCATCGTTGCCATTCTTGCCGCAAACAATATTCTTCGCTTACTTGCTTTCTTCAATTCTGAACTCCTTTCCGGCGTTGCTCCGGCTTACTTGCCGTTCAAATACTTCTCTCCGGCAATTTTCATTTCGCTTATTACCTCTGCCATCTTTTCGAGCTGCCCGATGATTTTTTCCAAGGCTGGTAATTCATCCTTTGTGATTTTTCCATCTGCAGTTATCTCGATCAGACTGTCTCGCATATTCTTCAATGAATCCTCATTGAAGTTCTGCAAAAGCCTTAGTGCAATTCCTTCTAAACTTTTTTCTTCGGTTGCCAGTGGTAGGAATCCGTGTACCGGGCATTCTCGCATACAGTACCCAGTAATCAATTCCGGGGCGTTGTAGAGGTCAGCCATAAGCACCACCTTGTCCACCGGGACAACCTTCGTATTACCAAGCTCATAATCTGCCAATGTTGAAACCGATATTCCCAACAGTTCTGCAGCTCCTTCACGGCTCCATAGCCTCTCGTTGTATGTTGCCGCCTTTTTCCTGGCCTGGAAATACATATTTGTGTTCTCGTTTGTAGGGCCTCTTCCCATTTCTTGTTACCTACCCTTCCGCTATAATTTACTTATCAGCTGGAACAGCGACCAGGTTGATTCCGAGCAGGTTATTCACCCCGCTTACGATTGCTTCGTTCATCATCTTGCCGTTAATTACCAGTGACAGCCGATCCCTGGAGACATCCAGCTGCTTCGCCAGCTCATTGACGGTCATGCTCTGTTTTACCAGTTCCACCTTCACTGTCTGACACCATTCATCGGACGGTGTTTCGGTTCTCTCCGGCAGTCCTTCCGTTCCAAGCACTTCGTTGATCTTCTCAGCGATTACCTTGTAACTCGAATTGGAATATCTGCCGTTGACTACCTGGGAAACAGTAGCATTGCTGTAACCGATTTTTTCGGCCAGCTGCTTCAATGTCATATCGTGGTCGATTACTGCTTTTTTAACAGCTTTGCCCCACTGTGATGTTTCCTGCTTCATGCTTGCGTTTCACTCCTTTCTCGCATTTGTGTAAAAACTATTTATCTTTTCTGATTTGCGTGCTATAATGTAAGTAAACCTCTTTACAAACTCGCAAACAGACGCACGAAATACAAGCACAATCTCTCGGCTCGCAACTTTGAGTTGTTTTGTATTTCATGTATTTATTATAGCACGTATCTGCGAGTTTGTAAATGTTTTTGCTCTTATTTGCGTATTATTTTTACCACGGAGGTTGCCTATGGAAATCATCGAAAGAATCACTGAAACCCTTGAAAAAACGGACAAAAAGGCTACTGATCTGTGTGACCGCCTCGGCATTCGGACATCTACGATGTCTACCTGGAAAACTCGCAATAGCGACCCGCCAGCGAAATACATCAAACCGATTGCAGACTTCCTTGGCGTGTCAGTTCATTACCTATTGACCGGCGAAGAGGCTCCTGCCCGCAAGCTCACCACTGCAGAAGAGGACGAACTTCTCGAACTGTACCGGGCGTTGCCACAGAACAAACAATTTGAGTTTATCGGGGAACTCAAGGGATTTCTGAAAGCCTATACAGAGTCTCAGAAATACCTCGACAAAGAAAAAAGATTATCAGTTTAGAATGGTACCGACTTTACGGCCGGTACTGAGGAGATGTGCCTATGAATAACAAATACTTTGAGCTTGCACGCAATGAGGAGAGGTCCGGGAACGATGCCGCTGCATTGCTTCTTTATCTCTCCTCTTTTTGTGACAGTTGCAATCACGGCATCAGGAACCGCTCTTACGGTGTCGTAGCAAAGATCCGGCACCTGCAGCACCGGCTTATGCTCACTGACCTGCAGTTGTTCGGATTGGTTCACTCATACGGTCCGCTTACGGACTCTGAGTGCAAGAAACTTTTAGACTGTTCCATACGTGGTACCGGTATCTCCGGTTACGCCTATGGATATTAACAAATTCTCAGAGCGTCTGTCGCATTGTATGCAGGAACGCCACTTGAACGGTAACGACCTTGCCGCTCTTTCCGGTGTGACTGCCGCTACAATCTCACGTTACCTCAACGGACTGCGAACACCGACCGTCGATAATGTCATGTTACTAGCTGATGCCCTCGACGTGTCCGTAGATTACCTTCTTGGACTGCATAATATCCCGGACGATAAAATGCTCGTGTCCTTGTATTCCGTCGCTTCCAGCGACGATAAGCGTGTCCTGTGGACGCTCCTGGAAAGATACGGAGGAAACCATGGAACAACTAAACGGCAATGAACCATTTACCCTGCATGGTTCCGATACTTCTATCATGCTGCAGGATTTTTGGCGTTGGGCGTATTCTGATCTGCTCAACAATACCCACCGTGGAGTGCTTGCCGAATTTCTCGTACACTCTGCCCTGGAAACAAGAGATGTCGCACGTGTCGACTGGCTACCGTTCGACCTTACTTCTCCTTCCGGTCTCCGGATTGAGGTCAAGTCGTCTGCCTATCTGCAGGCGTGGACTCCGGAAGATGTGTTCTCGCAGATTAGCTTCGACATTGCAAAGAAATTTGCCTGGGATGGAGCTACCTACGCCTCTATGGCTATGCGTAACAGTGATTTGTATGTGTTCTGCGTCTTTACCGCTCGTACACGTGATGTTTCAATTCTTGATCTCGACTACTGGGACTTTTATGTTCTGCCTACCTCGGTTCTTAATGAAAAGGTGTCGGAGCAAAAAACAATCACGCTCTCTTCCCTTCTCAAACTCGAACCAACAAAAACAGATTTCGCTGGCCTGCCTGCGGCTGTGGAATCAGTAAGGTTGTCAAATGAAGCTACCTAATGGCTACGGCAGCGTGACAAAACTTTCCGGAAACCGCCGCAAACCTTACCTGGCCCGTGTTACTCTTGGCTGGATCACGGACGAACAGACCGGAAAGACCGTACAGAACCGTGTTCCTCTTGGAACATTCAAGACTAAGAAGGAAGCTCTGCAGGCACTCGCTGAGTACGGAGCCAATCCTTACGATATACAAAATGCCGCTATGACCCTGGCGGAACTCTATGACAAATGGACTGCAGCCTACTTCCCTACCCTGGAAAGTGAATCATCCTGCCGTACCATTAAGTCAGCGTGGAGTTACTGCCACGCCATTGCCGGGATGCGTGTTAAGGACCTGCGTGCCCGCCACATCAAGGGCATAATGGAAGATGGCTACATCATTCCTTCACGTGGAGCCAATAAGGGCGAAAAGGTGCTTGCGTCTGCAGGTACCAAATCCCGGATCAAGTCTATGTTTAATTTAATGCTGGACTATGCGCTCGAATATGAGCTTGTTGATAAGAACTACGCCCGCACATTTGAACTGTCGGACGACATCATCAAAGAAAAGGAAGAAGCAAAACGTGGTCACATAATCTTCCAGGACTCGGAGATGCAGACGCTTTGGGAAAACGTCGGCAAAATTCGGTTCGTGGACTGGGTTCTCATACAGTGCTACATGGGATGGCGACCGCAAGAACTCGCCATACTGGAACTAGAGGACGTGCATCTTGACGAACGCTATATTGTCGGTGGTATGAAAACACAGGCTGGGCGACACCGTATGGTGCCTATCCACCCGAAAATATTTGACCTGGTTAAGAAAAACTACGACTATGCTCTTGAACTTGGAAGCCACCGGCTCTTTAATGATCCGGATTCTCCGAAGGGCGGCATGGCAATCACCTATGACAAATATGCCGGCCGTTTCGATAAAGTAATCGCCGCTCTCAAACTCAGAGACGATCATCGGCCACACGATCCTAGAATGACATTCATCACCATGGCGAAGAAAGCCGAGGTTGACGAATACACTATCAAAAAACTTGTCGGTCACAGAATCACCGACATAACAGAGGCAGCTTATACAGACCGTGACTTAGAATGGCTCAGAGCCGAACTGGAAAAGATACCGTAACCCTCGTGGTTACGGTATTTCCGCATTCTGCAGGTAACCCAAAAAGTGTTACCTTCTCCATGTTTCCTACTTGTTACCTACCGGTTTCCTACTTTCCCATTTTCACCACTTTTTACACCATCTCACACCCAATTTCATTTTTCCACTTCCAGGCACCAAAAAAGTACCGCAATCGCTGTGATTACGGTACTTCCTGGGTTTAACGTCTCTTCAATTTGTAAAGTCTATTTAGAACTTACCAGCCTCGGCTGCTTCCTGAACAGAAACGGCTACTGCTACTGTAGCACCAACCATTGGGTTGTTACCCATTCCGATTAAGCCCATCATCTCAACGTGAGCTGGTACGGAAGAAGAACCTGCAAACTGTGCATCAGAGTGCATACGTCCCATAGTATCTGTCATACCATAAGAAGCAGGACCTGCAGCCATGTTATCTGGGTGAAGAGTACGTCCTGTACCACCGCCGGATGCTACAGAGAAGTATTTCTTACCCTGCTCGATACATTCTTTCTTGTATGTACCTGCAACCGGATGCTGGAAACGTGTTGGGTTGGTAGAGTTACCGGTAATGGAAACACCTACGTTCTCATGATGCATGATTGCAACACCTTCCTGAACATCATCAGCACCGTAACATTTTACAGTTGCACGAAGTCCGTTAGAATATGCTTTTTCATATACAACGTTAAGTTTAGCTGCTTTGTAATCATACTGTGTCTCAACAAATGTAAATCCGTTGATACGTGAAATAATCTGTGCAGCATCTTTTCCAAGTCCGTTTAAGATAACACGAAGTGGTTTCTGACGTACTTTGTTTGCTTTCTCAGCGATTCCGATTGCACCTTCAGCAGCTGCAAAGGACTCGTGTCCAGCTAAGAAACAGAAGCACTCTGTCTCTTCCTCTAATAACATTTTTCCAAGGTTACCATGTCCAAGACCTACTTTTCTGTGGTCAGCAACAGAACCTGGAATACAGAATGCCTGAAGACCTTCACCGATTGCTGCGGCAGCATCAGCAGCTCTTTTGCATCCTTTTTTGATTGCGATTGCTGCACCTATAGTGTAAGCCCAGCAAGCGTTCTCGAAACAGATAGGCTGGATTTTCTTTACCTGATCATATACATCAAGTCCAGCATCTTTTGTAATTTTTTCAGCTTCTTCAATAGAGCTGATACCATAGCTGTTTAATACAGCGTTAATCTGGTCAATTCTTCTTTCATATCCTTCAAATAATGCCATTATCTTCGTCTCTCCTTTCTTACTCTTCTCTTGGGTCAATGATCTTAACAGCATCAGCTACACGACCATACTGGCCTTTTGCTTTTTCCCATGCAGTGTTAGGGTCATCACCTTTTTTGATAAAGTCTGTCATTTTTCCAAGAGAAACGAACTGATATCCGATAACTTCGTTGTTCTCGTCAAGAGCGATGCCTGTTACATAACCTTCAGCCATCTCTAAGTAACGAACACCTTTCTCCTTTGTTGCGTACATAGTACCAACCTGGGAACGAAGTCCTTTTCCTAAATCTTCCAGACCGGCGCCTACTGCAAGTCCGTCATCAGAGAATGCACTCTGAGTACGTCCGTAAACGATCTGTAAGAATAATTCTCTCATTGCTGTATTGATTGCGTCACAAACAAGGTCAGTATTTAATGCTTCAAGAATTGTTTTTCCCTGAAGAACCTCTGCTGCCATTGCTGCTGAATGTGTCATACCTGAGCATCCGATTGTCTCAACCAGTGCTTCTTCAATCACACCATTCTTTACATTTAATGAAAGCTTGCAGGCACCCTGCTGTGGTGCACACCAGCCTACACCGTGTGTAAATCCTGAAATATCTTCAATTTTTTTGGAATGAACCCATTTTCCTTCTTCTGGAATTGGAGCTGGCTCATGTTTTGCGCCCTTGGCAACAGGACACATGTTTTCGACTTCCTTCGTGTAAATCATTATAAGACTCCTTTCGATATGAAATATATATCATGTTAAACTTTGTTATACATTTAACACACCGCCCTCATTTTCTCACATTTTTTTACATTAGTCCAGTCTTTTTTACAGGAAATGCACCTTAATTTTCTCAATATGTTAATCTAATGCCTCCATCCGCTCAAATGCAAAGGATGCTCCGATTGCTCCAACCAGTGTCAGCAGGAGTATAACGACTATCATCATAATAAATCCTGCAGTCACGGAAATGAACGCTCCCGCTGCTACTGCCACAATGATTCCGACACATAATACCAGTCCCTGGAACAGCATCCGAAGAATCGTTCTGCCCAGTTCTCCAAACATTTTCCCTATCACGACATCTGCCAGCATATTCATATAAAGCTTATTAGCATTCAGGCACATATATAAAATGACGGTCAAAATCATGTAAGACACCGGAAGTCCCATTACGATACTGCCCGGCAGCGTAATCAGAAGTCCGTCAATCAGCGCACGGATATGCTCCATTTTGGTGGCATACCACATTTTCTTAAAATTGCTGTCCGGAATCAGATAGGTGTATGGATTTGCCAGTTCCTTCGACCACTTCGTCTTATAACCGCTGAAAATAAAGATAACATAGGCAATGACGCCCGGAATTACAAACATTTTAAAAGGCTGACTGGAAATTTTATTATAATAAGAAACAACCGCAATTGCCACACCTATAACCAGAAACAGCACCGAATTCCAGCCAAAGATAAAGAAACGGTTTTTACGGTATTCTAATACCTGCCGGTAGAAAATAGCTTTAGCGTAAGTTCCCTTATAAGCCATCTTTACATTCCGCAAATACTTTTTCCTGCCATTTTCAACTACGACCTCGCCCTTTTTCGAGCGTTTCATCCGGTCATCATAATCTTCTGCAAATTTTGCAGCATCTTCATAGAATTCTCCGGTACACTTCATCTTTTTCGCATAAAGTACCAGCAAAACAGTACTGATTAAAAGAAGTACGGTTGCCACCACATTGATTCCTGCAGGGCCTATGATAATAAGCTGAATCAATGCAATTTCCCAGCCTATAATCGGAATCAGCTGTACCACCGGAAGCTGGATTAAGTCCACAAACACAGATAACTGCATACCTTTCACCGAAACAAAGTAGATTGCCACCAGTGCAAAAGCTGCCATTACTCCATACATAATATAAGTAAGTACGGTAAAGAACTGTTTGGGAAGTGTTTCATTTCCATAGCAGATAATCATTAACGCTCCCTCTAAAATATTTTCCAGTACACCAGCATAAAGGAAATATAAAATCATCTTATATGGTGTAACACCAAATACACCAATTCCAAGTACCAGTACAAATAATTCAACAATAAAATTGGTTAAGAACTGCTTCATTCCGGCATGAAGAATAACTTTCTTCGGTTCTTCCGGTGCAGCAAATACAAAATGTACTTCTGACGGGCGGAACAACAGTCCTTTTCTCTTGATATAGGAAATCAGATTTGCCGGAACAATCATAACCATCAGTACGGATAAAACAGTTGCAATTCCTTCCGGGCTGTTTAATCCGAAATCGACAGACATGGAACCAAGTCCATACAATACCAATGCTGCATATAAAACAACAAATACCAGTGCAAGAAAAGTCTGTGGTCGTTTCAGGCTCCGCTTCACTTTATTCTTAATGGTCTGGAAAAAAACAAAGGAAAGACTACTCATGTTCTTCACCACCAGTCTTTGGTTCTGTCACTTCAAAGAATAGTTCTTCTATGTCTTTATCCGCAATTTCATTTTTGTTAAATGTTGCTATAATTTTTCCTTGTTCCATTACAAACATCACATCCCACAAATCTTTTACCATTTCAAGCATATGGGTACTGATAAGAATGGTACAGCCTTTCTCTTTTAACTCCAGCACAACTTCTTTCAGTTCTTTTATGGCTGCCGGGTCAAGTCCAACCATTGGCTCATCCAACATAACAACCTTTGGATGAATAGCAAGTGCACAACAAATACTGACCTTCTGCATCATTCCTTTGGACAATTCATTTCCCAGCTTCTCCTGTTTATCCAGAAGTTCAAAACGTGTCAGCAGTGCATCTATTTCTTTCTCTGTAATGTCACTGTTATATGCCCGCTTCACATATTCGATATGCTCCCGCACCGTCAGTGCATCAAACATTGCCGGAATCTCCGGTACATAGCCAAATATTTTCTTCGCTTCCAGGCTTCTTGCCTTCATTCCATTAATACCAACACCGCCTTCATAACGAAGGAGTCCTGCAATACTCTTTATAATGGTTGATTTTCCGGCACCATTTGGTCCAAGCAGGATACCGACCTGACCATCCTGCACCATAAAGCTGACATGGTCCACTGCTACATTCTTTCCATATTTCTTAGTAAGCTCTTGTACTTCTAACATTTTCACCCTCCAAAATTCACGAGAAACACTCTTTGTAAGCTTCCCGTATATACTGCGAGAAACACTCTTTTCAAAGTTCTCGTCCAACTAAAAGCAGCCATATGTATTACTTAATTAATACAGTAATGCATATAGCTGTTTTTGTCAACCATTCATTTCTTAATTTTCTATTGTCATTTTCTGCAAGCAGCTACCGCAGGTAACTTCCGCGGGTAAATTTCCATCCGTTTAGCCTTCTGCTTTACTTACAATTTCATTCTTATTCTTATAAATAGAATGCGCCGGAACTACTCCACGTACCGGGGAAAGCGGATAAATATTGGTATGTGGTCCGATGACCGTTCCCGGATTCAATACGGAATTACAGCCGACCTCTACAAAATCTCCTAACATGGCACCGAATTTCTTGCGTCCGGTTTCCATCTTCTCATCAGCAGATTTTACTACCACCAGTGTCTTATCGGATTTTACATTGGATGTGATGGAACCTGCTCCCATGTGTGACTTGTATCCTAAAATAGAATCTCCCACATAATTATAGTGTGGTACCTGCACGGAATTAAAAAGAATAACATTCTTTAACTCGGTAGAATTGCCTACCACCGTTCCTTTTCCGACAATTGCATTGCCACGAATGAATGCACAGTGTCGTATTTCAGCATTTTCATCAATAATTAAAGGACCATTTAAACATGCTGTCGGTGCCACTGTAGCGGATTTTGCCACCCAGATATCCTCACCCTTCTGTTCATAAACATCCGGATTCAATGTTTTTCCCAGTTCTTTGATATAATCTCCGATTCCGGCAAGTGCCTCCCACGGATAAGTAAATTGTACAAGATAATCCTTTGCGATTGTCTCCTCTAATGTATACATATTACTGATTTTGCACTGTTCCATCTTTCTCTTCCTCTCTTTCTTCTTCCGGTTTCCGGTCAAAATCAAAACGGATTTCATCCTCTTCAAACTTCAGACAGGTATCAAATACATTTCCTGCTTTCGAAGTAAATCCGGTTATTTTTTTAGCGGTATATCCTTTTGTAAAAAGCTCTTCTAATACTTCTTCAGCCAGTTCCACCTTTGCTACATAACGGTTCACCCGGAATCCGCAGTCACATTCATAGTACCACTGGCTTTTCTTTAACAATGCCCCACACTTTGGACATTTTACTTTTGTCTCTTCCGGTTTCGGACGCTCCTGAAAGTCAAATTCAATGCGTCCATCCTCGGTAAGCTTCAATGGTGCATCAAATTTCTTGCCATTCTTAGATTTAAATCCTGTTATAATTTCTGTCTTTCCTGTTAGTAAAAGTGCTTTTACCTGAGTTTCCTTTAATTTTACTCCAGCTATTTTACCGATTGAGAAACGGCAGCTGTCCTCTTTGTTTCTGTCATAATTGGCACAGCCATAGCCAAATGGCGTCTGCACAATATCACCCTGACACAGTGGACATTTTACATCTTTTACCTTCTTTGCTTCCACATGCTCAAAATCAAATTTCAGGACTTTCTTTCCATTCTCATCTTCTCCAAGCATCAGGCAGGCGTCAAATTTCTTCTTATTCTTTGAAGTAAATCCACGAATCGTTCCGGTTCTTCCATTGGTCAGAAGCTCCTTCACCTGGGCGGTGTTTAAATCTTTCCCGGCTATTTTGCCAATGGCAAACCGGCAGCCAGACTCATCTTCCGCTTTATAATTGGCACAGCCATAACCAAATGGCTTTATTTCTATTGCTCCGCCACACAACGGACAGCTTACGCCCTCTATGGTCTCCGGCTCATTCTGTGAAAAATCAAAGGTTATATTCGGTTTTCCTTCTTCATCCTTTGTCATCACAAGGCAGGCAGAAAACTTCTTCTTATTCTTCGAAGTAAATCCCTTTAAGACTCCGGTTCTGCCTTCGCTCAATAACTGCTTTACTTCTTCATCGTTAAGCTCTCTTCCGGCGATGGAACCAATAGCAAAACGGCAGCCACTGCCATCTTTATTATAATTTGAGCAACCATAACCAAAAGGTGTAGTCTCAATCTCACCGCCACAGACCGGACAGGTTGCTCCGATTTTAACCTTTGCCTTCATATCTTTGGCATTGCTGCCAGCCAATGGACGGATCTGACCGGCAATCTGGCTGGTGAGATTCTCATTTATCATGGAAACCGTTTCTTTCCGGATAAATTCTTCTAACTTCTCCCGGTAATCTTCCATCGGAACGGTTCCCTGGGTAATGCCATCCAGGCCCTTTTCCCAGGAAGCGGTCATCTTCGGATTCAAAAGCGCCGGAACAGTCATATTCACCACTTCATAAACCATCTCTCCTAAAGCTTCCGGTGTCAGCACCTGTGTTTTCTTATTCAAAGCAAGGTAGCCGATACGCACCAGCTTCTTGATAATTTCTGCCCTTGTAGCAGAGGTTCCAATTCCGGAGCCTTTAATCTGTTCTCTTAATTCCTCTTCCTCGATTAACTGTCCCGCATTTTCCATGGCAAGCACCATGGAACCTGAAGTATAACGCTTTGGTGGCGAAGTCTTTCCCTCTTTTACCAGAAATTCTTTTACTTCTGCGGTATCTCCTTCTTTGAGACTATCTGCAAGTTTTAGTAATGCTGCGCTGTTCTTCGGATTGTTTTCTTCTCCGTCACCATCTTCCTTTTCCCGTTTTTCTTTGGTATCCGGTCTTCCGGCAATTTCAAGATATCCGGGAACCTTTAATACTTTTGCTCCGGCAAAGAAAGATTCCTTTTCAATTCCGATGGTCAGCTTTACCGTCTGATACTGTGCCGGCGGATAGAAAATACTTAAGAAACGCCGCACGATCAGTTCGTAGACCCGCTTCTGCAATTCCGTCAGCGACTTATATTCATTGACCTGTCCGGTTGGAACAATAGCATAATGGTCTGTAATCTTACTGTCATCGGTATAACTGCTCTTTCCGATATTTTTATATAAACCATGCTCCATAATATTTTGTGCAAAAGGAGCAACCGGATCAAAGGAACGGAGTCCTCTGATATTCTTACTGATTTCTTTTGCAACGGCAGAAGATAACACTCTGGCATCCGTTCTCGGATAAGTAGTCAGCTTTCTTTCATATAAGTCCTGTGCTACCTGCAGCGTCTCGTCCGGGCTGATTTTAAACCTTTTCGAGCACTCTGCCTGAAGCTCCGCCAGGTTAAATAAAAGCGGTGCACGTTTCTTTGAAATTCCTTTATCTACTGTTTTTACAATCGCTGTTTTATTAGTTAAATCTTTAATTAATTTTTCTGCGTGTACTTTTTCTTTGAATCCATTCTCTTTATAAAGCAACGGAGATGCATAATAAGAAGAACCTTCTACCGCTTTCCATTCACCTTCTATCTCTGCATCAAAGAAATTTCCCACCACCCGGTAAAATGGTGTCTCTACAAAATTACGGATTTCCCGCTCCCGGATTACAACCATGCCAAGTACACAGGTCATGACACGGCCAACTGCAATTGCAGTATAGGACTTGGTTCCTGCAGCATCATTTAAAAGATTTCCATATTTTACAGACATGACACGGGAAAAATTAATTCCCATGGCATAGTCTTCAATGGTACGCATAATCCCGGAATTAGCAAGATTATCATAATCCGACATTGGTCTTGCTTCAGCAATTCCTCTTTTAATTTCTTCCTCCGTCTGCGAATCTATCCATACCCGCAGCTCTTTCATACCTTCACGGACTCCACCGAACCGCCGGATATTCTCTTCAATGGTCTGTCCTTCTTTTCCGGCATCGCCTGCCCAGTAAACGGTATCAATATCTTCCCGGTGTAAAAGCTTATGTACGATGTCATACTGTTTGCTTACAGATGGTATGACATTATATTTATAATCTTTCGGAAGAAATGGAAGGTCTTCTAACTTCCACTTCTTATATTTTATATCATATTCTTCCGGATATACCATTTCCACCAGATGACCAACACACCAGGTAATGGCATAGTGACTGTCTTCGATATATCCGTCATTTCTGCCGGATACGCCAAGAATTCGTGCAAATTCCCGGGCAACACTTGGTTTCTCAGTGATAATTAACGACTTACCCAACCATTATTTCCTCCAATTTCTGTGCCTTATCTATTATTTTGACTTTTTATCATTTTGACTTTTTATCATTTTTTGACTTTTCCGGCACTTTATAATTCCTTCATATCGATCAGGACAAATCTTTTATCTTCTTCTGCCATCTGCTTTAAATCCTCTGCAAATTCCCGTGCGGAAAACATATAAAGATATTTTGCAGAAATTTTTGCCTGCTTCAGATTATCAAGCAATGCTTCACCTGCCTTGCGGGTCATATAAGGCTCTGACCAGTTACAGATTCCGACAATACTCTCACGGACACTGTTCTGGGCGACAATATCGATATTGCCCTTCTTTCCAACCCAGGTTCCAATCCGGTGAATGTCAATCGGAAGTTTACCGATACGATTTAATAAAGTCAGATATTCCCGGCAGACCTTGACAAAATAACGGTTCATATAGTCATCTAAATCTTTTTCAATATAAGTATCATAAAATTCTTCCGGTGCCATCATATATAAGTCCGATAAATGTGGATAGACAAAACGGAACCAGAAATTCACATAAGTATTGGCAATGCGGTAAACACCCTTTTTCGTATTCTCCCAGCCACCGGTATCAAAGGAAACCACCTTTTCTACCACATCAAATGCCATCAGATTCTTCATGTAGACACTGATTTTTGCTCTGGAGAAGCCTGTCTTTAAAAAGAGGTCATTCAGCTTATTATTTCCAGAAGCCAATGCTGCAAGTATTGTATTATATACAGAAAGTTCTCTTAATTCAATGCTGATATAATTTTCTGCCTCATGGAACAGGAAGCCATCCGGAGACAAAATATGCCGACAGACATTTTCCTTAATACTCTTTTTGGAGTTCCAGCGTGTAAGATAACCCGGCACACCTCCAATAATTCCATAGACCTGCACAGCCTGACTGGTTCCATATTCCGGGAAATGTCGAACCACATCAAGAAATGTCGCATCCTCCATGCGGATGGCTGCGTCTACCTTCTTTAAGTATTCACCATATTTTTCTCTACAGTCTTCCTCTACCCATACCAGTGAAGAGCTGGTCAGAATAATCATAACAGGACCCGGATATAATTTCTTTGCTTTCAGTTTCAGAATGCTGTTCATAAAGCCGACATCTTTTCTGGCAATATACTGGAATTCATCAATGACAACCACAAGCTTGGTCGGGTCTCCACTCTTGATGCGGTTAAAGAATTCATCATAACTATAGCGTGTCAGACGAATCCCGTATTTTGCTTCCACTTCCTGCCCCATCTGTAAAACCTGTTCCCTTTCGGATGCCTGTCTGGCGCGATAGTAAAAAAACTTTTTCTCCTTACAGAATTCTTTTATTAACTGCTCTTTCTGGCAGTTATCTCTTCCATATAAAAGAACAATCTGATTGCCGGACTGTCCATATACCTCTTCTAATTTCTTTAATTCGGATGTCTGAATCATCATTAGTAATATCCTCCAGAATTTCTAATTTTAAGAAGTCACTCTAACAGAAATAATATCACATTTTAATTTTTCTATCAACGCCAAAACGATAAAAAAGCCATACTGCTTTCCTGCAATATGACTTTTCTATCTTCATTTTGTTACATATTTTTCTGCTTATTTTGCGGTAATGTAACCCTGTGCTTTTAAAAGCTCTGCGCAAAGAACAGCTCCACCAGCCGCACCACGTACGGTATTGTGGGATAATCCTACGAATTTCCAATCATATACGGTGTCCTCACGAAGACGTCCAACACTGATTCCCATACCGTTTTCAAAGTTAACATCCATAGAAACCTGTGGTCTGTTGTCTTCTTCTAAGTACTGAATAAACTGCTTTGGTGCACTTGGAAGATTTAATTCCTGTGGAACACCCTTGAAGTTTACTAATTTTTCGATTAACTGCTCTTTTGTAGGGTTCTTTTTGAACTTAACAAATACAGCTGCTGTATGTCCGTTTAATACCGGAACACGGATACACTGGCAGGTAATAACCGGTGATGCAGCAGGTACAATGACACCATCTTTGATTTCACCCCAGATACGAAGCGGCTCTTTTTCGGATTTTTCTTCCTCACCACCGATGTATGGGATAATATTTCCAACCATTTCCGGCCAGTCCTTAAAGGTTTTTCCGGCACCGGAAATTGCCTGATAGGTAGTTGCTACTACTTCATATGGTTCAAACTCTTTCCATGCTGTAAGAACAGGAGCATAACTCTGGATGGAGCAGTTTGGTTTTACTGCAACGAATCCTCTCTTGGTTCCCAGTCTCTTGCGCTGGAATTCGATTACTTTCATATGTTCCGGATTGATTTCAGGTACTACCATAGGAACATCCGGTGTCCATCTGTGTGCACTGTTGTTCGAAACAACAGGAGTCTCTGTCTTAGCATATGCTTCTTCAATTGCTTTGATTTCATCTTTGGTCATATCTACGGCACTGAATACGAAATCAACTTCTGCTGCAACATTTTCCACTTCATTTACATTCTTTACTACAATATTTTTAACGGCTTCCGGCATTGGAGTATCCATTTTCCAACGATCTCCAACTGCTTCTGCATAGGTCTTTCCTGCACTTCTTGGGCTTGCTGCAATTGTAGTTACCTCAAACCATGGATGATTCTCCAGAAGAGAGATAAATCTCTGACCTACCATTCCTGTTCCACCTAAAATACCGACTTTTAATTTGCTGCTCATTTCTTTTTCTCCTCACGTTTTTATGTTCGTCTATCGCGAACAGTTGTCTTTCTGATAAATATACTATCCTATTTATACAAAAAATGCAATTCACAATTTATCAAAAATTACTAAGTGAATTGCATTTTTCTTATACATATGTACCAATTTTTCAGAATAAGCTACTTATTTTCTACGCCTCTTCCGGCAGATTCAGCTCATCCTGCCAGTCCTTTGCCAGATATTCCTTATGCAATGCAATGACTTTTTCCATTGCGTCTTTACCTGGTGCACCAACAGTCAGACGTTTATTGACACAGGTTTCCATGGAAATTGCTTCATAAATATCCTCTTCAAATACCGGGCAGATTGCCTTTAACTCATCCAGTGACATATCATCAATGGCTATCTTCTTATCCAGACAATAAAGCACGATTCTTCCTACAATACCGTGGGCATCACGGAATGGAACGCCATGATTTACCAGATAATCGGCTGCATCTGTCGCATTGGTAAATCCCTTGTTGGCACTGTCATGCATTTTTTCTTTATTGAATTTCATGGTTGCAAGCATGCCGTTAAAGAGTGCCAGACAACCTTTTGCAGTATCCATGGCGTCAAAGGAAAGTTCTTTATCTTCCTGCATATCTTTATTATACGCAAGGGGAATTCCTTTCATCGTAGTAAGCAATGACATCAGTGCTCCATATACTCTTCCGGTCTTTCCACGTACCAATTCTGCAATATCCGGATTCTTCTTCTGTGGCATAATACTGCTTCCGGTACTGTATGCATCATCAATCTCTACAAACTGGTATTCATTGGAATTCCAGATGATAACTTCTTCGGAGAAACGGCTTAAATGCATCATAATCGTAGATAATGCAGATAAAAATTCGATTAAATAGTCACGGTCTGATACGCCATCCATACTGTTTAAGGTTGGTCCATAGAAACCAAGTAATTCTGCGGTATATTCACGGTCTAATGGATAAGTAGTTCCTGCCAGGGCACCGGAACCTAATGGACAGTAATTCATTCTCTGAAAAATATCCTGCAGGCGGAGTCTGTCACGGCGGAACATCTCAAAATAAGCTCCCATATGATGTGCCAGTGTAATCGGCTGTGCTTTCTGAAGATGGGTAAATCCCGGCATAATCGTCTCGGTATTTTCTTCCATAATCTTAAGAATGGTCTCAAGAAGTTCTTTTACCAGCTTGTCAGTATGCAATACTTCCTGTCTGGTATAAAGACGCATGTCCAGTGCAACCTGGTCATTTCTGCTTCGTCCGGTATGTAATTTCTTACCGGTATCTCCCAGACGGTCAATGAGTTGTGCCTCTACAAAGCTGTGAATATCTTCGTATTCATCGGTAATAATAAGCTTTCCTTCTTCTACTTCTTTTAAGATTTCTTTTAAACAATCTACAATATCCTGCATTTCTTTTTCTGTTAAAATGCCCTGTTTTCCAAGCATTTTCACATGTGCAATGCTGCCTTCCATATCCTGTTTATAGAATTTCTGATCAAATGATATAGACGCATTAAAATTGTAAACGAGCTTGTCTGTCTCTTTGGTAAAGCGTCCGCCCCATAACTGTGCCACTCTTTTATCCTCTCTTTCCATACGGATGTCCGTACTTATTCTAAACTAAAATCCATAACTAACTTCTGAAAGTATACCTTATTTTTCATAAAATGACAACCAGAAGAAATCACTCCTGTACTGACTGCTCACTTTCCTGCGCCGCACGTTCTCTTTTCTGTTCTTCCCGCTCCCGCTTCGAAAATACACAGCCACAATAATCCTGCCGGTACATGCCATACTCTGCCGAAATTATGGTAGAACGCTTATAGCCATCCCGTTTCTTAAAATCCGAATATAAATAGGGAATACCATATTCTTCTGCCAGCATTCCGCCAATCTCATTTAACTTTGCAGCATTCTTCACGGGACTGATAGACAGCGTTGTCGTAAAATAATCACAATTTAATTTTTTCGCATACTCTGCCGCTTCCCGCAGTCTTAATTCATAGCAGCGGAAACACCGTTCGCCACCCTCCCGGATATTTTCATAACCTTTTACTGTTTCATAAAAACGCTCCGGTTCAAAGTTTCCTTCCACAAAGGTGACAGGATATTTCGTCGGAAATTCTTTAATAAAGCGTTTCTGCTCCACTGCTCTGTGATAATATTCATCCTCCGGATAAATATTGGGATTATAATACAACACCGTAATATAAAAATAGTTGGAAAGATACTCTAATACATAAGAACTGCAGGGTGCACAGCAGCTATGAAGCAAAAGTTTCGGAACTTCTCCTCTTTCTTCTAATCCGGCAATCGTTTCATCTAATATTTTCTGGTAATTTTCTTTCATCGCATTTACCTTTCCCATTCTAAACTTCTGTCAATTCTGTTCCTATTATAATCTATCCTTTTCTTCTGTCAATCCGGGTGACCAATCTCATTTTTTCACATATATTATCCTATAAACTTCTATCAGGTGAATACCATGTGCTCCATCCTTGAATTGTCCAATATAGATTATATTTATCATACGAAAGAGGGCGAAACCAAGGCTCTGTCCAATATCAGCTTTACTTTATCTAACGGAGAATTTGTTGCTATTGTAGGTCCCAGTGGATGTGGCAAATCAACACTTTTATCCCTTATCTGCGGTCTCCTTGTCCCATCCGGTGGCAGCATTTCCTTCATGGGACACCCCCTGCAGTCAAAGGATATCTTAAATATGGGATACATGCTTCAGAAAGACCATCTCTTAGAGTGGCGTACCATCGCATCCAATGTCCAATTAGGGCTGGAAATCCAGCACAAAATGACACCGGAAAATCTTGCTTATGCCAGCCGGCTGTTAGAAACTTATGGACTTGCCGATTTTGCTGCAAAACGTCCTTCTGAGCTTTCCGGCGGCATGCGGCAGCGGGCTGCCCTGATTCGTACCCTGGTACTTCGCCCGGAGCTGCTTCTCTTAGATGAACCCTTCTCGGCATTAGATTATCAGACCCGCCTTAATGTCAGCAATGACATCGGTACCATTCTGCAGCAGGAACATAAAACCGCCATTCTTGTAACCCATGATTTATCCGAAGCAATTTCCATGGGAGACCGTGTCATTGTCTTAAGCCACCGGCCGGGCACAATCCGCTCCATTATACCCATATCCTTTGAGCCTGGTCTTACGCCTTTAGAGAAACGGAATGACAGCCATTTTAAATCCTATTTTAACTTAATATGGAAGGAATTTAATCAAAATGAATAACCCATCCTCTGCACAGCTTATGTACTTACGGCAATGCCGCAGGCATCAGCTTAAAATAAAAATCTTTCGCGTTCTGATTCTTGTTGTCTTTTTATTACAATGGGAGCTTTGTGCCAGATATGGAAAAATCGACCCCTTTATTTTCAGCAGTCCCACCAGACTTATCATCTGCTTCTACCAGATGATTACCGGTCAGAAGCTCCTTTATCACATTGGAATCACCCTGTTTGAAACCTTAAGCAGCTTTTTCTTTGTTATTATTTTAACATTACTGATTGCTGCAATCCTCTGGTTTTCCAAAACCTTATCCGAAACCTTAGAGCCTTATCTTGTGGTTTTAAATTCCCTGCCAAAATCTGCGCTGGCTCCGCTGCTGATTGTATGGCTGGGAGGCAATTACAAGACCATTATCATCACCGGTATGTCCGTAGCTATCTTTGGCTCTATTCTGAGTCTTTACACTGCTTTTTGTGATATGGATAAAGAAAAGATTCTTCTGATAAAGACATTAGGCGGCACCCGTAATGATGTCATGTTTAAAATTATGCTGCCGGGCTGTATTCCCACCCTGCTTTCTATTATGAAAGTCAACATCGGTCTTTGTCTGGTTGGTGTTATCATCGGTGAATTTATTGCAGCAAAAAAAGGCTTAGGCTATCTTATTATTTATGGCAGCCAGGTTTTTAAATTAGACTGGGTCATCTTATCAATTCTGATTCTCTGTCTCATTGCCATGCTGCTCTATCAGCTGATTGGAAGTTTTGAGAAGCTCTGCTTAAAGAGGAACTAAAGAAAGGCGGTATGAATTGCACCTGCTCTTCATACTGCCTTTCTCTTTCTTACTTTACAGGAAATTGCTTATGAATTTTTATGCTTCTTCGATTTCTTCAAAGTCACAGTAATCTGCTCCTGCTTCAGAAGCAAACTTAAAACTTACTTTCTCGCCCTGATATTCCACGGTAAAATCACCTTCCATATCAAGGAAAGAATGTGCCTGGGCTATATTATCCAGGAATTCTGCCATATCTGCCGGAAAGTCTTTTGCATCTGCCTCTACGCTGCACTCTTCTTCTAAGATTTCCTGCTCCACAAAGAGACGCAGGGTAAAATCATCCAAATCACTTTCATCATCAAAGTCTACACCCTGAAAATAATGATTGCCGCAATTTTTAAATAAGTTCTTTACATAAGAGGTACTGGATAAAATTCTCGACTGGGATACATCCTCTGCCTCAAGATAAATATGATAGGTTATCTTCACCTGATTTTCTGCCATGGTATCTTACCTTCCTTCTTCTGCCTTAATCTGCTCTAAGAACAGCATTTCTAATTTATAATCCCGGTCCGGTTCCAACTTTTCCATATTCTTCTTTGGAATGAAGCCGCCAGCCATTGCCGGATGTCCGCCACCGTTTCCATAATCTGCTAATGCCTTTGCTACAACTCTTCCGGCATCTACATGATTGAATGCACTCCGGACAGAAAACTTAATGCCATCAGAACGGATTGCATAAATCACGGAAATATTAACTACATCAAGAGATAAAATAAAGTCTGAAATAATTGCAATCAGCGCATCCGGACAATCAAACGGAATCGATGCAAATCCCACATCATCATAAATGTGGATATTATCGATTGCCGCACCATATGCCTTTAAATCAGAAAACTCCATTACATTTACATACATGGATTTTAACTCTTCCACATCTGCCATTGGATAGATGTATGCAAACATATCCACATCAAGCTTTGTTGTACCACGGACAAAATCATCTGTATCCATCTTGATGCCATATGCCAGTGCTGCCGCCACATCCCGGCTCATTGGTGTATTGGTAAGATAAAAATACTCTGCAATCATTGTGGCACAGGCTCCTACACGGCGCACATCTTTATAAGCATATTCACAGGCAATTACTGTCGGATGATGGTCAATACATGCCACCTCATCTCCGATAAAATCGGTCAGATTCGCATTATATTTCTGGGAGTCTACGGTAACAATATAGTCCTCTTTCTTCATATCATCCAAATCTTCTTTAGACAAAATATCAATATGAAATGTATCAAACATCTTTCTTGTACTCAGGCGTTCAATCTTGCCATCATAACAGATATCTGCTTTAATCCCATGGTAATTTAAAAAATGCTGTAAGCCAAAGGCACTGGCAATCGCATCCGGATCTGGAAAGTTATGTGTCTGAATATAAGTTCTGTGTCCTCTTAATAACTCTACTAATTGTAAGGGATCCATGTTTTATCTCCTGGTATGATTTCTTCTTATTTTAATATAGAAAGCGGATTATTTTCCTTCTGGAATTTTAAGGCAAACAAAGCTGCCCCATAGCATAAAATTCCAATCAGCATAAATATCACTTTACCGGAAATTATTCCAACGACAATCTCTGCTGCTGCAACAATTCCATGCAGCCAGACAGGAAGGTTATGCAGACATGCAGCAAGTCCCGCTTCCATCAACACTACAATACATACGCTCACTACCGGCATCTTCCATACCAGTATACCCAGTACAATTTCCAATACGGCAAAAACCACAAATACACATAACATAATCAGCGCGCTGTTTTCCTTTAATTCTGCAATCGTAAACTGACTGTTCTTCTTTGCATAATTTTTCTTTGCGCTGTTGATTTTCTTCTTCATATTCTTCTTACTGTCCTCAGTTTTCTTTCCCCCTGAAACAAATTCCTTCACTTCCATGAAAAAAACTTCCTCCTTGTAATGATTTCCCTTTTCATAAGCCGGTTCATCTTTCTCCGGTTCTTACACATCTACGCCCATTATACCAAGTAACCATTGAAAGAACAACTTTTTTCAAAAAAACATTGCAAATTTATTTTTTTCTATATATAATATTATAGTATGATTTTAATAAATAAAGGGTTGTCTGAGAAAAAAATTTTATTTCGCATATAACCAGATTATTCTGCTTCCGTGGCTCAGTTGGTAGAGCGGCGCATTCGTAATGCGTAGGTCAGGGGTTCGAGTCCCCTCGGGAGCTTTTTTTGTTGTCTAAAAATAATCTAAAAATAGTATTGACATTTCTCTTTCAATTTCTCATAATACTCCTTAGCGAGTTTATTATTATTAAACTTCAAATACATTATTAGCTTCATTTTGTAAAAACTATGTAAAATCACTTTTCATGGAAAGGAAGTACAAAATGGATATTGGAAATAAAATCAAGGAGCTGCGGATTCTCTACGGTCTCACCCAGCAGGAACTGGCTGACCGTCTGGAATTATCCAAAGGATTTATCTCCCAGTTAGAGCGTAATCTTACGTCTCCTTCCGTGGGTACACTTTTAGATATTATCCAGTGTCTCGGCACTACGCCGGCAGAATTTTTTGCAGATGATGAACCTGCACAGCTTGTCTTTAAAAATGAAGATTATTTTGAAAAAGAAGATGCGGAACACAGGAGCTTAATCGAATGGATGGTTCCCGGTGCCCAGAAAGATATGATGGAACCGGTACGGCTGACGCTGAAGCCCGGCGGCACATCAGACATCTATCTTCCACATGAGGGAGAAGAATTCGGCTATGTACTTAAGGGCTCCATTAAAATCATATATGGTACCCGCACTTATACTGCAAGACAGGGGGAGTCTTTTTATCTTAAGTCCAATAAAAAGCACCATATCGAAAATACCGGCAGGAAAGATGCCGTTCTTATCTGGGTTACAAACCCGCCAAGTTTTTAGGAGGTTATGATGGGCAAGAAATTAATACAATTAGAAAATATTACCAAAACTTATGACGGAAATATGATTTTGGATGACTTAAATCTTTATGTAAAGGAAAACGAATTCTTAACACTGCTGGGACCTTCCGGCTGTGGAAAGACTACTACCCTGCGTCTTATCGGTGGTTTTGAGACACCGGACACCGGACGTATTATTTTTGATGGAAAAGATATTACTTCTCTTCCGCCAAATGAGCGTAAATTAAATACCGTATTCCAGAAATACGCACTTTTTACCCATATGAGCATTGCAGATAATATTGCTTTTGGTTTAAAAATCAGCAAAAAAAGCAAGGCTTATATTCAGGATAAAATCAAATATGCCTTAAAGCTTGTAAACTTAGACGGTTATGAAAACCGCAGCATTGATTCCTTAAGCGGTGGCCAGCAGCAGCGTATTGCCATTGCCCGTGCCATTGTAAATGAACCAAAGGTGCTCCTTTTAGACGAGCCTTTGGGCGCACTGGATTTAAAAATGCGTCAGGACATGCAGTACGAACTGATTCGTCTGAAAAATGAACTTGGCATTACTTTTATCTATGTTACCCACGACCAGGAAGAAGCCCTTACCATGTCAGACACCATTGCTGTCATGAATCAGGGCTATATCCAGCAGATTGGTACTCCGGAAGATATTTATAATGAGCCGGAAAATGCATTTGTTGCCGACTTTATCGGAGACAGCAATATCATTGACGGTATCATGATTGAGGATAAATTAGTCAGCTTCTTAGGCATCAAGCACGAATGTGTCGACACCGGTTTTGGTAATAATAAACCGGTAGACGTAGTCATCCGCCCGGAAGATATTGAGATTGTAGAAGCCGGCACCGGTTTTATGGATGGTGATATTACTTCTGTTATCTTCAAGGGTGTCCACTATGAAATCGAAATTATGGCTGGCGGCTATGAATGGCTTGTTCATACCACCAAATATTTTGAAACCGGAAGCCATGTAGGAATGAAGGTAATTCCTTTCAATATCCAGATTATGCATAAACCGGAATCCAGTGACGAAAAGGCGGTGGAACTCGATGCATAATGCCAGAAAAAGACTTTTAGCCGGACCTTATCTGGTCTGGATTATTGGATTTACTGTACTTCCGATTCTGATGATATTATATTACGCATTCACCAACAGTGACGGTGGTTTTACCTGGGCAAATATTGCTGCAATTGCAGACCCGGTACATATAAAAGCACTCCTGCTTTCCTTGAAGCTTGGTATCTTATGTACGGTTGTCTGTCTCCTGCTCTCCTACCCGCTTGCCATGATATTAAACGGTCTTCATATCAAGCATCAGAGCTTTGTGGTATTTATCTTCGTCCTGCCAATGTGGATGAATTTTATGCTGCGTATTTTAGCATGGCAGATGTTGCTTTCCAATAATGGAATTATCAATGGATTCCTTTCCATTTTTGGCATCCCGAAGCTTCATATGTTAAATACACAGGGAGCCGTTGTATTTGGCATGATTTATGATTTTCTTCCATTTATGATTATGCCGATTTACAATTCCATAGTACGTATCCGCAAGGAAACAATAGATGCGGCAAGGGATTTAGGTGCCAACAGTTTTATCACCTTCTTCCGTATCATTCTGCCGCTTACTGTGCCTGGAATTGTCAGTGGAATTATTATGGTATTCGTACCGGCACTTACCTCCTTTGTTATTTCAGACCTTTTAGGCGGAGGTAAAGTACTTCTCATTGGAAATGTTATTGAGCAGTCCTTCATGCAGGGTTCCTACTGGAATTTAGGTTCCGGACTTTCCATTGTACTTATGCTTTTTGTATTAATCAGTATGGCATTTATGAATCGTGCCGGTGAATCAGGAGGGCATGCAGTATGGTAAAGAAAAGTTTATCAAAAATTTATCTTGCAATTATTTTCCTGTTTCTGTATCTTCCGATTGGAGTTCTGATTGTACTTTCCTTCAACAACTCCCTCTCTCGTGTAAAATGGGGCGGATTTACGACAGAATGGTATCGCAATCTTGTTTCTGACCCGACTATTATGAATGCCTTTTATACCACGATTCTGATTACCGTTGCATCTTCTGTGATTGCTACAATAATCGGAACTATGGCAGCAATCGGAATCAGTGCCATGCGGAAAAGGAACCGTCAGATTATGCTTGGTGCAACTAACATTCCACTTCTGAATGCAGATATTGTAACCGGTATTTCCCTGATGCTGCTTTTTGTCCGCTTTACAGCGCTTGGAACATCAACCGTATTGATTGCACATATTACCTTTGACATTCCATATGTCATTTTAAATGTACTGCCTAAGCTTTCCAACACCTCCTCCCATACCTATGAGGCTGCCAGAGACTTAGGTGCAACACCACTTTATGCATTTTTCAAAATTGTATGGCCGGATATCAAGCCTGGTGTATTCTCCGGTTTTCTGATGGCCGTGACAATGTCCTTAGACGATTTCTCCATCACCTATTTTACCAAGGGTGCCGGTGTCAATACATTGTCTACCATGATTTATACCCAGCTGCGTAAAGGTATTATTCCGGAAATGTATGCACTGTCTACGATTTTATTCTTCCTTGCTCTGGTGCTTCTTCTGATTATGAATTACCGCAGTGTCAAGGATGCGAAAGGAAGGTCTTAAGAAATGAAGAAATTCTTATTTTCATTTATACTTATTGCTGGTCTCCTTACTCTTTCCGGCTGTGGACAGAAAGAGGATGAAAATGCACTTGTTATTTTAAATTATGGAAAATATATAGAGCCGGATGTTATCCAGCAATTTGAAAAAGAAACCGGTATTACCATCAAATACGAAGAATATGAAAGTCCGGAGGAAATGTATACCAAATACAAAGCGGGTTCCATCAAATACGATTTAATCTGTACCTCCGACTATATGATCCAGAAGCTTATCAATGAAGGTGAAGTCTTAGAAATGGATTATGATAATATTCCACTTTACGAAAACATCGACCCAACCTATGTGGAATTTTCCAAGGCCTTTGACCCGGAAACGAAATACACACTACCTTATTTCTTCGGCACACTGGGTATTCTCTACAATAAAACCATGGTAGATGAAGCTGATATGGACAGCTGGAATGTTCTCTGGGATCCGAAATATAAGGGACAGATTATCATGGAAAATTCCGTCCGCGATACCTTCGTTCCTGCACTCCGGCTTTTGGACTATTCCATCAATACTACGGATGAAGATGAATTAAACGAAGCACTTTCCATGCTTTGTGACCAGAAAGATTTAGTCTACTCCTATCTGGTAGATTCTTCTGCCGATGAAATGATTGCCGGAAATGCTGCCATGGCTCTTATTTATTCCGGAGAGGCTGCCTATGCACAGGATTATAATGATGATCTTGATTATGTGGTTCCGAAAGAAGGTTCCAATATGTGGATGGACTCCTGGTTCATTCCCAAAACCTGCCAGCATAAGGATGCTGCAGAACAGTTTTTAAATTATCTCTGTCGTGAAGATATCGGTATGGAAAACTTTGACTATGTCTGGTATGCTACACCAAACACCGCTGTTTATGACGAACTGGATGAAGAGGTTCAGGAAAGTACTACTATTTTTTCTGATCAGGAAACTTTAGAAAACTGTGAAATTTTTAACAGTCTTGATGTCCCGGCTACAGAAACTTATGACTATCTCTGGAAGAAATTAAAATCTTACTAAAATATTCTGGTCTCTAAAAGATTAGAAATTTTTTAGAAAAATTTCATATTACGTTTCTTGTTATTCAAGACACAAGATGATATATTGAAAGTCCATTGGAATAATCCATGGACTTTCTTTTCTATTTATTCATTTTTACCATTTCTAACCAGGAGGTCTTTATGACATATCAACAATTTCTTACTGAAATCCAGTTACAAATTCATTCTCTGTTTGATACAGATGTTACGATTCAGCTGCATAAAATCCAAAAAAATAATGGCGTTACTTTGGATGGACTCACTATTCTGCAAAAGGGCTGCAACATTTCTCCCACTATTTATCTCAATGATTATTACAAAGAATATCAGGCAGGAAAAAGCATACATAACATTATTTTACATATCCGGGAAATTTACCGGGCTTACCGTCCCAGCAGTTCTGTCGATGTAGCATTCTTTACTAATTTTGAAAATGTACGGCACCGCATCCTCTTTAAACTGATTCATTATCAGAAAAATGAGGAACTCCTCAAAGAAATCCCTCATTTTCGTTATCTTGATTTTGCAGTTGTTTTCTATTGTCTTTTATCTAGCTCAAGTCAGGGAAACGCCACTATTCTGATTCGTTCCACTCATCTTTCCTACTGGAACGTCTCCGCAGATGCGTTATATTCTTATGCCTTAGAGAATACGCCGGCACAGCTTCCTGCTGATTTTGAACCATTAATGCCATTACTCAATAAGCTTATGCCAATGCCCTTTCCTGCAGATAGCATGGAAGAAGAATCCGAAACACCGCTTTATGTATTAACCAATAAAGCCAGACTCTATGGTGCTTCCTGCATTCTCTATCCAAATCTTTTAGATTCCATTGCAGATAAGCTTACATGTGATTTTTATCTGATTCCAAGCAGTATTCATGAATTTCTGATTCTTCCTGTTCTGCCCGGAACCTGTATACAGGATTTAAATGCTATGATTCATGAAGTAAATTCCACTCAGGTTGAGGAAGAAGAAATCTTATCCGATCACGCTTATTTCTATTCCCGTTCCGAAAAGCTTCTTACTTCTATGTCAGAAGAACGGACTACAATTTAGCATATAATTTTTCATATTCCTTTGCAGAACTGGACCAGGAGAAATTCTGCTCCATGCCACGTCTTGCGATATCCAGCCACCCGGTCCGGTTCTCATGGAATACCTGATATGCATAAAGAAGACTGTCACGCATTTCATGAGCATTATAATTGGAAAAAGTAAAACCGGTTCCGGTATGCTGATACTCATTATATGGCTCTACGGTATCCTTTAAGCCACCGGTCTCGCGAACCACAGGTACTGTTCCATAACGAAGACTCATCAACTGGCTCAGACCGCAGGGTTCAAATAAAGATGGCATCAAAAAAGCATCTGATGCTGCATAAATTCTATGCGCAGCTTCTTCGGAATACATAATATTTGCCTTCAGTCTGTCCGGATACCTGCTCTCATAATAGCGGAACATATTCTCATAACGTTCCTCTCCGGTTCCTAAGGCAACAATCGTAAATTTACCGGAAGAAAGCAGTTCATCCATCATATAATCTACCAGTGCAAATCCCTTCTGCTCTGTCATTCTTGAAACAATTCCAACTAACATCACATCATCCGAATACGGAAGATTCATATCCTTTAAAAGTGCCTGCTTGTTTTTCCGCTTGCCCTCTTCTAAATCATTGGCATCATATAAATAAGCAATCTTTGGATCCGCTTTCGGATTATATTCATTATAATCGATTCCATTAATAATACCGCTTAATTTATAGCTGTTACTGCGAATGAGACCATCCAAGCCTTCGCCACCATCCGGAGTTGTTATCTCATAAGCATATGTAGGACTTACCGTTGTTACAGCATCCGCATATACAATACCACCCTTCAGATAATTTCCCTCTCCATACGACTCTAATTTGTCCGGTGTAAAAAGAGCATCCGGCAATCCGGTAATATCTTTTACTGCCTTTAGATTCCAGCGCCCCTGGAACTGTAGATTGTGTATCGTAAATACCGTTTTCATATTCTGGTAAAATACATTTTTCTTATAGATATTCTCCAGATATACCGGAACCAGTCCCGTCTGCCAGTCATGGCAATGAATAATATCCGGCTGGTAATTCATATGCGGCAATGCTTCTAATACTGCCTTTGAGAAAAATGCAAATTTTTCTACATCTTCGTAAATATTATTATATGGTCTTTCTCCCGCAAAATAGAATTCATTATCAATAAAATAATACTGGATTCCATCTTCCTTTGCCTCCAGTATTCCTACATATTGTTTTCGCCAGCCAAGATCTACATAAAAATGCAATATATGATGCATTTTCTTACGCATATCCTCACGGATACACATATACTTCGGCAGCATGACGCTGACTTCATATTCATTTTTTGAAAAATATTTTGGCAGTGAACCTGCAACGTCTGCAAGGCCGCCTGTTTTGATAAATGGAACTGCCTCTGATGTAACAAATAATACCCGCTTCATTTCTGTTACCCCCAAATCTGATACCCTTTTTACAAATACGCTGCGCTTTCTTTCGCAGTGCATCTCGAAAACCCTTGGTTTTCTCGATGTACGGGCATTCGCCCTATTTACGCTCACACTCGCAAATACGCTGCGCTTTCTTTCGCAGTGCATCTCGAAAACCTTTGGTTTTCTCGATGTACGGGCATTCGCCCTATCAGCCGACAGAAATACGCGATACTTTGTGCAAGCACAGTATCGCGTATTTCTGTCGGCTGCACTGCTCATTGCTTACGCTCATTATACCACGTTATGGGGGAGCAGAAAATACCTAAACCGTCTGATTCAGATACTATATTTTGCTGCCGTTTTGTAGAAACCACCCTTTTAATACGCTTTATATTCCAGGCGGATTCTGTCTGCAATCAGTGCTATAAATTCTGAATTCGTCGGTTTACCTTTTCCATTGTTTATCGTATACCCAAACAGCTCATCAATCGTGTCCATTTTGCCCCGGCTCCATGCCACCTCTATTGCGTGGCGGATAGCACGTTCTACGCGGCTGGCTGTTGTCTGATATTTTTTTGCGATTGTCGGATAAAGTATTTTTGTAATGGAATTAAGCATTTCAATATCATTTACCGACATAATAATTGCTTCACGCAAATACTGATATCCTTTGATATGTGCCGGAACTCCTATTTCATGTATAATATTTGTCACTTTACTTTCCAGATCCTCCGGCTTTGTCGAAGGCTTTTTCTCATATGCTCCGACTTTTTTTGATTCCACAGCATTCATTCCCCGGAGCACTCTTGTACTTTTTATCCGATTGATAATCATATCATTATCGAAGGGCTTCATAATGTAATAATCCGCCCCCAGATTAAATGCATCTTCTGTAATCCGGTCCTGTCCTACCGCACTGATAATAATAAAACTAGGACATTTTCTTATGGATTTATCTTTTTTTACTTTTTCTAACAGTGCAAGTCCGTCAAGTTTTGGCATAACTATATCCAATAAAACAACATCCGGCTGTTTATGTTTGATAATCTCATATGCTTCGACCCCGTTCTTTGCCGTACCAACCACCTGCAAATCCTTATCGCTGGCTACGATTTCATCTAAAAGCTGTACCATTCTCTCGTTATCATCTGCAATTGCTACATTTAATTTTTCCATGTCAAACCTCCTGCCGTTTCCACTCTTTTGTACAAAGATGAAACTACTTGTATTTAAACACAACTTTTCTGTCGTTTCAAGCTAAAGCGTTCATCTTATTTCGACATCAATATTACCCGGAAGACAACGGCTGCCTTCTTCCCCTTATACATTTTGTATCATAATTATATCCTGACATAAATTATGTCGAAACATGTCGTTAAATTATAAACTGTTTTTTCTTATGGATTCGACGTTTTCTCTATCTCTAACATATCCTCAATAAAAATACCATACCCCTTCTTTGCATCATCAACGAACACATGGGTAACTGCACCTATCAGCCTTCCGTTCTGAATCACCGGGCTGCCGCTCATTCCCTGTACAATACCTCCGGTGCTCTCTAACAGTGCCGCATCCTCTACTTCAAATAAAATACTTTTGTTCTCCTTATTCTTCCGATAATTAACTTCCGTAATTCTTATCTTATAATGCGCTATCGTTCCGTCGATATCACTGATAATTTCTGCTTCTCCAGGTTCAATATCCTGCTTATAACCAACCGGATAAGCTACGGCATTTTCCAGCAAATTATTTTTTTCATGTAATGTTCCATAGATTCCTCGTTCGCAGTTCTCCTCAATATCTCCCATACAATATTTTTCTTCATAATTAATGACTCCTGATAATTCACCCGGTTTACCGGATTCTCCTTTTACGATTCCCACCAGTCTGCTGTTATAAAGTTTTCCCGTCCCCACTTCCAGCATACTTCCGGTATCCATGTCTGTTACCGCATGTCCCAGTGCCCCATAGCTTCCATCCTGGCTGATATAGGTAAGTGTTCCGATTCCTGCCAGATCATCCCTTACCCAGACTCCTAATTTATACGTTTCTTCTTTTGACAATTTCGGCTGTATATATAATTCTAATGTTTCTCCATTTCGACGTATCCGAAGCACTAAAGATTTTCCTTCACATTTATCGACAGCATCCATTAACGCCTCCTTATTTTCAAGCTTTTTTCCATCTACTGCACAAATATAATCTCCACTCTTTAAAACATTCTGTGCCGGTGCATACAGTACTCCATCCATCCCTTCAAAATTTCCCGTTCCGATGACAAAGATGCCATCCGTCTGCACATAAATACCAATATTTTCCCCGCTGGCATAGACCTCCTGTTCCGCTACAATATCTGCCTGCACCTCTTTTATTGGTATAATTCCAAAAAGCTTCGCTCGTAAAACAACCGTATCTGAAGCCATATCTATTTCATTTCTTTCGGCACCGGCCTTGTCCATGCTGCTTTGCAGCTGCTGATTTTCCATTACAGATGTATCGATAAATCTCTTTCCGGAATCCCGGCATTCGAAGGTCACCGGCATGGAAATGTCCAGTTTACTTAAATCACCATCGATAAGTTTTACTTCATCCGGAACCATATTTAACATAAGCTGGTAAGCAAATACCAGCCAGACAATCACTATAATCCGCCATATATTTTTTATGCTTTTTCTTATTAATCTCATCCGCATTATATTTTCCTCACTACAGGCATAATAACTACAGGAAACTCTCTTTACAGCTTTCCCGCGTAAAATAAAAACAGGATATTCATTGAATATCCTGTTTTTATTATGTGTATTATTGTTTGATTCAATCGTTTATTTTTTAGCATTTTGTGCCAGGTTAAGCATTTCTCTTGCACTTTCCAATACGGTGTCTGTAATCCTCACTCCACCAAGCATTCTTGCTAATTCAGTTACCTGCTCATCCTCGGTGAGTCTTCGTATGGTAGAAATGGTTGTCTCATTTTCTACGGATTTTTCAATACTGAAATGGGCATCTGCCATTGCAGCAATCTGCGGCAGATGTGTGATGCAGATTACCTGATGATGTTCTGCAATCATATGCATTTTTTCAGATACCATCTGCGCCGTCCTTCCGCTGATTCCTGTATCAATTTCGTCAAAAATCAAGGTTTCTATTTCATCATTTTTAGCAAGCACTGTTTTTAATGCCAGCATAATTCTTGATAATTCTCCACCGGATGCTACGCTGCCAAGTGGTTTTAATGGCTCTCCCGGGTTGGTTGCAATGACAAATTCCACTTCATCAAAGCCATCTGCTCCAAAAGTCTCTTTCTGTTCAAATTTCATTTCAAAACGAACATCTAAGAAGTTCAAATCTACTAACTGCTCCCTGATTTTTTCTGCCAGTTCCTTCGCATATTTTTTGCGGATTGCAGATGCTTTTTCTGACTGCTTCTGCAATGTTTCTTTTAATGCATTTTCCTGTTGCATAAGCTTCTTATGATATATATCATAATTCTGCAGCTTCTCTGCTTTTTCCTTTTTTTCCTCTAAGGATGCTAAAATTTCATCTATCGTATGACCGTATTTTGCCTTCAGATGATTGATTTCATCCAGACGCTGCTCTGTCCCGGCAAAAGTCTCATCATCAAATTCAGCCTCATCCATATAGTCTGCAATTTCCCGGTTCAAATCATTCAAAAGATTATCAATTTCCAAAAGTTCATCTGCCATCCCACGAATTGCATCATCATAATCTGCCACAGATGACAATTCTCTATGAGCTCTTCCGGTCAGCTCCGATGCACTGCCATCTTCCATGCTGAGTAATCCATGGGCTGCATGAATTGCTTCCATGATTTTCTTTCCGTTCAGAAGCTTCCGGTATTTTGTTTCTAAAACTTCATCTTCGTCAGCTGTTAATGCAGCTTCTTCAATTTCATGGATTTCATATTCTAAAAGAGATAATTCCCGCATCCGGCTCTCTTCATCCAGAGAAGCATCTTCTAACTCTTTCGTAACTTCACGGTACTTTTTATAAGTTTCTTTCAACTCACTTTTGATGTCCGACAGTTCATTTCTTGCATAATCATCAAGGATTTCTAAATGCTTCTGTTTTTTAAGCAGCGACTGGTGTTCATGCTGTCCATGAATATCAATCAGCAACGCAGAAACTGCTTTCATCTTTGATGCCGGAACACTTTCCCCATTGATTTTGGCGATGCTTCTTCCTCCGGAAATCTTTCTGCTTAAAATCAGCATATCATCCTCCGGATAAACATCAAGCCCGGAAAGTGCTTTCTTTAAAGCATCTGATTCTACATCAAAAATCAGCTCCACAAAGGCATTCTCCTCATTATCCCTTAACATCTCTTTGGATACTTTTTCTCCCAGAGCCAGATTAATGGAACCAATGATAATTGATTTTCCGGCTCCCGTCTCTCCGGTCAGGATATTTAAACCTTTTTCAAAATCGACTTCCGCCTCATCAATGAGTGCCAGGTTCTTAACATGCAGGTTTCTTAACATATTTTCTCCTTCTACTCTCTCTCGTCTTTCACTCTAATCTTCCATAATCCGGCGAAGACGTCCCATTAACGCCGTGGTATCCTCTACGGTACGGACAGCGCACATAATTGTATCATCTCCAGCAATGCTTCCTACTATTTCATGACAATCCATGGCATCCAATGCTGCCGCAACTGCCATTGCCATTCCGGATACCGTCTTAATCACAAGAATATTCTGTGCCATATCCATAGATACAAAACCATCCCGGAATACACGGACATACTTTTCTGTCATGTCTTCTTTATTTTCAGATAAAGCTACATATTTCTGACGGCCATTGCTCAATGCTACCTTAGTCAGTTTTAACTCTCTGATATCCCGTGAAACCGTTGCCTGCGTCACATGATATCCTTCCTGCTCCAACTTTGCAGATAATTCTTCCTGTGTGCCTATCTCATTCTTCTGAATTAATTCCAGAATCTTTGCATGTCGTCCTATCTTCATTACAGCCCCTCCTGTTATGTATAATTCTGCATCTTTTTCCGCAAAATTTCAAGGAAACTAATCTTACTCAAACGAATAATCCCTACGGATTCTTCTGCCTTATGCACTACAATCTTGTCACCAACCTTAAGTTCCACTCCGGAATCTCCATCGAAGCTCACTTCCACCTGCTCATCCCGCTGGCTTCTCCGCATGCCTACTTCAATGGTAATTTCATCTTCCGGTCCGATTACAATGCTCTTGGAATTCAACGTATGTGCATTGATTGGTGTCAACAGCAAAAGGTTGGCTTTCGGGTCCACAATAGGGCCACCTGCCGACATACTGTAACCGGTGGAACCGGTTGGTGTTGCCACAATGATTCCATCCGCCTTAAAATTATAGAGATACTCTCCATTTACATAAACATTCAGATTCACAATCTGAAGTGCTCCCGTACGATGGATGACCACATCATTTAACGCAACCCTCTGAATCTTCTCTCCGCCACTTTGTACGGTATAGCCATCTAAAAGCATTCTCTGCTCTATGGTATAACGGTCAGCCATCAATTCATCAATTGCCGGGAATATCGTATTCTCTTCTACCTCACACAGATATCCAAGCTTTCCTAAATTAATTCCCAGCAGCGGAATATTTTTCTTTACCAGATTGCGTGCCGCACGAATTAATGTTCCATCTCCACCAATAACAAGCACCGCCTCGGTTTCTGTTGGAATTTCTTTTTCCACTGATTCCGCTTTTTCTTCCTCAAAGCTGGCAAAATAATCACAGGTTCCACCCTTACGTCTGATGTAATCTATAATCTGATTGGTAAAAATAAGTTCACTGTCTTTTTGTGCGTTTACAATTATGAAAAAATGCTTCATATATCTAGGACAATGATGTATGTGCCGCCTCTACGATGGCCTCCACATCAATGGTCTCCTCCTTCTTGCTCTCGCTGTTTTTCTCAATATATACCAGATATTCAATATTTCCCTCCGGCCCCTTAATCGGTGAATAGGAAAGATTATGAACAGAAAATCCATTTTCCAACGCAAAATCAATTACCTTATGGATGACTTCCTCATGTACCTTTGGGTCACGGACAACACCTTTTTTTCCTACTTTTTCCCTTCCGGCTTCAAACTGTGGCTTAATCAGGCAGACCATTCTTCCACCGTCCCGCAGCAGCTCCCTTGCCGGTACCAGCACCTTGGTAAGAGAAATAAAAGATACATCAACGGATGCAAAATCAAGGACATCTGCAATATCTTCCGGCGTTACATAACGGATATTGGTTTTCTCCATACAGACAACCCTTGGGTCATTTCTTAATTTCCAGGCAAACTGTCCATATCCTACATCTACAGAATATACTTTCACTGCACCATTTTGCAACATACAGTCAGTAAATCCGCCGGTGGATGCGCCGATATCCATGCAGACCATTCCCTCTAAAGAAATATCAAATTCCTTCATTGCTTTCTCTAACTTCAGTCCACCACGGCTGACATATTTTAATGTATTTCCCCGGACTTCAATCTCTGCCTCTGTATCAAAATTTGTTCCTGCTTTATCCTCTCTCTGTCCATCCACAAAGACATTTCCTTCCATAATCATAGTCTTTGCTTTTTCCCTGGATTCTGCCAGTCCCTTCTGTACCAAAAGAACATCCAATCTTTCTTTCATCGTTCTTACTGTGCCTTTCTGTCTATAATCTTACCGATAATTCCATCTGCATCAATTCCTGTTTCTTTGCGGAGAAGTTCTACATTTCCATGCTCTACATACACATCCGGTATTGCAATATTTAAAACCTCCATGGAACCATCTCCATTTGTATTCATAAATTCCAATACATGCTCTCCAAATCCTCCGGATTGCACATTTTCTTCCAGCGTAACCAGAAGCTTATGATTCTTCTGCAGCTTAAGAAGCAGTTCTTCATCAAAAGGCTTCACAAATCTTGCATTGACAAGAGAGCAGGAATAACCTTTTTCTTTTAATTGTTCCCTTACGGTAAGTGCTGTCTTTACCATGCTTCCTACTGCCAAAAGTAAAATTTCACTTTCTTCATAAAGAACTTCTGCCTTACCATATTCTAACGGTGCCCGATATTCCTTTAATTCATCAAAGGCTTCGCCTCTCGGATATCGTACTGCAATCGGTCCGGAAAAATCCACGGCATATTTTATCATATCTGATAATTCCCACTTATTCTTAGGTGCTAAAATTGTCATATTCGGCAGACAGGAAAGATAAGATAAATCAAAGATTCCCTGATGAGTCTCTCCATCACTGCCCACAAGTCCTGCACGGTCAATGGCAAATACTACATGCAATTCCTGTATACAGACATCATGCAGAATCTGGTCATATGCTCTTTGCAGGAAAGAAGAATAAACCGCTACAATCGGCTTCAAACCGGCTGCTGCCAATCCTGCGGCAAAAGTCACTGCATGTTCTTCTGCAATTCCCACATCAAAGAAACGTTCCGGGAACATATTCCGGAATCTTTTTAGTCCGGTTCCATCTGCCATTGCCGCTGTAATGGCAACCACTTTTTCATCCCGGTCGCCCAATTTACGCATAACCGTAGAAAAAATATCGGTATAATTGGCTTTTACCCGTTTCACAAGAGGCAGTCCTGTCTCAACATCAAAGGCTTCCGTTCCATGAAAACGTGCCGGATGGCGTTCTGCCGGAAGGTATCCTTTTCCTTTTTCCGTAATCACATGTACCAGAACCGGTCCTTCCACCTTAGAGGCTTCTTTGAATAATTTCACCATGGCAGGAATATTATGACCATCTACCGGTCCTAAATAAAGGATTCCCATATTTTCAAAGAGCATGCCTGGAATCACAAGCTGCTTGATTCCATTTTTGGTCTTACGGATTTTCTCAACAATACGTTCTCCATATTTCGGAATGCTGTTCAGGGAATTCGTAATACCATTCTTTAATCCCTGATAAGATTCTGCGGTACGAAGTCCGCTTAAATATCTGGATACACCGCCGACATTTTCCGATATAGACATCTTATTGTCATTTAAAACAATAATCAGATTTGACTTTAATTTGGATGCATTATTCAATGCCTCATAAGCCATTCCGCCGGTCAATGCACCATCTCCGATAACAGAGATGACTTTGTACTTTTCTCCGGTAATCTCCCTTGCCATTGCATAGCCTAATCCTGCGGATATGGAAGTCGAACTGTGTCCCGTATCAAAGCAGTCGCAATCACTTTCATGACGTTTGGGAAATCCGCTCATGCCGCCGTATTTTCTCAGTTCATCAAAACCGGCTTTTCTTCCTGTCAGTAATTTATGGGTATAAGACTGATGTCCTACATCCCAGATAATTTTATCCTCTGGTAAATCAAAAGCAAGATGCAGTGCCATGGTAAGCTCTACCACGCCAAGATTGGAGGCAAGATGCCCACCGGTTTTTGATATTTTATCAATCAAAAAAGAGCGGATTTCCTCTGCCAGAATCGGAAGTTCGTTTTTATTTATCCTTTTTATATCGTTTTCATGCTCAATCTTTTCCAGCACCATGTATCTTTACTCCTTTGGTTTCTGAAGTTCTTATTTCTCCCTATGAATCAGATATTCCACCAGATGAATCAGAAATTCATTTTTTACCACCAGTGATTCTAATAAATTCACTGCATGTTTTGAATATCGTTTCACATCTTCCTGTGCTTTTTTCAATCCCTCATATGTAACATAAGTTGCCTTTTCGTTTTTGGCATCACTGCCAACCGGTTTTCCAAGCACTTCCTGATTACCGGTAACATCTAAAATATCATCCTGGATCTGGAATGCCAGACCAATCTCTGATGCCGCCTCTTCGATAATCTTCTGCTCGCTTTTCGTGGCTCCTGCAAGAATTGCACCGATTAACATAGATGCTTCAATCAAAGCACTGGTTTTTAATTTATAAATAAAATCTAACTGGTCTCTGGTGACAGACTGTGTTTGATCCGTTTCAACATCTACGGTCTGTCCCCCTACCATGCCATAAATTCCAGCTTTCTGTGATAATACAAGCAATGCCTTTGCCACATTAGGCGTCTGTTCCGTCTGTAATGCTGTCAATGCTGTCTCATAGGCAAAATTCAAAAGACCATCCCCGGCAAGAATTGCCATGGCTTCTCCATAGACAATATGTGTTGTCTTTCGTCCCCGTCGGTATTCATCATTATCCATTGCCGGCAGATCATCATGAATTAAAGAATAAGTATGAATCATCTCAATGGCTGCCATGAATGGTTCAATTACCTCTGATTTTCCGCCAAACATGCGGTAAGTCTCTAACATCAGCATAGGTCTTAACCGCTTTCCTCCTGCAAGAAAACTATAATTCATGGCTTCAATTACCTGCTTCTGATAGCCTTCTTCCTCCGGAAGATATTTTTTTATAATATTTTCAATCTGTTCTGTCCGCTTTGTAAGCTCTGCTGTCATATCCATTAAAATTCCTCCAGCATTCCCTGTTCATTCAGCACTAACATTTTCTTTTCAATCGAATCTATCCTCTCACTGCAGTGTTTCAGCTTCTTCATGCCCTGCTCATAACAGACAAAGGATTCATCCAGAGAAATGTCTTCCTCCATATGTGCAATCAACTGCTCCACTTCTGCAAATAAATCCTCTAAATTCTCATTTTCTTTTTTTCCCATTATATTATCTGTCTCATTTTCATTGATTGTATGATCTGTCATCTTCCGATTTCCTCCTGGCATATGATTTCTTCTACTCTTGCCTTAACAGTTCCGTCTTTTACACTGATCTGCAATTGTTCTCCCTTTGAAACCTGTGAAACACTTTTTAAACCATTCTGCCGGCTGTCAGAAACATATGCATATCCCTGTCCCAATCGTTTCAATGGCGAAATATCATCGAAATGCTGAGCTAACATCCGAAGTCGTGCCTTATTCTTATCTAACTGCTGTGTCATGCCATGCTCTAAGCGAAGCTGCAATTCCTCCAGATACTGTTTTTGACTGTTCAGACGATATACAGGACTCTGTTGCATTAATCTTGCCTTCAGTGTCTCCATGCGTCCCTGTATCACAGCAATTTTACTCTTCATGCTGCGCATCAGATGTACCCGGTCAGTCCGTATCCGCTGTAACATCTGATTCCTGTCATATACCGCAAGTTCTGCTGCTGCAGACGGAGTCGGTGCCCGCAAGTCTGCCACATAATCCGCAATGGTGTAATCCACTTCATGTCCCACTGCAGAAATAACCGGTGTTTCACATTCAAAAATTGCCCTTGCAACAATTTCTTCGTTGAATGCCCATAAATCCTCTATGGAGCCACCACCACGCCCCACAATGATAATGTCCAAATGCATGGCATCCAATGCATGAATCCCATTTACAATGCTTTCTTTGGCACCCTCACCCTGTACCAGTGCCGGATATAGAATAAGCTGCACATAAGGATTTCTTCGTGCAGCAATATTACGGATATCCTGTATTGCAGCCCCGGTAGGTGCTGTAACAATTCCAATACGTCCGGCATACTGCGGAATCGGTTTTTTATACTCTTCCGCAAACATGCCCATTTCCTCAAGTTCCTGTTTCAATTGAAGAAATCTGGCATATAAATCCCCTGCACCGGCAAGTGTAATTTCTTTTGCATATATCTGATATCTGCCGTCCCGTTCAAATACTTCAATAGAACCTGTTACCTCGACTTTGTCGCCATCCTTCATACGAAAGGATAACCCACCCCGGTTACCGGCAAACATAATTGCACTGATGGCACTGTTATTTTCCTTTAAAGTAAAATAAATATGACCGGAGGAATGATATTTACAATTCGATACCTCACCCTTCACACATACCTGATGCAGGACAAAATCCTGGGCAAACATATTCCTGATGTATCGGTTAATCTGGGTTACCCCATATACTTTCTTCATCATGCGATTTTTGCCAATATTCCGTTGATAAATGCCGGTGAATCATCTGTTCCATATTTTTTTGCCAGTTCTACTGCTTCATTGATGGCTACTCCGGTTGGAATATCCTCTTCATATTTTATCTCATATACAGCAAGACGAATCAGGGTCAGATCAACTTTGCCCATACGGGTTGTTTTCCAGCCTTTGGATGATTCATTGATAATCTTATCGATTTCCTCTAAAACAGCAATAATCTTATTAAATTTATCTTCAATATAGCGCTCATCCGGCTTCTCAATCGGTTCATTCTCTTCGATAAACAGATTCATCTGCTCTTCGTATTCCTTCTCACTATAAAATTCCACACGGAATAACATTTTAAATATCTGTTCTCTGATTTTTCTCCTGCTCATGTTGTATCCTTTCAATATTGGTCTTCCATGTAACTATAAAAAAGAATGCTTTAACAGCATTCTTTATTATACTACATCTGCGGTTATCACAAAAGTATTATTTCGTATTTTTCATGTCAACCGTAGCAATTCTGACATTAACAATTGCTACGGATAATCCTGTCATAGTCTCAATTGCAGATTTTACTTTCTCCTGTACTTTCTCAGATACTTCTGGAATAGAATAGCCATAAGAAATATTTAAAGCTACTTCTACGCTGACTGTTTTCTCTGCCACTTCTACCTTAACACCCTTAGATAAATTCTTCATTCCAAGTTTGCTCACCAGTTCATTGGTAATATTACCAGCCATGGATGCAACTCCTTCTACTTCTGTTGCTGCAAGTCCTGCAATAATAGCAACGACCTCATCTGCCACATGTACTTCCCCAAGGTTATCTTCTTTTATTTTAACAACTTTTCTATTATCTGCCATCGTTTTGCCTCCTACAAAAATATTATGTGGTTATTATATCAGATAATTCATTTTTTGAAAACCTTTCCGCATAATATTGTGCATTTTCCCTGCGTAAAAGTTCTAAGAAATCTCTGTCCGGAATCGGCTTGGAATAAAAATATCCCTGCAGATAATCACAGTGCTGTTCTGTCAGATAATCTACATATTCCTGGTTTTCTACTCCTTCTACCACAATCTCAAGCCCAAGTTCTTTAATCATGCGGATAGTATTACGCAATGCAATCATTGCCTTTTCATTTTTAAATGCTTCCCACAGAATGGTTTTATCAATTTTTACGATACGGAATGGAAACCGGAACAGATAATCCGTATTGGAATATCCCGAGCCATAATCATCCAAAGAAAACTCAATGCCCTGCTTATGCAGTATCTTGATATTGTTTTCCAACATATCACTATGGGCTGCCGCTGTCTCAGTAATCTCAAGATTGATCTGGGCTGGTGCTACATGATACTTCTTCATTATTTCCGTCAACCTCTCGGCAAGATTTTCCTGCATACACTGCACCACAGACAGATTTATTTCTATATACTGTAAGCCATAGTCTGTAAGCTGCTTTTCCTGGATAAAACGACAGACTGTCTCAAATACAAATTCTCCAATCTGCATAATCATTCCGCTCTTTTCTGCAATTGGAATAAATTCTTCCGGAGAAATGTAGCCCATACTCTGATCTTTCAGCCGGATCAGTGCTTCCGCAGATACGATTCTGTTTTCTGTCACCGAATAAATCGGCTGGTAAAAGACTTCGAAACCTTTATGGTCTACTGCATCATTCAAAAGTTTCCGGATACGAAGTTCCCTCTTTGGCCGGCCAATATCCATCTCAGCAGTCTTTAATACTACATTTCCATTTTCAGATGATAATGAACGCATATACTGGATATAGTCAATTAATCCATTCAGATTATTCGCATCACGCGGACACACAATACTGCTGATATGAATCCGGAATTTTGTCTCTACACTGCCGGAATGCCATGGCTGTTCAAACCGGTCCAGAATCTGCCGGATCAGTAAGGAAGAATCAATATCCTTCTTCTTCCGGTCTAACTCCAGCACATATACGCTCTGTGAAAACTGGTAAATACGGGAATTGTCGATAAGCTTACGAAAAAATGCCGCCATTTCCTTCAGGAATTCATTGACGGAATCATTTCCCAACGTCTGCCGCATCACCTTTAAATTATGCACTTTAATGACAAGCATCGGAAAACGCTCACTTCCTAACAGGCGTTCCTCTGACTCTTTTAAAAATGCCCTCTGGTTCATAATTTCAAGCTCCGGCACCGTATATTCCTGTGGTCTTTCCGAAGAAATCAGATATAAAAGTACGCACATTGCCATTCCAAAAAACTGAAACCGGAAACCCGGAAATGCAATATGAAGCACCAGTGTAAACACACTTACAACTGCAAATACAGTCGTAGAGAATAATAATTCAAAGCTGAGCCGTTTTCGGAAACGAACCAGAAACACTTCCCCCATCAGATAAAAATAAATCATACAAAGGTAGAATAACATAATTCCATTCTGTCTCTGATAGCTGCCATCCGTTCCCACTTTAAAAAGATATGGTATAAATAACTGTACTACCAGCAATGCGATTACAATCCAGGCCGGTACAAACAACCATCCCTTTTCCTTCCGGATAAAGCGTTCCACTCTTCCTGTCAGGCACAGAATATACAAAAGATATGCTGCCGCTGCCACAACCTGTCCTAAAATACAGATATAGAGCAGGACTGTAGTTCCTGTTTTTCCGAAAGTAATTTCCTCCCAGAACAGTAAAAAGTCGCTGGTAGACACGACAAGCAGAGCATACAACATTACGCGGTATACCCTGCTTTGAAAATTGTCACTGTATTTTCTTAAATGATACGCAACTAATGCAGTCAGAAGAACAAATGCAGCCGCAATATCGTAGTATACTAAATGCTCCATTCTTATTCCTCACACTCTGCATAAATATTATCTGAAAGATATTTTACATCACTGAACGGTTCCTGCTCTGTTGTTTCTTCTGCCATTCCTGCCGCCTTTATCTTCGTCAGTTTGTCGATATAAAAATCCACAGCCTTCTTTGACTCTTCGAAAGTATATAACGCTGCCGGGGAATTCCATTCCCTGATATAAACCTTGTTGTAGTCAATATAAGCAATCATGGCAAAATCGCCGTCTTCCGGGTTTAGAAATGTCTTCTGCATGGATGCATGCATATCACAGCCACGGATGATTTTATCCTCTTTGTTTTTCTTCTGCCCGGTTACAGCTTTTGCAGACTTCTCTCCGGATTCCGTTTTATTTCCGGATGTCTTCTTTTTCTTCTGGTCTTCTTCCACCATCCGGTCTATGGCATCTGCTGCACGATTCATTGCTTCGAAAATATCAAGTTGTCCCTCTACACCTTTTTTCTCCGTTTTCATTGTGCCCCCTGTATTTTCTTAAGCCTTTTTTCAAAAAGAAATCTGCTTATTTTCCCACAATTTTTCTGGTATTGATATAATCATATGGTGTCTGCTGATACACATAATAATTCAGCCAGTTTGCATATAACATATTACCGTGTGAACGCCACTGCAGTAATGGTTTTGCATTGATATCATTGTCCGGATAATAATTCTCCGGCATGGCAATATCCATCCCTTTCTGCAGATCACGCTTATATTCCTCATCCAATGTATAACGGTCATATTCCGGATGTCCCATTACAAAAATTTTGCGTCCCTCATTGGCAATTGCCAGAAATACACCTGCTTTTTCTGATTCTGCAAGAATGGTAATATCCTTTACTTTCTCAATATCCTCTTTACGGATTCCGGAATGTCTCGAATGCGGTGCCATAAAGCGGTCATCAAATCCCCTTACCAGTGGTACTTTGCGGTTCTTTACCTGATGTTCGAAAATTCCAAACATTTTCTCATCCAGCATATATTTTGGGATACCATAGTGATAATAGAGGGCAGCCTGTGCGCCCCAGCATAAATGCAGGGTTGATGTTACGTGGGTCTTAGACCACTCCATAATATCACAGACTTCCTTCCAGTAATCCACCTCTTCGTATTCCATGGTTTCTACCGGTGCACCGGTTATAATCAGTCCGTCCAGATTCTCATCCCAGATTTCATCCATTGTCTGATAAAAATGATTCAGATGACTCATGGATGTATTCTTTGATTCATGGGATGATACCGTTAAAAAGGTAACATCAACCTGTAATGGTGTATTTGCAAGTGAACGCAGCAATTGCAGTTCCGTTTCTTCTTTTAATGGCATCAGATTCAGTATTCCAATCCGGATTGGGCGGATATCCTGATGTTCTGCTCTTCCCTCATCCATAACAAACACATTTTCCCGTTCCAGAATCTCTCTGGACGGTAAATCGCTCATTATCTTAATCGGCATATTATCTAACCTCTTTTCATCATATACACATATCTCATTTCATAATACCTTAATTTTACGAATACTTCAATATGCAATTCACTTTCCGAAACGTTCCACAAACATATCTTCAGAAATAATCGGAATGCCAAGACTCTTTGCTTTCTGATTCTTTGATGATGTCGATTCAATATCATTATTCACAAGATAATCTGTCTTCTTAGAAACACTGCCGGTAACAGAGCCGTTCTGGCTCTCCACATACTCTTTAAATTCGGTACGGTTTTTAAACTGATGGACATCACCGGTAATGACAAAGGTAAGTCCTTCACAGGTTCCTCCCTCTGTCACCTTCGGCTCTACTTCCGCAATGTTTAATATTTCTTCTAATGCAGCTACCGTATGACGGTTTTGATTCTGTCTGTACCAGTCCAGCATGGAAGTCGAACGCTCCGGTCCGATTCCGTCAATATCCTCAAATCCTTCCCCTGCATGCAGTTTCTGAAAGAAACCTCCTGTGCCAAGGGCAGCAATCATTTTCTTTCCTGCATCGGTGCCAATCTGCGGAATGCATAGTGCATAAATAAAATGTACCGGTTCAACATTTTTGCTCTTTTCAATTGCCTGCAGCATATTGTTACAGGATTTCTCGCCAAATCCGTCTAAAGAGCGGATTTCATCCGCATGATTTTTAAGTGTATAAATATCTTCAAAATAATGGATATATCCTAAGTTCATAAACTTTAGCATGGTCTGTATGGACAATCCGTCAATGTCCATGCCGGGCTTGCTGACAAAGCGGCTGAATTTTTTTACATGCTTTGCGGTACAGTCCGGATTCGTACAATGTAAAGTCTTTGTTCCGCTGTGTTCACTGATTCTGATTTCCGTTCTGGCATGGCATACCGGACAGAATTCCGGAATCGTAAAAGTTCCTTCCTTTTTCTTTACGCCGATACATTTTGGAATAATCTTATTTGCTTTAATAATATCAAGTGTTGTCTTCCCATCTTCTCCGATTCCAAGACGTTCCATTTCACTGATATTACAAAGGGAGGCGCGGCTTACGGTGGTTCCCTCCAGTGCAACCGGCTCAAATACTGCTACCGGAGAAATAGTAGATGCCGCACAGGACCACTCTACATATTTTAATGTGGTCTCCGCAGAGACATCCTGCCATTTAAACGCATAACCGGCTCTAGACGCATGATGTCCGGTAACATTACCGGTCTGGGCATAATCATTATCTTCATAACAGATAACCAGTCCATCTACCGGAATATCCATTTCACCATCTTCTACCTTCTTTGTCCAGCGTTCTACAACTTCCTCCAACCCTTTCGCATCGGTCAATTCATGTGCTACTGTCGTAAATCCAAGCTTCTCAAGATAATCCATCCGTTCTCCCCAGGATGACATTGTTTCATCCAGATGCACCAGTGTAAATGCATAAAAATGAATATGGCGTTCCTTTACTTTATCAAGATTGCTCTTATCCAGACCTAAAGTGCCGGATGCAAGATTTCTCGGGTTGGCATATTTTTCATCATCATCTTCAATGGTATCATTGATTAATTCAAAATCTGTATAGGTAATAGCCGCTTCGCCACGGACTACCAGATGTCCCTTATATTTTACAGTCTTTGGAATCCCTTCAATGGCATCCTTCATAAATGTGATATTGCTGCCGACGGTTCCATTTCCTCTTGTTAAAATCTTAACAAGTTTTCCGTTATCATAAGTTACTACCAATGTTAATCCATCCAGTTTCCAGGATAACCAGACTGGTCTTTCTCCCGCCCACACCTGTAAATCAGAAATCCGTTTCGTCTTGGCAAGGGAAAGTGCCGGATATTCATGCGCTTCCCGTTCACCATTGCTTTCCTCAAATCCGGCATTCTGTGTCGGACTTTCCGGCAGAATATATCCTGTTTTTTCTTCTAACCGGGTCAGTTCGTCAAACATGCCATCCCATTCATAGTTTGACATAATTTCATCCTGTCCATTGTAATATGCTTCGGACGCCTCATTTAACGTTTTTACCAGTTCCTCGATTCTCTTCTTCTCATCCATGGATATGCTCCTTACCCTCAATCTATTTTGGCATTACTGTTGTATTGCTGGAATTTAAAATGCGCCGGTTCAGCTCAGTCCACTCTTCCGCCGTTACTCTGCGGTACTTTCCTTTTTTGAGACTGCCCAGTTCTATATTCATAATGCGGACTCTCTTTAATTTTACTACTTTATATCCGCAATACTCACACATCCGGCGGATCTGCCGGTTATACCCCTGGGTTAATATGATTCGGAATTTACGCACATCCAGTTTTTCTACTGCACATGGTCTTGTAACCACACCCAGTTCTTCCAGTGGAACTCCCCCGGACATTTTCTTTAAAAATGTCTCCGTTATGTCATGATTTACGGTAACTTCATATTCCTTTTCATGCATATTCCCGGCACGCATCATCTTATTTACAATATCCCCATTATTTGTCAATAATATAAGTCCCTGGGAATCTTTATCCAGTCTTCCTACCGGATAAATACGTTTCGGATAATGAATATAATCAACAATATTGTCTTTTTCGTCTTTTGCAGCAGTGCAGACAATACCCACCGGCTTATTAAATGCAAGAAGAATCATTTCCTCTTCTTTTTTTATTTCTTTTCCATCTACGCGCACTCGCTGTCCCGGCATCACCTTACAGCCAACAGAAAGAACTTTTCCATCTACCGTAATGCGTCCCTGCTCAATCAGACGGTCAGCTTCTCTCCGGGAACAATATCCTGCTTCACTTAAAAATTTATTGATTCTGACTCCGTTTTCTTCCATCGATATTTTCACCCTGTGTAAATTTTCTCGCTGCCCACAGAACAAAGAATGTGCCAAGGCACATTCTCGCGCCTGCGGCGGTCGCTTGCAACATCTACCTTATGCGCCGCAGTGTGCATCCTCGCGGAGCGTTTTTACTTTACAGAAAAGCAATTTCCTGTAAAGTAAAAATAACGGAGGTCCTAAGACCTCCATCTGTTTATTATTTTAAGAACTCTGTCTTAACATATCCTTCTTTATCTTTCCAGGTGACTTTTGTCCACCCTTCTGCATAACTCATCTGAACAGTAACAGAATCTCCTGCGTAAGCAACTCCAACCTTGGATGCGGTCTCACTCATAGAGGAACGGATATTAACCGTATTGGTTAATGTAATCTTAGTGCCCGCTGCGATTCCGCTGGTGTCTGCCGCCGGCTCCTGTGCCGGTGCTTCTGTTGAAACATAGTCACTCTTTACATATGCCGGTGTACCATTGTAATCAATGCTGCTCCATCCATCTTCTGTCGTACCGGTTCTTGTCAGTGCAGTTCCCTTTTCAACTGTTCCAAGTAATGCTCCGGACTCATTCGGTTCCTGTCTGACATTTACTTTATCCAGTGTATATACCGTCTCCGTTGTCACTTCCGGCTCAGCTGGTGTCTCTGGTTCCACCGGTGCCTCTGGTTCCGCCGGTGTCTCTGGTTCCGCCGGTGTCTCCTCTGTTGCCGGCTGCTGCTGTGCCTGTGCCTGTGCGATTGCTGTTGCCCATGCATTATATGCATCAGCAACTGTAACCGTTACCATATTAGAAAGATTTTCATCTGAAGCAATTGCTTTTTCATAATTTGCCTGTACTTCTGCCTGTAATGCAATGACATCTTCCTGTGTTTCAAAACTACTGATTAAGTTTTCCACATTATTATCGGTCGGCTGTTCTTTATAATGACGGTTAAAGCTGCTGTATAAGTTATCAATATAAAGTGCTCCCTGCTCATTCTTCTTTACATAGAAGAACTCCATACCAGGTGCTGTAGTATCTACTCCTGCGAATTTCAAATCCAGCGTTACACAGACAAGATAAGAATCTGCTTCTAATCCTGACTTGGTATAACATTTGATATTCTGATAACTCTCTGCATACTGTGACATCATGGTAATCAGGCTCTGTTCATTCTCGGAAACAGGTGTTGCATAGGTCTGTAATGTTGCCAAATCACCTGCCGCATATGCATTGTAATAATTCTGCATCAGGGTATTGATTTCCGGAACGGCATCTACCTGAAAGTTCTCTGATTCGGTACTCTGTTCCGTAGAAAGTCCATTATCTTTATCTTTATTTCCACTGCTGAATTTTATCATTACTACTGCCAATACAACAAATAATATTACTGCAGTAAAATATTTCCAGTTCTTCTGAAAGAAACTACTTATATCATTCTTTGATATCTTACTCATTTTTTCTTTGATTTCTGACGCTTTCATATCTGTCCTCCTAACCTTACCCATAACCCCCAAAAAAGCATGCTTTGTGAGCTGCCCGTGTAAATAATGAAAAACGTTTCTTATAAGTTTTGCGGGACATAAATCCCGCAAAAAAAATGTGTTAATATAAATTATAAAATGCACCCGGCGGGAATCGAACCCGCATTATCAGAGTCGGAGTCTGACGTTCTATCCATTAGACTACGGTTGCAGCTTATTTATACTAACACATCTATATAAAAAAATCAAAGGTTTTATTTAAGAAGCTTCTTCAAACTGGGAATTATAAAGCTGTGCATAGAAACCATTCTTCTGTAACAGTTCTTCATGATTTCCCTGTTCAATAATATCACCATCTTTCATAACGAGAATCAGATCAGCATCACGAATGGTAGACAGACGATGGGCAATAATAAAACTTGTTCTTCCTTTCATCAGGTTATCCATAGCCTTCTGGATTCTGTGCTCTGTTCTGGTATCAACAGAAGAAGTTGCTTCATCTAAAATCAATACCCGGTTGTCTGCTAAAATGGCACGGGCTATGGTAAGCAACTGTTTCTGTCCCTGGGATACATTGCTGGCGTCCTCATTTAATTCCATATTATAACCACCCGGCAGTGTCTGGATGAAATGATGGGCATGGGCTGCTTTTGCTGCTGCAATAACTTCTTCGTCCGTGGCATCCAGTCTTCCGTAACGGATATTTTCCATAATAGTACCTTTAAATAACCAGGTATCCTGAAGTACCATGCCGAAGGCATCTCTTAGCTCCCGGCGGTTATAGTTTCTGATATCGTTACCATCTAATCTGATGCTTCCACTGTTGACATCATAAAAACGCATCAGCAGCTTCACCATGGTAGTCTTACCTGCTCCGGTTGGTCCTACAATGGCAATCTTCTGTCCCGGTTCTACCTTTGCTGAGAAATCATTAATGATAATCTGATCCGGATTGTATCCGAAATGCACATGGGAGAATTCTACTTCTCCACGAACATCCTTTAATTCCACTGCATTTTCTGTGGTCTGGTCTTCTTCCTCTTCACCTAAGAATTCAAAAACACGTTCCGAAGCTGCGGTCATGGACTGTACCTGGTTAATGACCTGTGCAATCTGCTGGATTGGCTGGGTGAAGCTCTTTACATACTGGATAAATGCCTGAATATCACCAATTCCGATTGTTCCGTTAATTGCAAGCATTCCACCGGAAATTGCCACGCCTGCATAGCCAAGGTTACCGACAAATACCATAACCGGCTGCATCATTCCGGATAAAAACTGGGATTTCCAGGCAGACTCATATAATACATGGTTTGTATCATTAAACCGTTTTATGGTTTCCTTTTCTTTATTAAATGCCTGGATAACTAAATGTCCGGAATAAGTCTCTTCCACCTGTCCATTAATATGTCCCAAGTACTCCTGCTGGGTACGGAAATATTTCTGTGAAAATTTTGCAATTGCCGAAACCATCAACGCTGAAATCGGAAGAATTACTAATGCAATCAGTGTCATCAGTGGTGAAATAGAAAGCATCATCACAAGCACTCCGATAATGGTTGCCACGCTGGTAATAATCTGTGTCACACTCTGGTTTAAGCTCTGTCCCAAAGTATCCACATCATTGGTAATACGGGAAAGAACTTCCCCATAAGTTCTGCTTTCAAAATATTTCATCGGCATACGGTTGATTTTTTCAGAAATCTCTTTACGCATACGATAGCAGATTTTCTGTGTGATTCCAGTCATAATAAACCCCTGAAAAAAGCTGAATACCGCACTGATAATATATAAGCCAAGAGTAAATAATAATATCTTTCCAATCAGTGTAAAATCAATTCCGCCGGTTCCTGCTACTTTATTCATCAGACCGTCTGCCAATGCCGTAGTAGCTTTACCCATTACCTTTGGTCCTAATACAGAAAATACGGTAGAACAGATTGCAAGTATCATAACTGCAACAATTCCAATTTTATATTTTCCAATATAAGAAAGAAGTTTCCGGAAAGAGCCCTTAAAATCTTTTGCTTTTTCACCCGGCATCATTCCACCGCCCATTGGTCCTCTCGGACCTCTACGACGTGGTGCACGATAACTTTGCTCATTACTCATGTTATTTTTCCTCCTTTCCCTCTTCTAATCCCAATTCCTTTGCGGATAACTGTGACTGTGCAATCTGCTGATATACTTCACAATCCCGTAATAATTCTTCATGAGTACCTTTTCCGACAATCTTACCTTCATCCAATACAAGAATCTGGTCGGCATGTAAAATGGTACTGATTCGCTGTGCCACGATAATTACACTGCTTTCTTTTGTTTTTGACTCCAATGCTTTACGCAGTGCCGCATCGGTCTTCATATCAAGTGCAGAGAAACTGTCATCAAAGATATAAACATTCGGATTCTTTGCGATTGCTCTGGCGATGGATAATCTCTGTTTCTGTCCACCGGAAACATTCGTTCCACCCTGTGCAATCCCACTGTCATATTTTTCCGGCTTTTCATTAATAAATTCTGTTGCCTGTGCAATCTCTGCAGCCTCTTTCATTTCTGCTTCCGTAGCTTCCGGTCTGCCAAATTTCAGATTGGATGCAATGGTTCCTGAAAACAGAATTCCCTTCTGTGGTACGAATCCGATTTCATCTCTTAATTCAGCTAAGCTTAAATTCCGGATATCCACACCATCTAAGGTAATCTTACCGGCTGTTACATCATAGAATCTCGGAATCAGATTAACCAGCGTTGACTTTCCACAGCCGGTACTTCCGATAATCGCTGTTGTCTTTCCCGGTTCTGCTGTAAAATCAATATCTTCCAATACATCTTCATCCGCACCCGGATAACGGAAGTTTACATGATGGAATTCCACTTTTCCGGTATGTTTTTCAATTGTTTCTTTTTCTGCCTTTTCTATAATAGAAGAATTTGTAGTAATAACTTCATCAATCCGGTCTGCTGCAACACCGGCACGCGGCAGCATAATAGACATCATGGTAAGCATCAGGAATGCCATAACAATCTGCATGGTATAAGTAATAAATGCGGTCATTGCTCCAACCTGAATCTGTCCGGCATCAATACGATGTGCCGATACCCAGACAATCAGTATGGTTACTCCATACATAATAAACATCATGCCCGGCATCATAAAAGTCATGACACGGTTGGTAAATAACTGTGTTCTGGTAAGATTCCGGTTTGCTTCATCAAACCGCTCTTCTTCCTTTTTTTCTCTTCCAAAAGCGCGGATTACGGAAAGTCCCGTAAGAATCTCTCTGGATACTAAGTTCAAGGCATCCACTAACTTCTGCATTATTTTGAACTTTGGAAGTGTAATGGACATCAACACCATAACCAGTCCGGAAATTACCAGTACTGCCATTACGATAATCCATTCCATATGTGCTCCGGTCTTTAATACTTTATAAATTCCACCAATTCCGATGATTGGTGCATATAAAAGCATTCGAAGCATAATTGCTGTTACAAACTGAATCTGCTGAATATCATTGGTGCTTCTTGTAATTAAGGAAGCGGTAGAGAATTTATCCATCTCAGTATTGGAAAAGCCTACTACCTTACCAAAGATTTTCTCTCTTAAGTCTCTTCCGACTCCTGCGCCGACTCTGGATGCAAGATATCCGACTACCACTGCAACTGCCAGCATGAGTAATGACATAGCTGCCATCTTTCCACCCTCTGACCAGAGATAATTCTTCTGGATATGCTCCACATCAAGTCCTGCCTTTTCGTCACAGGATGTTGCATATGCTGTTCCCATGGCATGTAAGGTACTGCTTCCCACAGAATCTATCATATTTTCCATATATTCTCTGGACTGTGCTATACCATCCTGCGTCATTGCACCGCTTGCAATCAGCTGCTTCATCATCGGACGCATATCCACATAAGTTACCATTTCGCCATCATCATTTTCCGCTTCATATGTGGTCAGTTCCATCTGCATCATCTGTCCGATTTCTTCAATGGACATCTCATCTAAGCTTTCTTTGGTAATCTGGTTCTGCGGATTCTGCTCCAATGCTTCCGCAATCGTATTCTTAAAATCCGTTTCACTCATATTTGCCATACGGTAAGTCAGTACGATTGGTGTCAGTAGTTCATCATCCAATGTTTCTAATGTCTCTTTATCCGCAGTACATACATAAGTATCGTCTTTTTTTTCATAGACCGCTTCAAAAGTATCCTTTTCACCATCTGTCATAAAAAGTTCTGCCAGCTGATATTCTTCCTCCGGCATCTTTTCCGGCAAAATATGTTTGATTCCCTTATTCTGGATTCCTACATCGATGATATCGGATGTATATTGTGGCAACGACAAATCGCAATAAGCCTGCACTCCAAGGAGGAGAAATATTACCACGATGATATGCCAGTACGGGAGCATATTTTTAAATAGTTTCCGCATCTTTCCTGTTCCTTCCTTTTCTATATTATTTATAAAATATTTCTATTTTAATTGCTATTTCAACTGTCTTCTCTTTTCAATCTCAAGCTCTGCTATCTGCTCTAATTTATTCAGATAGCCAATCAGCCGGTTCATATCTTCTTCTCCCATTTTCTCCGTAACCGACTTTAATAATTCACTCAAAATCCGGTTGCATTCATTTAAAACCTCTTTTCCTTCCTCAGTTACTCTCACATAAACATTCCGCCGGTCACCCTCACACACCATACGTTCGACATAATTTTTCTCTTCCAGGGAACGAAGTGTCCGGGACACCGCCGGTGCTGCCACACGCATATAACGTACCACTTCCGATACCGTAACCTTTGCATCTATCGATTTGCTATCCGGCTCTTTGGCATCTGTCTCTTTTGTAGCCATCTCTTTTTCTTTGCGGCAATGCTCGATGGTCTTTAAGGTTCCCATTTCCACGGATGAGACCCCCGGCAGAATTGATGAGATTTTCAAACGATGAAAACGATTAAATATGGAAAATATTTCATTTCCACAACCCTGCATCATTTTCACCTCCCTTTCTTTACATTTTATATCCTCTATTTGTTTAACATTGTTAACTATTAACATGTGAAAACAATAATAGCACCATGATTAAGATAGGTCAATTAAAAAAGTATAAAATTATTATTAAATCATATCATTGACAGTTAAAAACGAATCTTATAATATAAAAAAAGCAAGTTTTTTTTACTAAAGGAGACTAAAAATATGAGTTTTAATTTTTTAAACCAATTACCAAGTCCGGAAGAAATCAAAAAAGAGTATCCGCTTCCGGAGAAACTGGCACAGATAAAAAAAGAACGGGATGCTGCAATTCGTAAAGTCTTAACCGGCGAAGATAACCGTTTCTTAGTTATCATCGGACCTTGTTCCGCTGACAGCGAAGAACCTGTCTGCGACTACGTCAGCCGCCTGACCAAAATTGCAGAAGATGTCAAAGACCGTCTGATTATTATCCCTCGTGTCTACACCAATAAGCCAAGAACAACCGGCGAAGGCTATAAAGGTATTGCTACCCAGCCTGACCCTGAGAAAGCTCCTGATATGGTTGCCGGACTGATTGCAATGCGTAAGCTGCACATCCGTACCATTGAAGAAAGTGGTCTGACCCCTGCCGACGAAATGCTTTATCCGGAAAACTGGAGTTACATTGACGACCTGCTCTCCTACGTTGCTATCGGTGCACGTTCTGTAGAAGACCAGCAGCATCGTCTTGTAGTCAGTGGGTTTGATGTTGCATCCGGAATGAAGAACCCGACCAGTGGTGACTTCTCCGTTATGCTCAATTCCGTATATGCTGCCCAGCATCCACATCATTTCGTATATCGCGGATATGAAGTAGAGACTCCTGGTAACGACTTAACTCACGTTGTTCTCCGTGGTGCTGTAAGCAAACATGGTAACAGCACACAGAACTACCACTACGAAGATATTATGCGTCTGATTGAAATGTATAATGAACGTGACCTTAAGAATCCAGCTGCTATCGTAGATGCAAACCACTCTAACTCCAATAAAAAATACTTCGAGCAGATCCGTATCGTCAAAGAAGTGATGCATAACCGCCAGCTCTCCCCTGAAATTCACAAGATGATTAAGGGTGTTATGATTGAAAGCTACATTGAACCGGGCAATCAGAAAATCGGCGAACACATCTATGGTAAATCCATTACTGACCCATGCTTAGGCTGGGAAGATTCCGCTCGTCTTATCTATGACATTGCAGAAATGAATAAATAATAATTTCATCTACAGGAGCGTTTTTTACTTTACAGGAAAGCAATTTCCTGTAAAGTAAAAAAAGGGGGCAGCCATTTTTTTAAGAAATGACTGCTCCCTTTTTTCTATTTATACAAGTAGTAAGAAACTCGCAAAGCGTGTTTCCCGTAGTTTCTTCTTTATCCTCTGGGATGTGCCTTGGCATATACTTCACGGATTCTGCTCTGTTTCATCTGTGCATAGATTTGCGTAGTAGAAATATCTGCATGTCCTAACATTTCCTGAACCGCTTTCAAATCTGCCCCATTGCTTACCAGATGAGCTGCAAAAGAATGACGCAGCATATGCGGTGTTATCTCTGTCTCAATTCCGGCTTTCTTTCCATAGGCTTTAATTAATTTCCAGAAACCCTGACGGCTCATTTCTTTGCCGGAACAGTTGGTGAAAAGATATTCACTGCCCTCTTCACTGACAAGATATGATCTTCCCTCTTCCAGATAATGCTGCAGAGCCTCTTTTGCTGCTTCTCCAAAAGGAATAATTCTTTCTTTATGAGCATCTCTGCAGGTAACATATTCCAGTTTCAAATTAATATCACTTAACTTCAAAGAAATCAATTCAGAGACACGGATTCCCGTCGCATAAAGCAATTCTAACATCGCATGGTCCCTTAATTCCTTCGGTGTATTTCCGTTTGGCTGGTCTAAAAGCCGGCTGGTTTCTTCCATAGAAAGAATAACCGGAGCTTTCTTCTCTAACTTGGGTGCCTTTAATCCATCCGTCACATTTTGGTTTACATAATTCTGTACCACAAGATACTGAAAAAAGGCTTTCATGGATGCAAGTCCTCTGGAAATCGTTGCCGGTTTCTTTCCTTCCTGCTCCTGCTTTTCCATATATATTTTTAAGTGTTCCTGTCTGACATCCTCAACAGAAAGCACACCTTCAGAATACAGAAATTCCTTCATTTTGCGCAAATCTGTCTCATAAGAAACCGCTGTATTTTTCGATATTTTCTTTACTTCCTGAAGATACTTCATAAAAGCATCTATTTCCTGTGTCATAACTGTAACCACCTAACTCTTTTTCTCTCATGCCCTTCTATTCTTTACCAAAAGGCAGGTACAATCCCTATTATAATGATTCTAATTTGGAAAAGCAATTCATATTTTCATCTGTTTTTTGCTGATTTACATAAATCTACCACATGTATCTTATTTCTATTTTTCTACCCACAATATGTTGTAAAAATTTCGTAAAATTTTTTATATTTTTTTCAACACGAAGTGCACCATACCTGGATTCAGATATGCCTCTGTTAAAAATCCGATAAAGAACAATAATAATATAATCCCCCACAAAAGAATCCATTCCCCAAGCTTTCCATGTTCCTTTCCGCACTGGTACTTTTCTTCTAACTTTAATAACAGCAGGTATCCGGACACATAGAAAATAAATTGTGGACATAACGCAATCATCATAAGCCAGATGGCACCTGCGCCAATATTGCTGATTGCCATCACGCACAGAAAGCCAAAAGAAAAGCCGCTCCATATCAGAAATATACTATTCACAACCCGGTACCACGGTGTCATTCCAAAAAAAATTAATGCAAGGACAACCGGTGCTCTTGCTGATAGTACATAAATAAAATAATCATGTTTTTCTATCGTAATATATTTTAACTGCTGTATGAAATAATCATTTAATATGCCATATTGCTGCAGACGGCTTCTTCCATACAGATTGGCAGCTATAATGCCAATCACGAAACAGCCTAAAAATAACACCTCTAACAGATGAAAATGCTTTTCTCTTCTTATCCCCGATACTCTTTCCATGTATTCACTTGTCTTAATTTTCTTATTTCATATTATTCCGATAACGGTAACAATATGCCAAGATACCAGCTACGGTTTTACTGTCCTGGATTACTCCGGCATAAATTTTTTCTAATAATTCTTCCGGGTCATATGCCCTTACTTCAATAAATTCTTCCGGATCAAGATGTTGTTTGCCCGGTTTTAAATTCGTTGCCAGATATACATCAATAAACTCATTACAGAAAGCTACGGTCGTCTTTAAAGAAAGCATCTTTTCGATATGACCACACTGAAAGCCTGTTTCTTCCTCTAATTCCCGCATGGCACTTATTTTCGTATCCTCTGTCAGGGAATCCCTGCATCCTGCCGGCAGTTCAATAGTATAACGGTCTAATGCATTCCGATACTGGCGTACCATTAAGATTCTGCCCTCCGGTGTAACCGGCACAACTGCCGCCGCTCCTTTTCTGTGTTCCACATAATCCCAGTATGCAATATTTCCATCCGGTGTCTCGATGGTGTCTGAATAAACATCCACGATTGCGCCCTGATATTTTAACTCCCTGTTAACTCTTCTGATTCTTTTTTCTTCCTGATGATTCTGTCCCATTGTATTCTCCTTTTTTCTTACAGATTTTTCCTCATTACTTGTTTTTCTTACAAAAAAATAAGTGTCCAAAAAGCTTTCACTCTTCGGACACTTATTTCCTGCTTATTTTGCGTAATCAACTACACGTGATTCACGAATTACGTTTACCTTAATCTGACCTGGATATTCTAATTCAGATTCAATCTGCTTTGAAATATCACGGGCAAGCAATACCATTTCAGCATCACTTATCTGTTCAGGAACTACCATTACACGAATCTCTCTACCCGCCTGAATTGCAAAAGATTTATCTACACCTTTAAATTCATTTGTAATATCTTCTAACTGCTTTAATCTGTTGGAATATGTTTCCATTGTCTCGCGTCTTGCACCTGGTCTTGCTGCGCTAATTGTATCGGCTGCCTGTACCAGACAAGCAATCAATGACTCTGGCTCTACGTCGCCATGGTGTGCCTCTACCGCATTGATAATAAGCGGAGATTCTTTGTATTTTCTACATAAATCCACACCAATCTGAATATGTGAGCCTTCTACTTCGTGGTCTACTGATTTACCAATATCATGCAGGAGTCCTGCACGTTTTGCCAATCTTACGTCTACACCAACTTCAGCCGCAAGTAAGCCACAAAGCTGTGCTACTTCTATAGAATGCTTTAATGCATTCTGACCATAACTGGTTCTGAATTTCATTCGGCCTAATAATTTCACAAGTTCCGGATGAATGCCATGTACACCTACTTCTAAGGTAGCAGCTTCACCCTCTTCACGAATCATGGTTTCAACTTCTTTTTGCGCTTTCTCTACCATTTCTTCAATTCTAGCCGGATGAATTCGTCCGTCTACAATCAATTTCTCTAATGCAATACGAGCAACTTCTCTTCGTATTGGATCAAATCCGGAAAGGATAACTGCTTCCGGTGTATCATCAATAATTAAATCTACACCAGTCAGTGTTTCTAACGTACGGATATTTCTTCCTTCACGTCCGATAATTCTTCCCTTCATCTCATCATTCGGAAGCTGTACTACAGAGATGGTTGTCTCTGACACATGGTCTGCAGCACATTTCTGAATTGCAGTAACCACATATTCTTTTGCTTTCTTTCCAGCTTCTTCTTTTGCCTGATGCTCCATCTCTTTGATTAATTTTGCAGTATCAAGCTTTACATCTTCTTCAACAGTTTTTAATAGATATTCTTTTGCCTGGTCGGAGGTAAGTCCTGAGATTCTTTCTAGTTCCCGTACACGCTCTTCATGAAGCTTTGTAATTTCAGCTTTCTGTTTGTTCAGCTCTTCTTCTTTTGCTGCAAAACCTGCTTCGCGCTTCTCAATGGCTTCCAGTTTCTTATCCAGATTGGATTCCTTCTGTTCCACTCTGCGCTCGTTTCTCTGAATTTCGTTTCTTCTTTCCTTGATTTCCTTGTCCAATTCGTTCTTCGTACGAATCGACTCTTCTTTAATCTCAAGCAAAGATTCTCTCTTCTTCGTCTCAGCGGTCTTCACAGCTTCATCTATTATCTCACGGGCTTTATCTTCTGCACTGCCAATCTTTGAAGCAGTCTGCTTTTTCTGGTATGCATTTGCAACAAACCAGGTGATAGCACATGTGACAATAAATGTAATTACAACAGCTATAATTACTGCCTGCACAGGAGCACCTCCTTTATTCAATTTTCATTGTTCATATAACATAAATATTCATTCATCTGTCATAAATAACAATAAATAAATTTTATACTTTTTCTAATATTATGTCAAGTAGTCCGGACATTTCATTACACGTAAAATGTCTTCACTTTTATATCCTCTCCGCATCAGATATCCATACTGTTTCTGCATTTCCTTTGTATCCGGCTGCTCCGGATTATAATGTCTCTTTTTTAATATTTCAGCAATTTTTTCTGTATCATTATTTTCATAGATTTCTTCTAAGGCCTGCTCTGTAATTTCTTTGGGAACTCCCTTCTGCATCAGTTCCTGCTGTAGCCGGCGGCGGCTCTTACTGCCCTGTCGGTAACTGATATAATTTCTTGCATAGCGCATGTCATCAATATAATGATATTTCTTCACATACTCTATGGCATCAAGAATCAGTTCTTCCGGATATTCACTCTCAGCCAGTTTCCGGTAAAGCCCCTGTTCTGTCCGGTCCATCTTCTCTAAAAGTGCAAGTGCCCGTTTTTTCACCCGCTTACCTACTACTTCATAAAAGAGTTCCTGATACAGTGCCTCGTCTACGGTCTGCCCTTCCTGTAATCTGTAGCGGTGCACCTCACCTTTATATAATACAAGGTGTGTACCATCATCCATACACACCTTATATTTGTTTTTCTTATATTCTGTTATCCCTGAAACAATTCTGTCCATTACTCTGCATCAAGAACTTCCGGTCCATTTGCAGCTGAAGTCTCTGTTTCTTCTTCACTCTTATCCACTGCATAATGAGCTCTTACTTTTTCTTCGATTTCCTGGCAGACCTGTGGATTCTCTTTCAGATAAGTCTTGGCATTTTCACGACCCTGGCCAATCTTATCTCCATTATATGCATACCATGCACCGGACTTATTTACAATACCCAGTTCAGAAGCCAGATCAAGGATATCTCCTTCTTTTGAAATTCCTTCTCCGAACATAATATCAAATTCAGCCTCTTTAAATGGCGGTGCCACTTTATTCTTCACTACTTTAATACGGGTACGGTTACCGACAATTTCTCCACCCTGTTTTAAGGATTCAATTCGACGTACATCAAGACGTACGGAAGAATAGAATTTCAATGCACGGCCACCGGTTGTTGTCTCCGGATTACCAAACATAACTCCAACCTTTTCACGCAACTGGTTAATAAAGATTACAATACAGTTAGAACGGTTGATTGCTGCAGTCAGCTTACGAAGTGCCTGTGACATTAGTCTTGCCTGTAAGCCCACATGGGAATCTCCCATATCACCATCAATCTCTGCCTTTGGCACCAGTGCTGCAACAGAGTCTACGATTACAATATCTACTGCACCGGATCTGACCATAGTCTCTGTAATCTCAAGTGCCTGTTCTCCGTTATCCGGTTGTGAAATATAAAGATTATCAATATCTACTCCGATATTCTTCGCATATGCCGGGTCTAATGCATGTTCAGCATCAATAAATCCGGCAATTCCTCCACGCTTCTGTACCTCAGCGACTGCATGCAGGGCAACGGTCGTCTTACCACTGGACTCCGGTCCATATATCTCAATAATTCTTCCCTTAGGAAGTCCGCCTAATCCCAAAGCAATATCAAGACTTAATGCTCCTGTCGGAACAGTCTCCACATTCATCCGGTTGCTCTCATCCCCCAGTTTCATAACAGAACCTTTTCCGTACTGCTTCTCAATCTGGGATATAGCAGCATCCAGTGCCTTTAATTTATCTTCTTTACTGCTGTCTCTTCTCGTATCTTTTACATCTCTCGCCATGTCAATTCTCCTTCATGCGAACTTATGTTCGTTTTCTGATATTATAGTAGTATACTTTCTTCCAAATGTCAACTGCATTTTTTAGAAAATATTTTTTCTGTCCCTATACATTCTGTAAAGTGGGTATACCCGGCAGAATAGCCAAATATTTTATAGACTGTAAATATTCTCATGTAAAGAAAAAAGACTTCTTTCTGAAGTCTCTCATGGAAAGGTATCCTTATCTTAACATAATAAGATTCCGGTTACAAATTAATTTTCTATAAACAATGGAAACCTCTGGCAATCGTTCCATCTTTTTAATCATGATATTCATCCATACCAAGAATCAGGAAAATCTGTTCTAAGTACTTCTCACCAGACCGTTCTCCATAAATGATATGATTGATATACTGCGGACTGCACCCAACCGATGTTGCAAGTTCTTCCTGACTCATCTCAAGTTCTACCAGCCTGCGCTTTATTTCTTTCCCCATTGGAGTAATCTGCCGTTTTGTCTTTGCCATAAAAGTCTCCCCTTTTCTTCTTTATCATTTGTGTTTATATAAAAAATGATGTATAATATGAAAATAATTTCACAAATTACATTATAATTCATAAATATGAATTTGTCAATTCATATTTGCGTATTTTATTTTATTTTTTATTTTCTATACAATATTATTTAATACCTGATAAAGGAGTACACTATGACAATCAGCCAACGTATCTTTGCATTATTACGGGAAAAGAAGCTTTCACAAAAAGAATTATCGGAATACACCGGAATCTCTCCCGCTGCTATCAGCAGCTGGAAATCCAAGGGTACAAATCCTTCTTCTGATAAAATTGTAAAAATAAGTGAATTTTTAGATGTTGATGTATACTATCTTCTGACCGGTGAATACCAGCCGGCTTCCAACCTTCAGATTGCAGAAGAATCAGAATATCATGCTTTCCCATCCGACCCGGATGAACATTTACTGCTCCAGCTTTTCCATAAACTTTCTCCGATGGACAAAGGACGCATCATCGGTCAGTTAGAACAGAAACTTGCTGAAAAATAACTTCTATATTTTTTTATATGCAATGATATATTTTTATAGCAATATGAATCAGGCATTTATTACGCATCTATAAAAATTGTATGATAAAATCCGGACAGTATATTAAGATATACCATCCGGATTTTCTTATCAGCTACAATCATAAAGCTAAAAGCCTTAATACTTCGTCTTTATCCTGCACACCGATACTCTTTCCCTCAAAAACACCTTTTTTCATTACAACCAGGGTCGGAATGCTCATAATCTGATATTTTAAAGCCAGTGCTGCTTCTTCATCCACATTCACTTTTCCAACCTTTACCTGTCCCTCTAATTCATCCGCCAGTTCTTCTACAACCGGAGACATCATTTTACACGGACCGCACCAGTCTGCCCAGAAATCCAAAAGTACCGGTTTATCTGACTTTAATACTTCTTCTTCAAAATTGTCATTTGTAATCTTTACTACCATTTCGTTATCCTCCTTTACTTTTATAGAAAAGCTTCTATTTTTTCTTTTTTAAGTATGTCTCTTCTTAATTTTGTTTATACCCGCTTAATTTTTACCGAATTCCGATAATACCAGACCATCATTCCGGTCAAGAGTCATGCCGACACTCCATGCATTGACAAATAACAGCAATGGATTGCCCTTAAGGTCACGGATTTTCTTCATATCGGAAGTTCCGGTAAGCTTGTCCATATCAATATCTTTATTTTCAATCCAGCGGATATGCTCATATGGAAGCTTCTCCAAGCGGATTTCCACATTGTATTCATTTTCCAGACGGTATTTTAATACATCAAACTGCAGTACACCTACTACGCCTACGATAATCTCTTCCATACCACCCTGATATTCCTGGAAAATCTGGATTGCGCCCTCCTGTGCGATCTGCATGACACCTTTGACGAACTGTTTTCTCTTCATGGTATCTACCTGACGTACCCTTGCAAAATGCTCCGGTGCAAAAGTCGGTATTCCTTCGAATTCGAAGTTGTCTTTCGCAGTAGTTAAAGTATCACCGATTGAAAAGATACCCGGGTCAAAGACTCCGATAATATCTCCGGCATATGCTTCTTCTATAATCTTTCTCTCCTGTGCCATCAACTGCTGCGGCTGGGAAAGACGGATTGCTTTTCCACCCTGGATATGTTTTACTTCCATGCCGGCTTCAAACTTTCCGGAACAGATTCGCATAAATGCAATACGGTCACGATGATTCTTATTCATATTTGCCTGGATTTTAAAGACAAAAGCAGAGAAATCGGAACCAAACGGATCAATCAGCCCCTTGTCCGAATTTCTCGGAAGCGGTGATGTAGTCATGGAAAGGAAATGCTTTAAGAAAGTTTCTACACCAAAGTTCGTTAAAGCAGAACCAAAGAATACCGGTGACAGTTCTCCCCTGGACACAAGATCCATATCGAATTCTGCACTTGCACCATCTAACAATTCAATTTCTTCATCCAATTTATCCCGGTATTCCTGCCCGATTTCTGTTGTCAATGCCGGATCATTAATATCAAAATCTTTTTCTTCACCTTCCTTGGTTCCCTTCAAGGTATCAGAGAACAGCATGACTTTTTTCGTATTCCGGTCATAAACTCCCTTAAAATTCTTTCCGGAGCCAATCGGCCAGTTAACCGGACAGGTAGCAATGCCAAGTTCTTTTTCGATTTCATCTAATAAATCAAAGGTATCATTAGCATCACGATCCATTTTATTGATAAATGTAAAAATCGGAATGTGACGCATTACACAGACTTTAAACAGTTTTCTGGTCTGTGCCTCTACACCTTTTGAACCATCGATTACCATAACTGCAGAATCAGCAGCCATCAGGGTACGATAGGTATCTTCCGAGAAGTCCTGATGTCCCGGTGTATCCAGAATATTGATGCAATATCCACTATAATTAAACTGCAATACAGAAGAAGTAACGGAAATACCTCTCTCCTTCTCTATTTCCATCCAGTCGGAAACTGCATGTCTTGCAGTTGCTTTTCCTTTTACAGAACCTGCCAGGTTAATAGCTCCTCCATACAGAAGAAATTTTTCTGTCAGGGTTGTCTTACCGGCATCCGGATGGGAAATAATCGCAAATGTTCTTCGTTTCTCTATCTCTTTTCTAAAATCAGCCAAAATGGGACCTCCTATAATTCCAGCGGCTCACCCGCACATTTTTGCTTTATGTCGAAGTAAGATAATATGGTTGCGGCAATGTCTGCAAAGCTGCCTCTTGTGCCATAGTTCTTACCCGGAGTAATATGCGCTCCATACATAAGAAGTGGTGTATACTCTCTGGAATGGTCAGTAGAAGGTGTACTCGGATCACATCCGTGGTCGGCTGTAATCATTAAAATATCATCCTCCCGTAACTTTGCCAAAAGCTCCGGCAGCCGCTCATCAAAGTGTGTCAGTGCTTTTGCATAACCATCTACATCATTCCTATGTCCATACAACATATCATAGTCTACCAAATTTGTAAAACATAATCCAGTAAAATCTTTGTCCATATAGGCTAATGTTTTGTCAATTCCATCATCATTTCCGTTTGTTCGTACAAAATCTGTAATTCCACGTTCTGCAAAAATATCTATGATTTTTCCAACAGACAGCACTGTTTTCCCACTTTCCGTCAGCTGATCTAACATGGTAACTGCCGGCGGTTCTAAGGAAAAGTCATGTCTTCCTGCAGTACGGGTAAAATTCCCCGGTTCTCCGATAAACGGTCTTGCGATGACTCTTCCCACTCCGTTTTTCCCAGTCAGCATATTTCTTGCAATCTGGCAATCCCGGTACAGTTCTTCAATCGGCACTACCTCTTCATGGGCTGCCACCTGGAAAACAGAATCTGCTGATGTGTATACAATCAGTTTTCCAGTTTCCATATGCTCTTTTCCATAATCCCGGATAACATCCGTGCCGGAATATGGACGGTTGCAAAGTACCCCGCGTCCGGTTTTCTGCTCAAATTCTTCTATGATTTCCTGTGGAAATCCATTTGGAAATGTTGGCAGTGGATAACTGGATATCACGCCTGCAATCTCCCAGTGTCCGATGGTGGTATCTTTTCCTTTGGACACCTCTGTCAGTCTGGCAAATGCACCTTTCGGATTTGCTTCTTTTCCTCCAATGTGGACTCCGTCAATATTAAAATAGCCCAGTGAGCGCATATTTGGCATGGAAAAATATGGACTTCGTGAAGCTGCAAGTAAGGTATTGCTTCCTTCATCATGATACTCTGCCGCATCCGGCATTTCTCCGATTCCAACGCTGTCTAATACAATTAAAAATACTCTCTTCATAGGTATTCCCTCTCTTCTCATGGTTTTGTCGTTTCTTTTTCTTATGCTATTATTATACTAATTTCAGCCCCGTTTTCAAGTATCTAAGGGCGGGGCTGCTTCCCTTAATTTGTCTGTTCTGTTGTGTCTGAATTTTCGGTGGTTTCTGTTGCCGGATTCTCCTGTGCAGTATTTTTCTGAATTGGTGTGATAATGATATTTTCTGCCTCAATGCCGGCTTTTCGCTTTACAATATCCTCTATTTGGGCACGTTTGGCATCTGTTACTTCTCCCATATCAAGTACCACATCTGCTGTATTATCAGTAATGCTGACAACTACATCCGTAAATCCTTTTGCCTCTAACAACATCTCGGCTGCATTTTCCCGTTCTGCAATATCCGTCATTGCCACCATCTGATTTAAGGCATCCTGCTTTGCAGCTTCATCTATATTTGTATTATTGATAATTTCCAGCAAAGTCTCCTTGTTTTTAGAACGTACCTGTTCCCGGCCCAGTTTCATTTCTGACGCATAATCCATGCTGCTGCTTGCCATGACGGCTTCGCCCGGGTTCTCAAGGCTCTCTTCAACCACACCGTCTGCCGCTGATACAGCTTCACTACTGTTATCTTCCGTATCGGTAAAAATATCTGCTTCCGCTAAGTCATCCTCTGCCGATATCTCATAAGATAAATCTGCCGTATCCGCAGAAGCCTCCATTGCCACTTTTTCATCTTTGCCATTCTTGTCGGTAAAACTTAAGTAACCAGCCACTGCTATCATCAATGCCAATGCGGTTATAATGAGTTGATTTTTCTTAAATACTTTCTTCATTTACTGTCCTCCAGTCCGCTCATTTTTACTATTTTTATTCTATGTACTTCTACCTGAAATAATGCCAAAACCGCCTCGGAAATATTCTGTTTCACCTTCTGGTTATCACCACCGGATGCCACAATTAAAATTCCCTCCACTTTGGGAAGAAGCTCCTTAGAAACAAAGGGTGTATTTCCGGCATCTGCTTCCTCATATACCGTACTTTCCTGTAGCTGCTGTTCCTTTGTGCTTCTTACTCCACCAGTGCTGTCACTTTCCTCTAAAGAATTTTCAGAAGTATTTTTATCCTTTTCCACCACCTGCGTCCCACTGTCCTGATAAGTAATCATCACCTTTACATCTCCGGCTCCGTCGATTTTTTCTAAAATATCTTCTAATTTCCGCTCTATTTCATCCTTAGATGCCTCCATGGTATTATTTTCCTTTGAAATATTTTCTTTTGATTTTTCTGCCTGTTTTTTTTCTTTTGTATCTGTGGGCAATGCGATAATCAGAATCAATATGCCTGCCAGGACTAAAATCAGCCAATCTGACCGTTTTAGTTTCTTTTCTTTTATCTTTTGCATAAAATCCTGCATTTTCATCGTCTCACCTCTTCTATCTGAATCTGCGTCTTATCAACCAGATAATTTTCACATACAAATTTTTCTAATTCTGCATACTCCTGACTTGTATGCTCCTTTTTCTCCTCTGTTTCTTTTATCTCAATTGCCGGTATTTCAATATCCGAAACATGGACGGAACTATTTTTTTCAATGTTATCCCCAGACTTTTCCATACCGATTGTAATATGTTCTATTTCATAAACCTCATTTAACGTTACCTTACTGTATGCCACCGCATAGCCCTTTTGTCTTAACGTATCCTCTACCTGTCCACTGCAGGCTTCTTCATATTGCAAACAATAATCTGCAGTCTCTGCACTGCTTATGGCATTTATATTTTGTACATTTTCAAGTTCCTGAAAGAACTGTGCCTGTTCCATATTCTGTATCAGCGTATCCTCATCAATTAACCTAGAAGCAATGGGTGCCATTACCGCCAGCAGAATCAGAATCCTAAGAAAGAAATGCACATATTTTTCATAAGTTTTATTCTGTACCAGATACAGCATCACATGTCCAATCAGAAAAAGGATCAGAATTCCCTTCATCCAGTTTAAAATTGCATCCATTTTATATTGCTCCCTCTTCCCCTTCTTATTTCTCTTCTTTCCTTCATCCCATAAGGAATCCGGATACCGCAGTAATCATGGCAATCGTCACAAGAAAAAGAACCAGCGAAGTAAGTAAAATCCTTGTAAGCAGCTGGCAGCCCAGACAAATGCCGTTCATGCTTCCTGCAATCCTCTTATCCGATACCGGTTCGGTTACTGCCGCTGTCACTTTATACATAAGACTCAGCAAAAACATTTTGCATAGTGGAAACATCACCAGCAAAAGTAAAATCAATACCCCGGCTGTTCCGACACTGTTCTTAATGACCATACCCGCTCCAAGCATCAGTTCACTGACTGCTCCTGTAATATTTCCCATTCCCGGTATCATTCCAAGTGTCTTTGTAACGGTACTCATTTTCAAGCGGTCAATGGCCGGAACCACCATGGTCTGTACCACATTCAGGCCAATGGTTGCTGCAATCGCACATTTTAAGCACCAGCGGATTATTTCTTCCATCAGTTCACACATTCTGCTAAAACGTTCCCCTTCTATCATATAATTCATAAATTCCATCATAATAAAGAGTTTCGTCATTGGCACCAGACAGGCAAGCATTCCCCACTGAACAATATAAACCACGATAAAAGCAATCTGGTAAAATCCTGCCGCTGTAAAATTTGCCATGGAAAATGCCAGAGACATGCCAAATACTGGAATCAGCATATTCATAAAATCTACAATCTGATTCATTGCCGTTACCACAATATCACTCATCATCTGATAGGACTGCAGCAGCAGGACTGTCATCTCCATATAAATCAGGAAAAAGCAGACCTCCGATATATAAGTATTATGAAAAATATCGGAGAAATTTTTAAGAAATGCACAGCTGATTGCCAACAAAAGAACGGTTACCAGTATTGCCTTATTATCCTGCAATTCTCCCCACAGAATCCTTCCCACTGCCTGCGTCAGCTTTTGTCCGTCACAGGAAAAGTTTCCGGTTGCCAGCTCTTTAATCAGTTCATAGAAACTAATCTCTTCTGTAGCATCCTGTTCCTTTAAATACTGCTCAATCTCTGATAAATCCAGCTGTTCCATAAAATCATCCGTATAATCCTTATCCGTCCCTGTCCTGCTGTTATCTGATGCTGCTGATACGGAAGATGCCTGTACAAGTCCTCCTGGCATGAGCCAGAACATGAAAAATATAATGAAACATCCTGCCGTTCTTACAGGCATCTTAAACGCATTTTTTAATGGTTGTTTCTTCATAAAAAAGCCCCTAACGTTTCAATAAATCCCATCAGCACCGGCATACTGATTAAAAGAATCGACAGCTTGGCAAAGATTTCAATTTGTCCGGCAATCGCCTGATACCCGGATTCCCTGCAGATATCTGTTGCAAATTCTGCTACATAAGTAATTCCAATCATTTTTAAAATCATGGCAAGATACCTTCCATCTACAGGAATCAGCTCCACCACACTATTGATGTAAGACAATACAAGCTCCAATTTTCCTATCAGAAAGATAAAGATGCAAATACATGCCACAATGCTGATTAAAATGCTGTATTCGCTTTTGTAATTTTTGATAAAAAGAGCAAGGAAAACCGCAGTGATTCCCAGTAATCCAACCTGAATAATATCCATATTTCTCCTCTACAACGAAAAAAGTGACTTCATCGTTTCAAACAAATCATATATGTATGGAACAATCCAGAACAGCACAATCAAAAGTCCTGCCAGACTGGTTAAAAATGCATGTTCTTCCCGCCCACTGTGCTTTAGCACCTGGCTGATTACCGTCACCAAAATACCGACTGCCGCAATTTTAAATATCAGGTTTACGCTCATCTTCTCCTCCATTAAACCAGAATCAGCACCAGAAATATTCCCGCGGTAGCACACAGGTACATGCTGACTTTTATCCTCTCTCGCATCTCTGTCTGTTCTCTTTGAATCAAAATATTGATTCTCTCTATCAGTAGCTCTGCCTCTTTTTCAAACATTCCTCCGCTTCCCTGTTCCAAAAGCCTTCCGCACTCTAAAAACTGCTGTCCTTCCTCTTTCGTAAATATTTCCCGGTTCTCCCAGACCTTCCATGCCTCCTTCCAGCAGCTTTTCGGGCTGCTGTTTTCATACTGCATCAGTTCCTTATGAACCTGCATAAAAAAGGGCTGGAAGGCTTCCGGTGCATGATGCCCCAATTCTGCAATAATATCCGGCAACGGCTTCTTTAAGCTTTGCATATCTCCCTGTATTTTGAGCATACATTCCCGCCAGTCTAAAAGCCCTTCATAATGCTTCTTTATCTGCCGCATTCTGTCATACCCAATTCCAACTGTTCCAAAAAGTATCAGCACTGTTCCTATCAATCGGACCATATTTTTTCCCATGCCCCATCATAAATCATAAAATGTCTTTCTCCCCTCTCATCCTTTTTTAAGATGACATACCGCTCAAAAATCTTTTGTTCCACCCATTTTTGAAGCTGTTCCTTTTGTTGTAATTCCAACATATCAGCCGCGTGAATGGTTCCAAGAATACTGCAGCCACAATGCATTACTTCATCCACTGCCTGAAAATCTTCCATGGAACCAAGTTCATCCACTGCAATTACATCCGGCGACATGGAACGAAGAAGCATCCGCATTCCAACCGCCTTTTTACACCGGTCTATCACATCTGTCCGTATGCCAAGATTATTCTGCGGAATTCCACGGCAGCAGGCTGCTATCTCAGAGCGCTCATCTACCACCCCTACCTTAAAATGTATTCTGCTTGTCTCATCTCCGGAAATCAGGCGAATACAGTCCCGGAGCAGGGTAGTCTTTCCAATCCCAACAGAAGATACGAAAAGCGTATTCCTCACGCTCTGTTCCGTTCTGATAAAGGGCAGAATATCCTTTGCACATCCAATCTTCTGATGTGCAATTCTTATGTTCAATGATCCGACATAAGCAAGCTGCTCCACCTTTTCTCCCTCCATCCGGATCTGTCCGGTTACTCCTACCCGGTGTCCACCTTCTAAGGTCAGGAATCCACTCTTTAACTCTTCTTCATAGGCATAAATGGAATACCTGCTTAAAAAAGTCAGCATCGCAGAAATATCACTTTCCTTTATGTAATAACTTCCTTCCGCCTCCACACTTAATCTGCCACTTAGCTTATCTAAAAAATATTCCTTTCTCCCATCCCAGAGAATCATCGGCTGGTTTATACGGATGCGTATTTCCTCTGTCTCCTTTAATTTATCTTTATTTGCAAGCAGCATTTTCCGAAGCTCTGCTGGGAAAATCTGAAGTACCTGTTCTAACATTGTTTCCGAATTCACTCCTTTCTTTCGGTCTATCAATATATTCTTTCTAGTATTCATTAACCCGGCGTCATGGTTCCTCAAAAAGGAATGCCACATAAAAGTTGTAAGCGGCACTAAGAATTTTAATTAAGATATTGTTTTTCCCGGCAACCGGCGCAAATTCACATCCATGTTCAGGTTGCGCCTCGCTGTCACATCCATGTGCCAGCGTTGCCTGTTGCCCACTGAAATTCCAAGTGCCGCTAACAGCTTTCATCAGGCATCCATACTTCGAGGAACCATGCTGCCTTTTTCCCAAATCATAGAAAAACATTTTCCATATCTTCCAGACTTTTTCTCGCTACTTGCGTAACTACGAGAAACATGCGTAAAAAAGAATGTGCCTTGGCACATTCTCGCGCCTGCAGCGGTCGCTTGCGACATCTACCTTATACGCCGCAGTGCGCATCCTCGCGGAGCATTTTTTACTTTACAGGAAAGCAATTTCCT
>ERZ780203.45-NODE-45-length-151676-cov-49.531767_pt1 | contig 151676 bp, 138 predicted proteins | sample MGYA00511168_ERZ780203 | MGnify/ENA primary metagenome ERZ780203 (study PRJEB29588, sample SAMEA2156577) | human gut metagenome | biome: human gut; feature: human-associated habitat; material: faeces | place: Denmark | collected 2008/2010 ...
ATAAACAGCTTAAACAGTTTCTTCGGGAAGAATACCATGTAGAGGATATTCCCCTGACAGAGTTAGATTTGCCTTTCATCGATGCATTGAATTTCTTTTTTCGTGTAAAACGCAAGATGAAGCCGAGAACCGTTAAGGCTCGAATCGTCTTGTTAAATAAAGTGATACGTTTGGCATTGCATCGAAGAATTATCACCCGTCCGCCTTTTGACGGTTTTGAATTGGAAAAGACGGAACTTAAAAACAAGTCGCTCACCAATGATGAACTGGACTTACTTATGAAAACTCCCCTTAAATCAGGCACACAACGGTTTATCCGTGATATGTTCCTGTTTTCAACCTTTACCGGCTTGGCTTATGCAGACGTGCATAAGCTTTCTTGGAAAGATATTATTACCGAAGATGATGGCAGTTTGTGGATTTCAGCCAACAGGCAAAAGTCGCATACGGAGTTTAATGTAAAGCTATTAAATATTCCTATCCGAATCATGGAATATTACAAGGGGCTTGCTCCTGATGGAAAAGTGTTTCCGCACATGAGTTTGGGACAGGTGAATGTCGGCTTAAAACGCATTGCAAGGAACTGTGGTATTAATCGGGTGTTATCCTATCACATGGCAAGGTACACTTTCGCTTCTCAAATCTGCCTTTCACAAGGCGTTCCGATTGAGAGTGTAAGCCGTATGTTAGGACATAAGCATATTGAAACAACCCAACGCTACGCACGTCTTAACAATGAGAAGATAGGCAATGACATGCAGCAACTATCTGCACGTCTTGCCACTAAATTCAACTTTTAATAATCCCAAATACAGATATTATGCAAAATAATAGAAGCACCTTCGCTATACTCTTTTACCTGAATACCAGCAAAAAGAAAAAATCAGGCAACTGTCCTGTCATGGGGCGTATCAGTGTGGACGGTAAAAGTTCAGCTTTCAGCACGGGTTTAGAGTTATCTCCTGAAAAATGGGATGCCAAACAGGGAATAGCCATAGGCAAATCAAAGGAAGAGACAAACATAAACAAGCAGATAGAAAGCTATCGGGCTGAACTTGTCCGCCACTATAAAACCTTACTGGAAAACAAAAGTTATATTACTGCTGAAATCCTGAAAAACGCTATCAAAGGAATTGGCATTAAACAAAACAGCTTAATACAGGAATTTGCAGCCTTGATTGAAGAAAAACGGCAGTCTGTCGGTATCTTGATAGTCCGCACCACTTATGTACATCTTTATCGTGCTTATCAACATTTAAAAGAGTTTTTGGTGTACAAATACGGGGTAACGGATATTCCGTTTACCCAAGTTGATTTCGATTTTATAGAATCGTATGTTTACTATCTGAAAGTCAATTTGCAATTAAGCGCAAGCACAACCAACAATACAATAAAACCATTGCGCAGGGTTGTAGTGAGAGCCTTAAACAAAGGTTTGATGTATCAAGACCCATTCTTCGGCTATCGTCCCCAGCGGATAACCATTACACGAAAATGGCTATCAGTAGATGAGATAGAACGGTTGATGCAAATAGACATGAAACATGAGAGTGCCAATTTTATCCGTGATATGTTTTTATTCTCGACATTCACGGGGCTTGCCTATGTGGATTTGAAAAACTTACGGCACGATAATATTGTACAGAAAGAAGATGGCAAACAATGGATTGTCCTGAACCGTCAAAAGACCGGAAGTACTTCTTACATTCCACTACTTGATATTCCGTTACGGCTTATCGAAAAATACCGGAACACTGCTTTTGCTGGTTTTGGTGGAAAGGTGTTTAGATTATGCACAATAGAAAATGCTGATATTCAGTTGAAAAAGATAGCAAAAGCAGCCCAAATTGATAAACGGCTGACCTACCACATGGCAAGACATAGCTATGCAACTCTTTGTCTTTCAATGGGTGTTCCAATAGAAACGATTAGCCAAACATTAGGACACCGAAGTATTTCTACTACTCAAATCTATGCAGATATAACCCGTACTAAGATTAATGAGGATATGACAAATTTAGCGAAACAGATTCAAGGAAAGTATGTACTATCCGAAACTGATAGAACAGTACAGATGAAACAGAAGATTTCCTAAAAAGGAAAACAGTTAGAATAATTTCCAACTGATTATCAGAAAAGTAAATACTTTTCCGATAATCAGTTATGTAAGCCAATCTTTAGGTATTTCAAGTATATCACCTATATCATCTCCTGTGTTGTCAATTATTTTCCCTTCGCTTATATAGTTAAATTTTAATCCTATTTTATCGAAATCCATTTTGTTCTCGGAAAAAGGATGTTCATAGAGCCAATAATTGGCAACAGGAATATTATGAGGGCATACTTTAGAAACGAAAACACCTGTAAGATTTTTAAGTCGCACACCTTTCTTATCACAAAATACGCCATCTAATTGTCGTATCCATTTTTCATCTTTACTTTCTGGATTTGTCGACCATGAAAATGCTACAGACCCCCAAATAGCATTATCAACATCTATTTTTCCCGATGTTCTAATGTCTAACGAATTTAAGCATACAATAAATGGTTTATCTAATTTTCCGTACCTTTTAGCTTTTTTCTCAATCGATTCTTTGAGAGATTCTTCACCACCTCCCCAAAAGGCTTCTGCTGGATATATACCTATTGGACGTATTTTTTCCTCTCTTGTTGAAGGACTTACTGGAATAGGGCTTACTATGATATGAACATCCCTATTCTTATATTCTATCTTCGGTAGATTTTCAATGCCATTTTTCTCTAATTCTTCTCTCAATGTGTCGGGGTCTATTTTTTTTAATTCTTCCTCTATACATTTTATCATCTCTTTTGTACTTGGTTGTTTCTGTGTTAGAAAACAAACATCTTCAATATTTAAAAAGAAATCTTTTGTGTTTAACTTATTCAGATTATCATAGAGTTCATTCCTTTTTCGTTCAAAAGCCTCCTGTTCCACTGTTTTACCCTTAACAACCTTAGCTTCAATATATAATTCCAAATTATCTTTAGATATTAGAAAATCAGGTTTTTTCAGTGAAGATGGTAAATCGGGATGGATAGTAATATTATACCCTAATTTGCAAAAAAGTTCATGTAAGAACAATTCATAAAATGAAGAGTCGAAATCTTTCTTAAATCGGCTCTTTAGCTCTTTCTTTTCTTCTTCAGGATAATTATAGAACCATCTCTCTAAAGTATCTCTCACTTTTGACATATCAGTTCGTGCGCTATTATTATAATACTCGTAAGTATTATCATTGTGTTTTGCAAATTCGAGACATGTTCTTTCAAATGAATCAAATAAACTATTCATATATTTTTCTTTTTGCAGTAAAGATATATATTTCAATACTTTTTCAAGCAAAGGAAAGCACTTTTTAGTTGGTTTCAAAAGATGGCGTATGATAAATGGAAGTGAGTGTATCTGATGTAAACACTCAACCATACATATATTTTTTCCTTTTTTTCTCTGATAAATATATTCTATATGGAGAGAATAAATAAGGCAACACTTTTGGGAAATTTACTCTTTTGAGGAACGAAAAAGGAAGAAATTTTCAAAAACCGCTTGCGGCTCGGTGTTGCCGTTTTATTCTTGGAATATACCTTTGTGTTCAGAGAAAGAAAGGAATTATTAAACTATTCCATTGAAAAATGAGACATTAGATTATTTGTTGATATGGTGTAGTTCTCTCCATCAATGGAACAAAAGCCTAACTTCTTGGCGAAAGCGGCACTTTTAGTGTTGGTACATTCAATTCCGATGTGTCTGAATCCATACTTTAGGGCTATCTCTGTCAAGAACCGGAGAAAGTGCGTACCGTGTCCTATCCGCTCTTTACTGAATCCCAATCGGGCAATGATAAGACAATCGGATGGAAATAGGCTTTCAACCTTTCTAATACGCAAATACAGGTCTATACGGCTGTTTCTTCGGGTGGTGATAACATTATGTAAAGTCAAATATACAAGCGATTTATGATATTTAAAACGCTCCATCAGGTAGCGGTCTATATCGGCTCTTAGTTCCTCATATTCAATCATCGTCTAATCCCTTTCTTCTTTTTCTTTTTACGTTTCTGCGCTTGTAATTCCTCTGCCAGTGTTGCATCGTAATTATTGCCATTTCCCAATGAAAAGATAGACAAAAGAGAATCACCGCCACTATTATTTTGCTGATTGTAAGACTGTTTGTTGTCTGCCTTGCTATCAAGATTGCAAGAAATCATGTTTTCTTTTTTACTGGATTGGAATATTCCTTTTTTCTTTTCGCCAGTAAAATTTTGATTCTGTAATTCAAGTTGTTCCGAAATAGAACCGTTTTTCATCGTGTTGTGATAGTCAAACGATTCGGATAATTGGCGGTCGTAGCCAAACAGCTTATCAAAGCCCTGTTCCGCTTGTCGAAAGAGATTCACACGGTCGAAGCCACCTTTTATTACTCCGTTCTTGGTGTTCTTGTGGTTGGTAAGCGGTGATAGTTTCTTTTTGTTAGTTTGGTCTTTTCGGCTCACAATCAAATGACAGTGCATATTCAGTTCATTCTCGGAACGGTTACGGTCAAAATGTATCTTCCCGTAAAACTTTATATCTTCTTCGGATAGTCCTTTGTTGAAGTTCTTTGCATATTCAGGGATAAATACCTCACGGATATACCATTTCATGGCTTCGGCTTGTTCCTGTTCTGTATTACCCATCGCTTGAAGTTCCTTTTCCGACGGGCTGACATGGATAGCGAAAAACTTAGCATCGTTTTTTAGGAGTTGCCCAATATTAGTATCTATATCTTTTATAACTTTTGATTTATAGATATTATCCTCTGTCAGATTGAAAAAGCCATCGGTATAGATTCCTTTCTTCATCCGTTCCAAGTCTTCATGCTCCATGTATGAAGCTAATTGCCGACTGCTACCCGCATTATTATATGTTCCTGCCGATGGCGGAGCAAAATCTATGTGCATGATGCTATGTATTTATCAAATTGACGATTTCCGCTTTTAGGTTCTCTTTCCGTTTGCCGTCCATCACGCCACAAGTTGATAACTCCGAATAGAGTTGTATCAGTTGGAGCAATTTCTTATAATCCCGTTGGTGTATCTGATACAGGGCGATGAGTTGTTTCCTCTGCTGGTTGATTACATCGGCGTGCTTGCCGAACTGTTCACTTACCTTTTGCAGTACGGCTGTTTGCCTTTCTTGACTGGCTGCCAGTTGTGAAAGGATAAGGTTTTCCAATTCCTTGCCGATAGCATCGAAGCGAACGGCAATAGAATTGGCGGTTCGTACCATTGGATTCAGTTGTTCTTCCTCGTAATGACGGATGAAGCGGATAATATCGTCCTGCCGTTTGTTTATCTTCGCCAGTTCCGATTTTACGGATTCCGGTGCTTCCGATGGGTTGATACACGCTTTATCAATGTAGACAAACGCCAGCCTGACTATTTCCCCTTTTTTCAGCGAATAGCGTTTACAGAGCTTATCTATTAGCTTTCCCGTTTGTCGGTCTATCCCGATGGTGGTAAGCGTAGATATATTATTGGTCTTATCCATGATTATAACTTTTTTATAAAGAAAGTGATATTCATTCAGTTGATTATAAGCGAAATGCGTTTTCGACTTATAAACACTGTTATAAACGGTTACGAACGTAACCCATTAAAGCCGAAGGCTTTGCCCCGCAGGGCAAGAGGGAAGAACAGGACTTGTCCAGTTCCCTCTTGCTTCATTTAGCAAAACGAGCCGAGCCACAGGGCGAGGCGGTTTCTGCTAAATGGGGAGTGGTGGCACTTCATCAGGCGGTAACATTACCCACCTTGTTTTGCATCGGTTTGCGTATCAAGTTGATTTTCCTTTTTGAACCGTTCGTAGGTCTTACTATCGGCATTTTCTTGAATAAATGCCCGGATGTCGGCTGCCCGATAATAGGTCTTATGACTTATCGTAAAGTAAGGAAGTTTGCCACTTGCCCGATACCGTTGCAGGGTTCGGAAAGAAACTTTTAGCAGAAAAGCTAAATCCTGATTGTCGAGTATCTTATCATTTTCATCCAGTACCTTATCGGTATTGATAAGGGATTTTAGGTCTTGTCCGATTTCGGAGAGTTTTTTCGACAGTCGTTCCATCCACTTGTCGAAGTTTTCGTTATCTATATACATTTTGCTTCAATTATTAGTTTAACAATAATATTTTCAATCGATTGATGAAGCAAAATTCGGCAAACAAGCGCAAATAAGTTAGGGGAGTAGATATACTACCCCCCTAATAATTCTTGGTAAGTATCTGATTTATAGATAGCCTTTTTTCTTACTTTCTTCGGTTATGGCTTTGCGAAGCATATCTAAAAACTCGGTTCGTTTATTGGCTTTACGGCAAATTACATTCTCGTGTTTTTTGTGGATGTCACCCAATTTGATATTAAAAAGATATTCAAAAGCTCGTCCGATTTCGGTTAGTGGTGATTCTGTTCCGTTGTGGGTAACCACTCGTTTAGACAGGAACATTCCGCTAACCAGTTCCATGATTTCTACAAGGTAGGTTTCATCGGTGAGATAAAGTGGTGAGGGTGAGAAGTTATTTTTTCGATTTTGGAACTGAACCGGATATTTGATACGCATATTAAGTATGCGGATTTCTGTGTTTATAACTTCTATTGCTTCATCAACAAGCAATAACAAGGCATTTTTCCCCCTGCTCAAATTGCACTCGATACGATTTGAGCCTATTAAGTCCAAAAGAAAAATAGCGTAACAATACAGCGTAATCTTGTTCATCTATGGCAATATTTGCCAAATGATTGGCAAGTTCTCGTAGTGCAGCCGTTAAATCATGTACAGCAAATTCTTTTTGTGAGTATTCCGATAATAGACGGAAAAATCTCAATCCCAACATAGTTTCCATGTGTTTTTATATTTAAGATATATCTTGTTAATTTTAAAGGTCCCTGAAGAGTGCCCAATCTTCAGGGATATTTGCTAAAAAATATATTGAATGCCTACTTGGTAACCAATATATATCTGTTGTAATCTATTTTCTGTATATTTATTCCAAATACTACGATTAGGGAATAAGCCCTTATCGTCTTTTGATGTGAGATAGTTAATACTTGCACCGCCAAAAACATTGTAATGTTTACTTATTTTAATAGATGGGAGTAATGAATATCCTGCATTAAAAGATGGGAATTCGGACATTGAACTGATAGCAGAAACTTTTAATTCATTGTTTATCTGAAACCATTTACAACAGAGAATATGTGCCCCTAATCCGGCTTCCTGAACAAACTTATTTCCTTTAGCTTTGTGGTTATATCCTAAACCGAATATACCGTAGGTGTATTTCGTTCCTGAACGAAATGATAAAATAGAATTTCCAAGCAAATCATAAGTCAAGGCTACTCCCATTTCTCTATTTTTTTTTATGATATTAATTACCCCAATAGGATAATCATTTTCATTTGCAATGTTCAATAATCCAAATTGTACTCCACTTACTTTTCGAGCAATATTTACTACTCCGGCAAATTGAAATCCGTTTATTTCTTTAGCATAGTTCACCACTCCGGCAAATTGGAAACCGTTATAAGAACCTTTCGTGATATTCGCTAACCCGGAAAACAACATGCCTCTACCATTATTTCCGATAAAGTTTGAAAGTCCGGCAAATTGAAAACCTTTGGTATCATTGGTTATCACGTTACTTAGTCCGGCAAATGAAAAATTATCCTCATTTCTTGATATGCCAACCAACAAATTAAAGGATGCTCCATTGGTATATTCATTAGCTTTTATACCGTTTGTACTTAATGGAGGAATAAAGCTCAAATGAAATGCAGCATGCTTGTCCACGCTATTTTGTGCTGTTACACTGGCAAGGGTAAAAATACCCATTAAAAACAAATTCAACTTTCTCATATTCTTTTTTGAGGTAAAGTTAAGTTGCGATAACTTAATTTATGCCTGCAAGTATGAATTTGTATGAAAGTCTAAAACGCCTTTTAGACTTTTAGTGTCCAAAGGTTATTCTCCGCCGTATTTTACTCATTGTTATCGGAGTGATTTTTAAATATGAAGATAATTCTTTCAAGGTGAGTATTTGTAATATTTCAGGGCATCTGCCTATTATTTCTTTATACCGTTCTTCCGGAGTTTTTTTATATAAGTCGATATAGTTCTGATAGACACAAAATAGAATACGCTCTGCATTATTTCGTGCTTGTATTTGTGTATCAATATTTTCATTGAATGTTTGTAATACATCCTGTATGTTACAAATATATACTTCACATGGTGTTATTGCCTGTATGCTTATCTCTGATGGGACTTGATATATACAAGCAGGATAGTCTGTTACAAATTCTTTTTCAAAGGCAAAGCCTGTGCTATATTCTTTTTCTTCTGATGGATTGACACACACATACCTAAAAGCTCCACGTTTGATGTAACCAACGTCTGCTATTACATCTCCTGCTCTTGAAAAATATTCATTACGAGAAAACTGAATAAGTTTTCCCTTATTGACACACACCTCTTTTACCAAATTTAGGTCTGTCCCTTTTAGATATTTATTAAATTCCTCCATATGGTTACAAAGGTAGAAACAAGATGCTTATTAGAAAAGCAATTCTAATAATCTTTCTATTGCTTCAAAAATAAAATGATTATCTTTGTAGTAGAGTTATTTGAAACAATGGAAAAACACAGCAAACTAAAGAAGTTCGCTCGTTTCTATATCGTTACCCATTGTTATACTCTTCTTCTTCAAAAGTCTATTATCCAATAGATTACAATCACATTTCTTGTTTCTTAGAACACACCTTGCTATTTGCCAGTGCAAATAAAAATCCGCCTACGGACGGATTGGAGTTAGCGGATATTGGAACGCTCCCGGCGGCGGGGGCTTGGTTAGCCTGACCGATACCTTTCGGTTGCAAAGTAACGGGTATTAAAAATGCTGTGAAATAGCGGGTTATATGACAAATGAGGACAAATGGGGACATTTGAGGACACATCTCGAAACGGGTTATTTTTCTACGTTTATTTGTCCCGGATTTAAGAAAGAAAGCAATATGGATAGATGAAAATATAGCTTGAAAAGCGTGCGGAAAGAAAACGGTTTTGAAAACTTGAAAACAAGATTTCAAGATTGCAATCTTTCAAGAAAACAAGAAAGCAAACCGGATGGAATGATTGAAAGGAAACAGTCATTCAATCGGGAAAGCAAACTGTCTGCAAAGAAAACAAGCTGTCTTTGTGGAATGAATGAAAACAAAGAAGCAAGAAAGAAAACAATCTGTCTTTGCAGAAAGGAAACAATCATTCCGGCTTTCGAGCTTTCAACATGGCACGAAAGAAAACCATCCGTCAATCTGTATGGACGTAATGAAATAAAGATGTATCACAATAATTCAAAATGACAATGAAGAAAGAAACCTTGTATGTAGCTTTCTCTACCCAAAAGGGCGGGGTCGGCAAAACAACATTTACTGTCTTGGTGGCAAGTTACCTGTATTACCTGAAAGGGTATAACGTGGCGGTCGTGGATTGCGATTACCCGCAGCACAGTATCAGTGCCATGCGCAAAAGGGATACCGAACAGGTGAACGGTGACGATTATTACAAACAGCTTGCTTTCAACCAGTTCAAAGCACTGGGAAAGAAAGCGTACCCTGTCCTTTGCAGTTCACCGGACGAAGCGATAAAAACGGCGGATGAATTTCTTGTGTCTGCCGGGATGGAGTATGATGTAGTCTTTTTCGACCTGCCCGGAACGGTGAACAGTGAGGGCGTTATCAACTCCCTTTCCGGGGTGGATTATATTTTCACCCCCATAGCCGCCGACCGGGTGGTATTGGAAAGCAGCCTTTCCTTTGCAGTGGCTATCCATAAACTGCTGGTTAAGAATGAAGCGTGCCGACTGAAAGGGCTGCACCTGTTTTGGAACATGGTAGATGGACGGGAGAAAACAGACTTGTACACCCTGTATGAGCAGACCATTGGGGAACTGGAACTGCCCCTTATGAAAGTATTTATCCCCGACACCAAAAGATTTAAAAAGGAACTGGACGCACAGCGTAAAACCGTGTTCCGTTCCACGCTGTTCCCGGCGGACAAACGGCTGGTAAAGGGCAGCAACATGGAAGAACTGATAACCGAAATCGCATACCTTATAAAATTGTAACGATATGGCAAAGCTAAGTGGCGGGAAACCGCAAATAGACGAGGATTTTATGAAAGAGATTATTTCACAGGGCTTGCCCGTGAAGAAACAGGAAACACCAATGGTGGCAATACCAACGGAAGTGAAAACTAAAGCGAAAACACCCGACATCCCGGCAAACGTACCTGAACAAGAACCGAAACGGGAAACGGAAACGGCAAGGGAAGAAAAGACCGTGAAAGAACCTGCCCGCCGGAAAAAGAACACTCCGGGCGATTACCGGGAAACCTATTTCATGCGGGTGGACTTGACCGACCGCCAGCCGTTATACGTCAGCCGTACCACCCACGAAAAGCTGATGAAGATAGTAACCGTTATCGGCGGGCGCAAGGCAACCGTGAGCAGCTATGTAGAAAATATCCTGCTCCGGCATTTCGACCAGTTTCAGGACGAGATAAACGAACTGTACGAAAGCAAATTTGAAAAGCCGTTCTAATATGTTGAAATGGTTTATTATCGGAACGCTCCTGTATTACGCCGTTCTCTTATGGCGATACCGGGATAGCTTGGGAACATGGTTCACGGATAGGAAAAAGCAGCCGGAACAACCGGAAAGCAAAACGACTGTGAAAACCGGAAACGGTGATTCTCTTGTAGGTGCAAGCCGTTACCGGATGGGACAAATGAGGACAAGCGGGGACATCTTAGGACACCTTTCAAAAGGGGTTGATAATGCTTCTATATTTGTCCCGCAAAGCGAGGAAACGGTAACGAAAACGCTTGATAACGAGCTGGCAGATGAAAAAAAAGCCGATACCCCGCAAGCGATTGAAACCGAGTTTGAGATGGAGTTTGAAACAGAAGATGCGGAAGAGACGGACGTTTCGCCAGATGAAATTGAAGCGGAAGAAATCGCCTGTTACATGGGTGACGGTGAGCCGGAAATGGCGCAAGGTATCACGCTGGGGGAACTGGGTCAAATGGTACAGGTCATTCAGGTTAAGCAAGCGTCCGAAACGGAAGAACGGCAAGCCGTTCAGACCATCTGCCGGACGGAAACAAACCTCTTTCATTCGCTGGTGGAACAGATTAACGGGGGCAGGTCACGGGTGGCGGAACTTTTACAAAAGCATGAGATACCCGTGTCTGCCATCGTCCCGGCTGCCGGAAGTAATGAAATGGCAGACTTTGACATGAACGATTTTCTTTAATGGTAAACTTTAAATAAGTAAGATGATGAAACAAAGAGATTACGGTTAAACAGACCTTTTAGAACATGGGGAACACTCCCCACAACCACAAAAATTCAATTATTAATCACTCCGCCGGGCGGACTATCCAACCGTCCGGCAATTTAAAAATCAATATATTTATAATGAAAAAGAAAGTTCTCTTTTCGGCAGCCGTTCTTTTGGCTGCATCCTCCGCCTTTGCACAGGGTAACGGCATGGCGGGTATTACCGAAGCTACCAATATGGTAACCAGTTATTTCGACCCGGCGACAAAGTTAATTTACGCTATCGGTGCGGTGGTCGGCTTGATTGGCGGCGTGAAAGTGTATGGAAAGTTCAGCAGTGGCGACCCTGACACCAGTAAAACGGCGGCTTCGTGGTTCGGTGCATGTATCTTCCTGATTGTGGCTGCCACCATCCTACGTTCATTCTTCCTCTAAAGAAATGAGCTATGGCAGACTATCCGATTAACAGGGGAATAGGTAAGCCTGTTGAATTTAAAGGGTTGAAAAGTCAATATCTTTTCATTTTTGCGGGCGGGCTGTTAGCCCTGTTCGTGCTTTTCATCATTATGTACATGGTGGGTATCAACCAGTGGGTGTGCATCATCTTCGGCGTTACTTCGGCAACGCTGCTGGTATGGCTCACATTCCGGTTAAACGAAAAGTACGGGACACACGGGTTGATGAAATTGTCCGCACGCAAAAGCCACCCTTTCCATATTATCAACCGCAAAGCCATATCCCGATTATTCCATTTAAAACAAGCATCGAAATGAGAAATATATTGAAAGCTACCACGCTGGAAAACAAGTTTCCACTGTTCACGGTGGAAAACGGGTGCATCGTTTCCAAAGATGCCGATATAACAGTGGCGTTCCGGGTGGAACTACCCGAACTGTTCACCGTCACGGCAGCCGAATACGAAGCGATACATTCCTCTTGGAACAAGGCGGTAAAGGTGCTGCCCGATTACAGCATCGTACACAAACAGGACTGGTTCATCAAAGAGAACTATGCACCTGACATCCAAAAGGATGATTTGAGTTTCCTTTCCCGTTCCTTTGAACGCCATTTCAATGAACGACCGTTCTTGAACCATACCTGCTATTTGTTCCTGACGAAAACGACAAAGGAACGCAGCCGGATGCAGAGCAATTTTTCCACTCTTTGCCGGGGCTTCCTTGTCCCCAAAGAGATAAAGGATAAGGAAACGGTTACAAAGTTCCTCGAAGCGGTGGGGCAGTTTGAAAGCATTATGAACGATAGCGGTTTCATTACCCTTACCCGTCTGACTTCGGACGAGATAACCGGGACAAGGAAAACGGCGGGTATCGTGGAGAAATACTTTTCACTCTCACAGACCGACACCACCACACTGAAAGATATTTCACTGGGTGCTGACGAAATGAAGATTGGCGATGATATTCTTTGCCTGCATACCCTTTCGGATGCAGAAGATATGCCGGGAAAAGTAGGCACGGATACCCGTTATGAAAAGCTATCCACTGACCGGAGCGATTGCCGTTTGTCGTTTGCTTCCCCGGTGGGTGTGCTGCTCTCCTGTAACCATATTTATAACCAGTATATCTTCATTGACGACCATACGGAGAACTTGAAACAGTTTGAAAAGATGGCTCGCAATATGCACTCCCTTTCCAAATACAGCCGTGCCAATCAGATAAACAAGGCTTGGATAGAGGAATATTTGAACGAAGCCCATTCACAGGGGCTTATTTCCGTGCGATGCCATTGCAATATCATGGCGTGGAGTGACGACCGGGACGAATTAAAGCACATTAAAAATGATGTGGGGTCACAGCTCGCACTTATGGAATGCAAGCCACGCCATAACACCACCGACACGCCGACCCTGTTTTGGGCGGGAATACCCGGCAACCAGGCGGACTTTCCGGCGGAAGAAAGTTTCTATACATTCATCGAACAGGCTCTTTGCCTGTTCACCGAAGAAACGAACTACAAAAGTTCACTTTCTCCCTTTGGTATCAAGATGGTGGATAGGGTCACAGGAAAGCCGTTGCACATTGATATTTCAGATTTACCCATGAAGCGGGGCATTATTACCAATCGTAACAAGTTCATACTTGGGCCGAGTGGTAGCGGCAAGTCATTCTTTACCAATCACATGGTACGCCAGTATTATGAACAAAATGCACATGTGCTGTTGGTCGATACCGGAAACAGTTACTTGGGGCTGTGTGAAATGATTAACCGAAAAACGCACGGGGAAGATGGGATATATTTTACCTATACCACCGAAAATCCGATAGCGTTCAATCCTTTCTATGTGGAAGATGGGGTATTTGATATTGAAAAGAAAGAAAGTATCAAAACGCTTATCCTGACCCTGTGGAAAAGAGACGATGAAGCACCCACACGGGCGGAAGAAGTGGCTTTGTCAAACGCTGTAAGTTCCTATATCGAACTGATTACTAAGGACAGTTCGATTACTCCCTGCTTTAATACGTTCTATGAATATGTGAGGAATGACTACCGGGCGCACCTGCAAGAAAAGAACGTCCGGGAAAAGGATTTTGATATAGATAACTTCCTGAATGTATTAGAGCCTTACTATAAAGGCGGCGAATACGATTACCTGTTGAACTCCGACAAAGAGCTTGATTTACTGCATAAACGCTTCATTGTCTTTGAGTTGGATAATATCAAAGACCACAAAATCCTGTTCCCGATTACTACGATTATCATCATGGAAGTATTTATTTCCAAAATGCGTAAACTAAAGGGTATCAGGAAATTAATATTGATAGAAGAAGCGTGGAAAGCGATTGCATCGGCGAATATGGCGGATTACATAAAATACCTTTACAAAACGGTTAGAAAGTATTTCGGCGAAGCGATTGTTGTTACCCAAGAGGTCGAAGATATTATTTCCTCACCCATTGTAAAAGAGAGTATTATAAACAATTCTGATTGTAAGATACTGCTCGACCAACGGAAGTACCTTAATAAATTCGATAGCATACAGAACCTTTTGGGACTGACCGACAAGGAACGTTCACAGGTGCTTTCCATCAACCTTGCCAACCATCCCAACCGGAAATATAAGGAAGTTTGGATAGGCTTGGGCGGTACACAATCCGCTGTATATGCCACAGAAGTGAGTTTGGAAGAATATTACACGTTCACAACGGAAGAAACGGAAAAGATGGAACTTTTCGCCTTGTCTGAAAAGTTGGGCGGCAACCTCGAACTGGCTATCAAACGGCTTGCCGAAAGCAAACGCAATCCTGAAAAAGAATCAATCAACAATTTAAAAATCAATCAGTATGAAACATTTAAAATTTTTGTTTCCGGTGCTGCTATGCACCTTGTTACTGGGGTTTTCTTCCTGTAAGGAAACAAACGCCGACCGTCTTAGGGCGATGCGTGGCGACTGGAAAAGTGTAAAAAATCGTCCGGCATTTACCCTTTTTGAAGAAAATGGGCATTACCAGGTAACGACCTATCGAAAGACCTACCGGGGGACTGTCCAAACGGAAACCTATCAGATTTCAGAACAGGACGGAAACTTGTTCATCGAAACGGGGCTTTCCGTCTTGCTGACCTACGACAAAGAGAACGACCGGATTCTGCTTTCACCCGGCGGAGAATACAAACGGAGTAAACAACCAATAAAGAAATAAGCGTATGAGAACAAAGATTATAATGCTGCTCGTAGTATGCAGCCTGTTTGCTGGAAAGGTAAGTGCACAGTGGGTGGTGAGTGACCCCGGCAATTTGGCGCAAGGGATTATCAATGCGTCAAAGAACATCGTACAGACATCATCCACCGCACAGAACATGATAAAGAATTTTCAGGAAACGGTAAAGATTTATCAACAAGGTAAAGAATATTACGATGCCTTAAAATCAGTGCATAACCTTGTCAAAGATGCCCGGAAAGTACAAAAGTCCATCCTGCTTATCGGGGAGATTTCCGATATATACGTGAACAGTTTTCAGAAGATGCTTTCGGATGAAAACTATACACCGGACGAACTTTCGGCGATTGCTTACGGCTATACCCAACTGTTGCAGGAAAGTTCCGATGTACTGGAAGAAATGAAAAGCGTGGTGAACATCAACGGGCTTTCCATGTCGGACAAGGAACGGATGGACGTAATCGACCGGACGTATAACGCCATCAGGAACTATCGGGACTTGGTGAGTTATTATACCCGCAAGAATATTTCCGTTTCCTACCTGCGGGCGAAAAAGAAAAAGGACACCGACCAGGTAATGGCTCTTTACGGCTCGGCGGATGAACGTTACTGGTAACCTCTAAAAACAGACAAGTATGTTATTAGCAATCGAATTTGATAACCTGCATCAGATTTTACGAAGTCTGTACACGGACATGATGCCGTTATGCGGGAACATGGCGGGGGTAGCCAAAGGAATAGCGGGACTGGGCGCATTGTTCTATGTGGCTGCCAAAGTATGGCAGTCGCTCGCCAGTGCCGAACCGATAGACGTTTACCCTTTGCTCCGTCCTTTTGTGATTGGCTTCTGTATTATGTTCTTTCCCACATTCGTACTGGGTACGATTAACAGCGTGATGTCGCCAGTAGTCAAGGGCTGTAACAATATGCTCGAAACGCAAACTTTCGATATGAACGCTTACCGGGAACAAAAGGACAAGCTGGAATATGAAGCGATGGTACGCAATCCGGAAACGGCTTATCTTGTTTCGGATGAAGCGTTTGACAAGCAGATAGATGAACTGGGGTGGTCTGCCAAAGACATAGCCACGATGGGCGGCATGTATATGGATAGGGCGGCACATAATATCAAGCAATCCGTCCGGGACTGGTTCAGGGAACTTTTGGAACTGCTCTTTCAGGCGGCAGCCCTTGTGATAGACACTATCCGAACCTTTTTCTTGATTGTCCTTGCCATACTGGGTCCGATAGCCTTTGCCATCAGTGTGTACGATGGCTTTCAGGCGACACTGACCCAGTGGATAACAAGGTACATTTCCGTTTACCTGTGGCTGCCTGTTTCAGACCTGTTCAGTTCCATTCTTGCCCGAATACAGGTGCTTATGCTGCAAAAGGATATTCAGGAGCTATCAGACCCCAATTTCATACCGGACGGAAGTAACAGCGTGTACATAATTTTTATGCTGATTGGTATCATCGGTTACTTCACTATTCCCACCGTATCGAACTGGATTATTCAGGCGGGCGGAATGGGTAACATGAGCCGGAATATAAACAGTGCGGCTAATAAAACGGGTAGCGGTGTCGGGGCGGTAGCCGGGGCAGCAACCGGAAACGCTGGCGGCAGGGTCGGCGGTAAACTAATCAAAGGTAACCCATAAATAAAAATCAAGATGGAATTTAAAAGTTTAAAGAACATTGAAACCAGTTTCAGACAGATACGTCTTTTCGGAATTGTGTTTGTCGTCATGTGTACCCTGATAACGGGGTATGCCGTTTGGAACTCCTATACGTTTGCCGAAGCGCAACGGCAAAAGATTTATGTCTTGGATGGCGGCAAATCGTTGATGCTTGCGCTTTCGCAAGACCTGACACAAAACCGTCCGGTCGAAGCGAGGGAACACGTGAAGCGTTTCCACGAACTCTTTTTCACGCTCTCACCCGATAAGAACGCTATCGAAAGCAATATCAAACGGTCGCTGTTCCTTGCGGACAAGAGCGCATTCAACTATTACCGTGACCTCTCGGAAAAGGGATATTACAACCGTATCATTTCGGGCAATATCAGCCAAACGATACGGATAGACAGCATTTCATGCAATTTCGATGTGTACCCGTATGCGGTGGCGACCTATGCCCGGCAAATGATTATCCGTGAAAGCAGCGTGACGGAAAGAAGCCTTGTCACCCGTTGCCGGTTATTGAACGCCGTAAGAAGTGACAACAACCCGCACGGCTTTATGATGGAAAGTTTCGAGATAACGGAAAACAAGGATTTGAACACCATAAAGCGGTAAACCATGATACGGAAAATACTCTCTCCGGTTAATCAGGCGGTTACCCATGTGCAGGACTGGGCGGATGAAAAGCTCCGCCACCTGTGCGGGCGCATGACACCGGAAATAAGGCTGGCGGTCATACTGCTTATGTTCCTGTTCTTCGGCGGGCTATCCATCTACTATACGGTATCATCCATTTACCGGATAGGGAAAGAGGATGGCGAAATCCTGCGGATAGAGCATATCAGGCAGTTGCAGCTACAAAGTAAAGACAGTACGAACATTTTTAATCAGTCAGACAATGGAAGAAAAAGAAGTGAAGAATGAAGTTCCCGCACCGGAAAAGGCAAAGGGAAAAGAACCTGAAAAACAGGGAAAGGAAAAAAAGGAACTGACCCCGCAGCAGATACAGCAGCGAAAGAAGATGCTGGTTTACCCGCTTATGGGACTGGTTTTCTTGGGGTCTATGTACCTGATTTTTGCACCGTCCGAAAAGGACGAAGCAAAGGTGGAAAACGTGGGCGGATTTAACGCCGATATTCCGCAACCCAAAGGGGACGGGATAATCAGCGATAAAAAGACAGCCTACGAACAGGAACAGATGGAGAACAAACAGGCGGACAAGATGCGCTCCTTGCAGGATTTTGCCTTTTCGCTCGGAGAGGAAAACGGAGAGGGGGAAGATTTGACCCTGATAGATGATGCTTCGGCAGGAAAGCCGAAAAACGCCGTGATAGATTTCGGGGCGGGTGCGCCGAATAATAAGCGTTCTTCTATCCAGTCCTCGGCGGCAGCTTACCGGGACATGAACCGACAGTTAGGCAGTTTCTACGAAACGCCGAAAGAGGACAAGGAAAAAGAGGAACTCAAACGTCAGGTGGAAGAACTTACTGCCCGGCTTGATGCGAAAGAAAGCGGTGCGGGCAGCATGGATGAACAGGTGGCTCTTATGGAAAAGTCATACGAACTGGCGGCAAAGTATATGAACGGCGGACAATCGGAACAAGTCGCACAGGTCACACCGTCCGCATCCGTTCAGGGCAAAGGAAGTGCCACACCCGTAAAATCGGTATCGGACAGGACGGTTTCAGGATTGCAGCAACCTATGAGCAACAGTGAATTTATAGCCGAATACAGCAAGCCACGCAATTATGGGTTTAACACGGCGGTCGGCAGCAGCTATTCGATGGGAAAGAACACTATCCGTGCGTGTGTTCATAACGACCAAACACTTATGGACGGGCAAACGGTTAAACTCCGGCTGTTAGAACCCCTGCAAGCGGGAAACGTCATTGTCCCGAAAAACAGCCTTGTATCGGGAAGTGCCAAAGTGCAGGGTGAACGGCTCGACATACTGGTGTCCTCGCTCGAATATGCGGGTAACATCATTCCGGTGGAACTTGCGGTTTACGACAGTGACGGGCAAAAGGGGCTTTCCGTCCCCTCGTCACTGGAACAGGAAGCAGCCAAAGAAGCGATGGCGAATATCGGTGCGGGACTGGGGACGAGCATTTCCTTTGCGCAAAGTGCCGGGCAGCAGGTCGCAATGGATATTACAAGGGGCTTGATGCAGGGCGGGTCGCAATACCTCGCCAAGAAATTCAGAACGGTAAAAGTACACCTGAAAGCAAACTATCAGGTGATGCTCTACTCCAAACAACAGTAATTTATTTATCAACCATAAAAATTTCAATCCAAATGAAAAAGTTAATTATCATGTTTGCCCTGCTTTTGGGCGTGGTTTCAATGAAAGCACAAAGTAACGATTTGTATCAGGGCATAACTAAGAAGCTGCCTTACCGCCAAATGGTGACACCTTACGGCGTACAGGTGACATTTGCCAAAACGGTACATATTATTTTCCCGTCTGCCGTGAAGTACGTGGACTTAGGCAGTAACTACATTATTGCCGGGAAATCGGACGGGGCGGAAAACGTTGTCCGGATCAAGGCTACGACAGAGGGCTTTCCCGGTGAAACCAATTTTTCCGTTATCTGTGAGGATGGCAGCTTTTATTCCTTTAATGCGAAGTACGCACACGAACCCGAAATGCTGAACATCGAAATGAAAGACTTCTTGGAGAATGAGGACACAACGGATTTCAGTCATACCCGGATGAATATCTATTTCCGTGAACTGGGTAACGAAAGCCCGCTTTTGGTAAGGCTGATTATGCAGTCCATCTACAAGAACAATGACCGGGAAATAAAGCATTTGGGATGCAAGCGTTTCGGGGTGCAGTTCTTGGTAAAGGGAATTTATTCGCATAACGGGCTTTTTTACTTCCACACACAGGTAAGGAACAGTTCAAACGTGCCGTTTGATACTGATTTTATCCGATTCAAGATTGTGGATAAGAAAGTAGCCAAAAGGACGGCTATTCAGGAAACGGTCATTGACCCGGTGCGAAGCTATAACGAGATACTGGTTATCGGTGGCAAGAGTACCGTCCGCACGGTGTACACCGTTCCACAGTTCACTATCCCTGACGATAAAATATTAGTCATTGAACTGGTGGAAAAGAACGGGGGCAGACACCAAACTATCCGGGTGGAAAATTCGGATATAGTGGCAGCCAAAGTGATTAACGAACTTAAAATCAAATGAACATGAAAAGGATATGTTGTATTATATCCCTTTTTGTGCTGTGCCTGACTTTCAACCAGGCACACGCACAAAGATGCCTGCCGGGAATGAAAGGTTTGCAGGTTACGGGCGGCATGGCGGACGGTGTTCACTGGAACAGTAAAAGCGATTTCGCCTATTATTTCGGAGCAGCTCTTTCCACCTATACAAAAAATGGGAACAGGTGGGTTATCGGCGGGGAATACCTCGAAAAGCATTACCCCTATAAGGATTTGCAGATACCCGTGAGCCAGTTCACAGGTGAGGGCGGTTACTATGTGAACTTCCTTTCCGACAGGAAGAAAACCTTTTTCCTGTCGCTGGGATTGTCTGCCCTTGCCGGGTACGAAACGAGTAACTGGGGGGACAAGCTGCTGCCCGATGGCTCGATGCTGACGGATAAGGACAGTTTTGTCTATGGCGGTGCGCTGACGCTGGAACTGGAAAGCTATATCACCGACCGGGTGGTATTCCTGATTAACGCACGGGAAAGATGCCTGTTCGGTTCTTCCGTTGGAAAGTTCCATACACAGTTCGGTATCGGGCTAAAGATAATAATGTGATAAACTAACTTGTTATATATTATGAAAAAGATTTTAAGCCGTATTTTGATAGGCTGCTATGTAATGGCCGCCTTGTTATTGGTAGGTGCGTGTAGTGACAATGTGGATATACAGCAGTCTTACCCGTTCAGTATCGAAACGATGCCTGTACCGAAGAAATTAAAGGTGAGCGAAACGGCGGAAATACGCTGCCAGCTTCACCGGGACGGGCGGTTTGAGGAAACAAAGTATTTCATACGCTATTTCCAGCCGGACGGGGCGGGAACGCTGAAAATGTCCGATGGGACGGTTTTACTGCCGAATGACCTGTACCCGCTTCCGGGTGAAACATTCCGACTTTATTATACCTCTGCATCCACCGACCAGCAAACGGTAGATGTGTATTTTCAGGATAGCTTCGGGCAGTTGGTACAACTTACGTTTTCATTTAATAATGATAACAGTAAGGAAGAATAATCTACTTTGAACAAATATGTTAAGAAGCATCAGAGATTTTTTTTTCTGATGCTTTGTTTTTATTAATTTTGCATTATAGTATAATAAGATTAATGAATATAGATATGCCTATTAATCAAATTGTCCAGTTTTGCAGAAATTTATATCAAAGAAATGGTAAGTGTACGAACTGTCCAAACACATGCTCTAACTGCAACATGTGTCTTCAAGAAATACATAATGACCAAAGCAATATGAGAACTTATGATTGTAGCAATATGATATTTTGTTATGTGTGTAGTTACATAAATAAATATGCTTCTGAGATATACTATGGATTTAATGCATTAAAAAATCATCCAAGTACCAAAAAACAACAATACAAAATTTTAAGTATAGGTTGTGGGGACTGCGCAGATTTGTTCGGTATATATCGTTTTATTACAGACAATCAGCTTAATGTAGATATTTCTTATACAGGGGTCGATATTAATACCAAATGGGAGCCGATACATGAGAAAATAAAGGAAATATTCCCTACTATAAATTTCAACTTCACATACCAAGATGTATTTGAATATATTGCAAATCAAAACACAATAGAGTATAATATTATTATTCTTGAATATGTTCTTAATGAAATAAGAAAATATACTCCCGATATAATTGATGGTTTTATAGATTCATTTGCACGTATTGTAGTTGATAGATTACCATCGGGAGCACTTATTATTATTAATGATATAAACCACAATATGGTTAGAGATTATTTTCCAAGAATACGCACGAGCATTGAGCTAAACAATAACGTTTTATGCTTCAATCTGAGGTTTAAAACTCCACTTCATCCATATGGAGGTAGTGTTTTGCCTAATGATGCTTTAGTTTTCAACATTGAACATGATGCAAGATTTATAGAAAAAGGTCCTTGTTCAAGTAGTCTTTATATAATACATAAACAATAAATTATGATTTTAAGTGTAAGTCGCAGAACAGATATTCCAGCTTTTTATTCTGATTGGTTTTTCAATCGAATAAAAGAAGGATTTGTATGTGTACGCAATCCTATGAATATTCATCAAATAAGTAAAATAAAGATAACCCCTGACATTATAGACTGTATCGTTTTTTGGACTAAAAATCCTGAAAAAATGCTGGAAAGGATAACAGAAATCAGAAATTACAATTTTTACTTTCAATTTACGATTAATCCATATAATCAATCTTTGGAAATGCAAGTTCCCAGAAAAGGAAAGATTATTAATGTATTCAAAAAACTATCTGACGAAATAGGGGGAAATAAAGTTATTTGGAGATATGACCCCATTTTATTCACAAAAGAAATAGATATAGAATATCATATCAAGTATTTTGAAGAAATAGCTAAACGATTGAAAGGATATACCAACAGATGTGTTATCAGCTTTATCGATAATTATAAAAAAACAGAAAATAATCTGAAAGGAACTTATGCAAGAGGATTGACAGATAAAGAAATTATTATTCTAACTAAAAGAATTGTAGATATTGCAAACTCATATAACATCGAAATCTTAAGTTGTGCTGAAAAAATTGACTTAGAAGATTTAGGAGTTCGTCATGGAAAATGTATTGATGACAGTATAATAGAGCAAATTACAGGTTATAAATTAGATGTAAAGAAAGATAAAAATCAACGACAAGAATGTGGATGTATTGAAAGCATTGATATTGGAGAATATAATACATGCTCACATCATTGTTTGTATTGCTATGCCAACTTCAATAGAGATAGCGTATTGAAAAAAAGAGAAAAGCATAATCCATTATCTCCACTTTTAATTGGAGAAATAGACGCAGAAATGGATATTGTGAAAGAAAGGTGTGTAAAGTTACTAAAAAGAAATCTTTTATTTTAACAAATAGAATCTATTAAGAAGCTCTCTTTGCTACTTTTTTTGTCCGCTTTGGCTCACCGAAAGAAAGTAGCGGCGGCATTCGCCGCCGTTCTTCATCAATTAATTATTTTTTCTTTGTTATCAATTCATCCCGCCATTTGCAGTATCCGCCAAGTGTTTTTAGTCACTGTGTTAAACAGTTTGCCATCCGTATGGCAGTAATCATATTAATAATAGATTTGTCCCTTGAATACACCTAAACAGCATTTTACATATTTTTCTTCTCCCGGTGTTTGGGTAATGCTTACCCCCGTTTTTGTTTAAAGTTTCCATATCGTTATAATTTATAATGAGTTATCAGATAATTAAAAGCGAAAGCAACACAATGAAAATAAACGCCATACAAAACAGGTAAACGGCAGAGATAAACAACCGGAGAAAGAACCGGAGAATAAAAAAGCCTATGATTAAAGCTATCCATGTACCGGCGGTGCTGGTGGCTGCCTGATAGATGATAAAAGCAAGTATGAACCATCGTAAAAAAGTCGCTATCTTATTATATACTTTCATTGTCTTGGTGTGTTGCGGGTGGATTGCTCCACCCGGTTAGTAATCAGGCGCAACGGAAAACAAAACCGTCTTCCATCCAGTAATCAGTCATAAACAGGTCACGGGCAAAAGCCGAATAATCAAAGTAGGTCTTTGCGAACTCCGGCAGTTCGTAACATTCCTCTACGATTTCATAGGCGTAATCTTCCTCGTCCTGATATTCTCCCTGATATTCGTCCTCAAAGGAAGAAACAAGGTCGTCCGCATCTTCTTCGTTTATATCGCTGTTGTGGTGGTCGCACCATACGAAAAACGCTTCCTGCTGGGTTTCACTTAGTTTCTCGATGGCATCCCGAAGTTCAAAGAACTTTTCAGATAACCAGCTTTCAGAAATGAACGCTTCCGGGATGTTCTCGTAATCCTGAAACATATATTCCGGGTCTTGCTCGTCCTTGTGAAGTTCCCGGCATGCTTCTATAAACTCGTCCTTATCCGAATAGTCGGACAGGTCTAACCACTTACCTAAAAGTGAACCGTTGTTATACCGGGCGTATGTGCCTACATAAACTCTTGCTTCTGATAATGTTTCCGCTTCCATGACTTTTGAATTTTAATTGTTTACATCGCTTGTCGCCCACCACATAAATTTTTCCTTTAACTGAATGGGAACATTGTCTTTTCAAAGGTTCGGGAATGGTACAGGGCAAATTATTATTTATGAAATACTACCCGCAGGTGTGGAGATTTCTAAAAAATAATTTGAACAGTAACAGGCACGGATATACCTTTGACAATGTTCCAATCAGTTTTAGGGAAAATTTTTCTCTTGTTTGAGAGGATAGAAGTAAAAGCCATCAGGCTTTTTGTGTTGAGTAATGAGAGAGTAAAAAAAGGGCTTAGATAAGCCCCTCGTCCGTAAAGCTGTAATAACTTTCTTCTGTCAGGATGATATGGTCTAACAGGTGCAAATCCAAGATCTTGCAGGCTTCTTTTATTTTTGAGGTGATTTGCTTGTCCGGTTCGCTCGGACGTAGATTGCCTGATGGGTGGTTATGTGAGAGGATTATGCCCGAAGCATGGACTTTTAAGGCAGTTTGCAGGATGATTTTCACGTCCATAACCGTTTCAGCCATGCCGCCTTTAGAAATAAGGGAAACGCCCAAAGCCTTGTTAGCCCGATTAAGGAACATTACATAGCTTTCTTCGTGGTGTTCCATACATTCCGTATAAAAAGGTTTCAAGTAGGAATAAGACGTTTGGGATGAAAGTATTTTCACCCTTTCGGATGCTTTTACATTGTCTTTATAAGAGATAGTGATTTCCGGCATGGTAAATTCGATTGTTTTCATAACGCTTGAATTTTAAATTAAACAATAAGAAATTTTGCCGGACACCCACAGTTTGGCGGGGACTTCAACCATATCTTTTCAAAAAATACGACCCGTAGGTGTGGAGATTTTTTAGAAAACCGGAACGGCGGTACGGATTTGGTATTTGTCCCCGCCGGGCTGTAACTTTGCTAAAATTTGTGATTGAGATACATTACTTTAAGGAACTGAAAAAGGGGTATCACTGGTGACACCCCTTAGACAAGCGAATACCTTAAACCATTATTCGTCATAGGTTCTATATCCTATCGGTCTGCGTGGCTTCGGTTCGGGCTTGCTTAGTAACTGGGTTAATGCTTGATAAACTTCGCTGAATTGTGCATCCGTACTTTCCTCCAGTTCTTCAATGCGCTTTAGTAACTCCTGATAACCTGTAATCATTTGGCGCAAGGCTACAAATGCCCGCATGATAGAAATATTCACCTGTATGGCAATAGGGCTGCGCAGTACACCGGACAGGGCGGCTACTCCCTCTTGCGTGAAAACATAGGGCAAATATTTAGTATGTTTGCCACGTTTTGAACTGGTTTCTTCTTCCGTTTCATCAGGATTATTCTTTAAGGTCACAATTTGTGACCTTAAACATTCTACTTCTTCCTTTGTCAGTTCAAACATAAAATCACTTGGGAAACGTTCAATATTACGTTTGACAGCCTGTTTCAAGGCTTTTGTTTCCACCTGATAAAGTGCCGCAAGGTCACTATCAAGCATAACCCGGCAACCTCTGATTTCATAAATCTTGCTTTGAATGATTTGTAAGTCCATAATGTTATTATTTAATGGTGAGTAATTGAAAGCATAAAGGGACTTATCACAAATTGTGATAAGTTCCCCTATATACCTATTTCATAGATACTTCTTTGTAGATTTTTTCAATGCCGACAAATTTCTTGTCAAGTCCCTGCATATCGTTACTTATCTTATTATTGGTAATGCGGGCGTATATCTGTGTCGTTTCTATATTGGTGTGTCCCAACATCTTACTAACTGTTTCAATAGGTACACCCTTTGCAAGCGTGGTTGTCGTGGCAAAAGTATGCCTTGCGAGATGAAACGTCAAGTTCTTTTTAATTCCGCACACATCCGCTATTTCTTTCAAATACGCATTAAGTTTTTGATTGCTGATAATAGGAAGTACCTTTCCGTTCGGTAATTTACCTTTGTACTTTTCCAATATCATTTTAGGAATATCCAGCAAAGGAACGTTCACATCTGTATTTGTTTTTTGGCGTTTGGTAATTATCCACAAATTACCGTCAAAGGATTTGCGGATATTATCTTCCTTTAAGTTTGCTACATCCACATAAGCCAAACCACTGAAACAGGAAAAGATAAAAACATCACGCACCTGTTCCAACCGTTCGGAAACCATTTTCTTTTTGAGGATGATTTTTATTTCATCCTCTGTTAAATATCCCCTATCCACTTTTTCCAAACGTATTTTATAGTTGGCGAACGGGTCACCTATCAGGATGCCGTTATTACGGGCTATCAGGATAATGCGTTTGAAGAACTGCATGAACTTGGCGGTCGTATTAAAGCCACATTTGCAGGTTGTACGCAAATATAACTCGAAGTCAGTAATGAACATCGGGGTTATTTCCTTTATAGAAATATCCGACAGGTTATATTTGCTTTGGATGAACTCGGAAAGATGGCGGCGGGTCACTTCATATTTGCGATAAGTGGCAATCGTTTTGGATATGCCGACCAACTGTTTCACATCGTCATTATGCTTTTGGAAAAGGTTAAGGATGGTATCGTGGTTCTCGCTATGCCCTAAAAATTCATTCTTCACCTTTTCGGCGGTAATATAATTGTCACGCCGTTGCAGTTCGTGATAGATGGTATTAAGGGATGCGTTTATATCATCCAGCAATCGGTTGATGCGGGTAGCTTCCGCAGAACGTCCGGCGGCTTTGCCTGCCTTACCGTCCCAAAGTTTGGGTTGAACGTCCAGCTTGGAATTAAAACGGCTTGCCACACCATCAATCGTGATGCGGACAAAAATAGGGTAACTGCCATTGATTTTTTGCTTGTCCTTTTTCACAAAGAAAAGAACGGAAAATGTACTCTTCATAAACTCACTTTTTTTGGTTACAAAACTACGTTAATTAGCTCAAAGTGAAGTTTATACAGGCTCGCCAAATAGCGACAGAAGTTCGCCAATTTCGGACTAAGTGTACCCCTTTTGGACTTTCGGTTGTCGGGGGTACGAGTTGGGTTACTAACTTTGTCTTTTAGGGTCTAAATGATGTCCGGTAGGGCAGACATAAGGGGATAAAAAAAGTCCCACAAATCGTTGAATTTGTGGGACTTGGCTGTTCATTGTCCGGTTTTGTCCGGTTAGTTCAGCGGAGAGACAGGGATTCGAACCCCGGGTACCTCGCAGTACAACGGTTTTCAAGACCGCCGCAATCGACCACTCTGCCACCTCTCCAGAACTACGGTGAAGTAGTGCTTTTCTCTTAAAGCGCTGCAAAGGTACGAATCATTTTTTAACTTGCAAATTATTCCGCAAAAAAATATTAGAAAAGTATATTTGGAAGTAATAACCGCCCTCTGGCTTCTCCCCATAAATAGGTATTTTTATGCTATTCAACATAAAATAGGACCCTTTTATATACCTAAACCGAAAAAAGGTTGTAAATTTGCGCGCTCTAAAGGATAACTAACCACTAACTGATTAATTTTATGGAACTGAATAAGACCTTTAAAGATGGACTTTGGAGTAAAGAAATCAATGTAAGGGATTTCGTTAGTAACAACATCACTCCTTATGAAGGGGATGCTTCTTTCCTGCAAGGACCTACCGAACGCACCAAAGCTGTCTGGAATCACTGTCTCAAAGCTCTCGAAGAAGAGAGAAACAATAATGGTATTCGTGCACTCGACTACACAACTGTATCTACTATAACCTCTCACCCTGCCGGCTACATCGATAAAGAGAACGAACTGATCGTCGGACTACAGACCGATCAGGTGTTAAAACGTGCCATCAAACCGTTTGGCGGAATCAATGTGGTTATGAAAGCTTGCCGTGAAAACGGAGTGGAAGTAGATGACAGAGTTAAGGATATCTTCACTCACTATCGCAAGACTCACAATGATGGGGTATTCGATGTGTATACCGAAGAAATTCGTTCGTTCCGTTCATTGGGATTCCTTACCGGACTTCCCGACAACTATGCACGCGGACGTATCATCGGTGATTATCGCCGCCTGGCTCTCTATGGTCTTGACCGTCTGATAGAAGCTAAAAAAGAAGATCTGCATAATCTGACAGGTCCTATGACTGAAGCCCGCATTCGTCTTCGTGAAGAAGTAGCCGAGCAAATCAAGGCCCTGAAAGAGATTAAAGTATTGGGCGAATATTATGGTTTGGATCTGAGCCGACCGGCATATACCGCACAGGAAGCTGTACAATGGGTGTATATGGCTTATCTGGCTGCCGTAAAAGAGCAGGATGGTGCTGCCATGTCACTGGGTAATGTATCTTCATTCCTCGACATCTATCTTGAATATGAATTAAGCCAGGGTACGATAACCGAAACATTCGCTCAGGAACTGATCGACCAATTCGTTATCAAACTCCGTATGGTACGCCACTTGCGTATGCAGTCGTACAACGATATTTTTGCGGGTGATCCCACATGGGTGACCGAATCTATCGGTGGACGTTTCAATGACGGACGTACCAAAGTTACTAAAACTTCTTTCCGCTTCTTGCAGACACTTTATAACTTAGGCCCGTCACCGGAACCTAACATGACTGTACTATGGAGCCCTGAATTACCCGAAGGTTTCAAAGCATTCTGTGCACAAGTATCTATCGACACTTCTTCCGTACAATACGAAAACGACGACCTGATGCGTGAAGTCCGTCAATCGGATGACTACGGAATCGCTTGTTGTGTTTCATATCAGGAAATCGGAAAGCAGATTCAGTTCTTCGGCGCACGTGCCAACCTTGCCAAAGCCCTGCTACTGGCTATCAACGGAGGACGTTGCGAAAATACAGGTACAGTTATGGTAAAAGACATCCCTGTATTGACCGGTGAAACACTGAAGTTCGAAGAAGTAATGGCCAACTATAAGAAAGTATTGATACAAATTGCACGTGTATACAACGAAGCAATGAATATCATACATTACATGCACGATAAGTATTACTACGAAAAGGCGCAGATGGCTTTCGTGGATACTGATCCCCGCATTAACCTCGCTTATGGTGTAGCCGGACTTTCAATCGCCATCGATTCACTGTCCGCCATCAAATATGCACATGTGAAAGCCCGTCGCAACGACATCGGACTGACGGAGGGATTCGATATCGAAGGTGCTTTCCCTTGTTTCGGTAATGACGATGACCGTGTAGACCACCTGGGTGTGGACCTGGTATATTTCTTTAGCGAAGAATTAAAGAAACTCCCCGTATATAAGAATGCCCGTCCTACCCTCTCGCTGCTGACTATCACTTCGAACGTAATGTATGGCAAGAAGACCGGTGCCACTCCTGACGGACGCGCCAAAGGCATTGCCTTTGCTCCCGGTGCCAACCCCATGCACGGACGTGATAAAAATGGTGCAATCGCCTCACTGAGTTCTGTAGCCAAGTTGCGTTATCGCGACTCACAGGATGGTATCAGCAATACATTCTCGATCGTCCCCAAATCATTGGGAGCAACACAAGAGGACCGTATCGACAATCTGGTGACCATGATGGACGGATACTTTACAAAAGGCGCACACCACCTGAACGTAAACGTGCTGAACCGGGAAATGTTGCAGGATGCGATGGAACATCCCGAAAAGTATCCGCAACTGACTATCCGTGTCTCAGGATATGCCGTTAATTTCGTGAAATTGAGCCGCGAACATCAGTTGGAAGTAATCAGCCGCAGTTTTCACGAAAGAATGTAATTGAATGATAAACGTACACTCATACGAGTCAATGGGAACATTCGACGGGCCGGGTCTCCGGCTCGTCGTTTTCCTTCAAGGGTGTAACTTCCGTTGCCTCTATTGTGCCAATCCGGACACAATTGAAGCCAAAGGAGGGACAGCAACCGACCCTGAGGAAATAGTTCGCATGGCCGTCAGTCAGAAAGCTTTCTTCGGTAAAAAGGGAGGTATCACCTTTTCCGGCGGAGAGCCTACTTTTCAAGCTAAATCGCTTATCCCACTTTTTAAAAGACTAAAGGAAAAAGGAATCCATATTTGCCTTGATACCAATGGCGGGCTATGGAACAATGATGTAGAGGAACTATTGGAATTGACTGATCTGGTTTTATTAGATATCAAAGAATTTAATCCGGAACATCATCAGTCTTTAACCGGAAGAAGCAACGAGCAGACCCTGAAAACCGCAGCCTGGCTTGAAACCAATCATAAACCATTCTGGTTGCGATACGTATTAGTGCCCGGCTACAGTGACTTCGAAGACGATATCCGGCAGCTGGGAGAGCATCTTGGAACGTACCAGATGATTCAGCATGTAGAAATATTGCCTTACCACACCTTGGGTGTTCACAAATATGAAGCAATGAACAAAGAATATATGCTGAAAGGAGTGAAAGAGAATACTCCGGAGCAGATAGAAAAGGCTGAGAAACTATTCAGGCAATACTTCCGGACCGTACAAGTGAATTGACTTATATAAGTGTCGAAATTCGTATTCGCCACAGATTACACGAATTTACACAGATAAAGATTCATTGGCAATCAACAGATTAAGTTCATTCTGCGGTGAATTATGACGATTGCGCTTATTTATAATTTTGTAAGTCACGACATAAAAATCTCCCTGTTCTTGCCTCAATTCATTACAATACAAGGCAAGAACAGGGAGATAATGTAACCGGCATATTTTTTGCCACCCTACTTTAATAAGTGAATCGCAATCCTGCCTGCAAGTTAAAGTTACAAGGCCTTTCTTTTCGGATGGTTTGTACTTTGGAGCCATCATCAAAGAAATACGAAACTCCCGGTTCCACATATAGGCCGACATGATCTGTCGCATTGAACTGCGCTCCCACAGCACCGGCTACAGAAAATTGCAAAGGCTTCACATTCACCTTATCATCCGCCAACTTTCCATAAACACACTTTTCAACCATTCCTCCGGCAGATACATAGAGTGTAAAATATTTCTTTTCCAGAAAATTCCAGTTTCCACGTACAGGAATACCTATATAATGCAATTTCTGACTCTGCATCTTGGCATCCCCCTGCCGTTTGATGTCAGAAGACAACAACGTATAAGTCAATCCCGTCTCTACAGAGAAACCTTTGGGAAGAGACTTACGTACAGACAGTCCGAAGCTAACCGGCTGATGATGTTCATAATCCACCACGGCAGTTGTATTGGACTTCAGGTAAGGGACTCCTTCTTCAAATATAACTTCCTGATCGGCAGGAATACTCACAGCTCCATTCATGATCGTCATCAAGTCGACCCTGTTAGTCATCGGACGGGGCGCAAAAATTTCGGAACCATTTGTCGGAAGTCCACCTCCATTACCGATACCCACTCCCATCGACCATTTACCACCACGTTTAGCAGAAGAGTCTCCGATAGGCAACTGATACTTGTCTTTACCGGACGGTCGCCGCGCTTCTTTCCTCTTTGGAGGCTGCGCCGTCGCACTTTCTTTTTTCTCGATTGCAGCAGTTGCTTCCTGTTGCGGCTCAGCTCTCTTTTCCTCCGTCACTGCCTCCGGTCGCTTCTCTGCCAGGGAGGATACCTCCGGAACAATCACCGGATCAGTATTTTTTGCCAAATAGCCCGAAACAGGGTTGATACTCGTCGTTCCTACCGGCTTAACGGGTTCGGATACAGCTACCTGTACATCCGGCAAGGCAGGTTCCGGCAATACATCCGGGTTGACAGCCAGTGAAGGAGCCGTTGCATAACGGATTTCATCAGCTACCGGACTATTCAGAAAATACAAACTGACAGCAGTCGTTACCACCAATACCACAGCTGCCGCAGCAACCGCCCACCGGCGATACGGATATATTCGTTTTTCGGTTACAGGCATCAGTTCCCTTTCCAGTCGTTCCCAACCGGAAGCAGGCATCGGCTCCGAATAATCTTCGAGCTTATCCTTGAATGCTTTAATCCATTTTTCGTCTTCTTTCATCATTCTATTTCATTTTTGAAATCCAAGGTTCACCTCAGTATCTGTAAATACATGTCAACCATTGGTCACCAACCATTCTTTCACTTTCTTTGCCAATACACTTTTTGCGCGAAAAAGCTGTGAGGCAGAAGATTTTTCATTAATCCCCAACATCTGTGCGATTTCCTTGTGCGACTTATCTTCAAAGGTGTATAAATTGAATACGGTACGATATCCGGCGGGGAGTTCATTAATAAATTGCATCAGCACTTTCTGTGGTATTGCTTCAACAGCCGAAGCATCCGGTTCTTCATACGTTTCGGGAACTTCATCCAGTGCCGTGGTCTGGTTCATCACGTCGTTCTTTCTTAAGAACTGTAAAGCCGTATTCACCATTACACGCTCCATCCATGCTCTCAGAGAGCCTTCACCCCGCCAGGTAAACTTGTCGAAGGAGTCGAAAATCTTCAGGAAACCGTCGTGTACCAAGTCTTGTGCCATGTCCCTGTCTCCGGCATAACGAAGACAGACACCAAGCATGCGCCCTGCGTACTGCTCATAAAGTTCTTTGCGGGCACGATTATCTCCCTGCCTGCAACGTTCCGACAGCTCTAATTCATTCATTCTCCTAAACACGTGTTTACCTTATAAATGCAGCAAAGATAGAAATACTGCACAGAGAGAACAACTCTTTTATCACTTTTGTTTCTTTAACATTTTAGGATGCAATATATCATCACTTCCTGCATTTTCTCAATACAATAAAGAATAAATCTCAATGGATAAATAGGATAAAACCAACAAGAAACTTATGAAGAAATTTAATTTAATAACTTTTGCCGTCATCCTGATGTTATTACCCATTTTACAGTCATGTCTGGACGATGCCAACAACGACGAGTGGGTCACTTGTCCTCCGGGTGGAATATTGGCCATCGGCACAATGAAGATTCCCAATGCGGACACTCCAAGGGACTTTTTCATTGCATTGGACAATGGAGACAATGTACTTCCGGCAGATACGGCCGATATACGCAACAGGAAATACACTGTTGCAGAAGGTCAAAGAGTCTTCGTTGGCTATCTGCAGATGGGAGAAGAGAAACCCGGATATGAGAACGGTAAAATATTCACGATAGAAGATATATTGACGAAAGAGATCATTACACTGACGGAAGCTACAGCAGACAGCATTGGAGACGACCGTATCAACGTCACAGCGCATGCACTTACGAAAGATTATCTGACCATCGAATATCAATATCTGGGCAGCATGAATGAAAATAAAAAACACATGCTGAACTTGGTACAAAACGAAATAACAGGTCCCATAAAAGATGACGGATATATCTATCTGGAGTTCCGGCATAATGCCTTTAATGACTCCCCCAATCAATTGGGTTCGAGCCTTGTTTCTTTCAAGCTGGATAGTATAGCCGAGCAATTGGCGACAGCCAAAGGAATAAAACTCCGTGTGAACACCATTTATGACAATATACAGTATGTCACAATAGATATCAACGAAGACAAAAACTTAAAAATAAAATCATTTCATTCTCAATAAAACAACAAGAAACACCTACACAATCAGGCAAAACGAGTAATAATTCTGATACATAAAAGAAATAAGGCGGCGATGTTTGTGAAAATATCGCCGTCGTTTTTATATTATACCAGACACTGAACGGCCTGCAGGGTAAGCATCTCCTTGGGAACCGCCGCCTGAATCTCCTCTTTCAAAACCTGCAGCAGACTGGTGCGGATGAAGTCTTTCCGGGTCACCAGGACAATCTGACGGGTAGGCCGCGGGATAGCAAACGGACGGACCAGTTCTTTCTGCTCTTCGCTCAATTGCATCACTGCCAGTTCGGGAATAAACGTAATCCCCTTACCACTCTCCACCATATGCATAAAGGTTTCCATACTACCCAGCCGATACGCCATTTGGCTGATCTTAACCGCTTCCATCTGACAAAAACGAACCAACTGATCGCGGAAGCAATGCCCTTCGTCAAGAAGCCAAAGCCGTTCCCCTGTCACATCGGACGTACGAATCACATCGTGCTTGAACAACGGTTCCTTCTTTGAGACATAGCCCAGGAATTGCTCGTAAAATAAGGTCTCTTCCGTTAATGCGGCATCATCCAGCATGCTGGCAATGATAGCAGCATCCGCTTCACCGGTCAGCAGAGCCTTGCGAATGTCGGGCGTCTTCATCTCCATCACCCGTATATCAAGATCCGGGTATTTCTCCATCAGTTGCGGAAAGAAACGGGGCAGAAGATAAGGTGCAATCGTCGGTAACACTGCCAATCGGAATGTACCCGACAGGGAGTGCTGTTCTTCGCTGATGATCTCCTTGACACAGATAACTTCCGAAAGAATCTTACGGGCCTGTTCCAGCACTTTCTTACCAATGGCAGTAGGGCAAACCGGTGTCATGCTACGGTCGAACAGTTTCACCCCCAATTCGTCTTCCAGCTTTTGGATCATTGCACTCAAAGTAGGTTGCGTCACCCGGCAATACTCGGCAGCTTTAGCAAAATGCCGGAACTGGTCCACAGCCAGAATATATTCCAATTGTTGTATAGTCATCGTTCTCTGATTTATTAAAGATATAGAATCTATCAATGCAAAGATAGAAATTTTCAGTTTGACACGAATCATTTTGTGCCGTATCTTTGTTCCAGATAAAAAGAAGAAATATAGTATTAACTCAAAAAAAACAATATCATTATGAAGACTTTAAATTATACACATTTGGAAGAAAAAGGAGCTAACACCATCGTACTGTCATTACAGCAACTGCTTGCCGATTTTCAGATTCATTATGCAAACCTGAGAGGATTTCACTGGAACATCAAAGGACACGGTTTCTTCGTACTGCACAGCAAGTTTGAAGATTTATATAATGGAGCCGCCGAAAAGGTGGACGAAATAGCCGAACGTATACTGATGCTGGGAGGAACTCCCGCCAATAAATACAGTGACTATCTGAAGATGGCGCAGATCAAGGAAGTGGACGGAGTGAATAAGGCCGACGACGCTCTGAATCATATTCTCGAAACTTACGGGCATCTGATTGCGGAAGAACGTAAAATCCTGTCTCTCGCCTCTTCACACAACGACGAAGTAACAGTGGCCATGATGAGCGACTACCTGAAAGAACAGGAAAAGATGGTTTGGATGCTGACTGCATACAACGGATAACAGCCGAAAGGGTGTAGCCATCTGACCGAAAAGGTGTAGCCATACAAGCAAAAGGGTGTAGCCATCCCGGCGGGATAGCTACACCCTTTCTGTTTTATTCGATTCAGATGATACTTGTACGTTTGGTAAATTCAATAATTTCCGGAATGTATCCGAATGCGAGCCCGGTCACTGTATCCGCACACCCATAATAGATGGCAATCCGTCCGGTCTCCGAATCATGAAGCGCTGCGCATGGGAAACAGACATTAGGCACATCACCCATACATTCGTAATCCTTCTGAGGTGAAATCAGATAAGGCCCCGAACGGAATTTTACTTTCCAGGGCTGATCGATGTCAAGCAGTGCCGAACCAAAACTATACACAAAACCGTTGCAGGAAGCCAATACACCATGATAGATCAGTAACCAGCCTTCCGAGGTTTCAATCGGGATAGGCCCTGCACCGATCTTGGTACACTGCCAGGCACTGTCTTCGAACGGAGCCGGCGACATAACATGACGATGACGTCCCCAGAACTCCATATCGGGAGACTCGCTATAGAAAATATCTCCAAAAGGAGTATGCCCATTATCACTCGGGCGGCTCAACATCGCAAAACGACCGTTTATCTTACGAGGGAACAAGACTCCATTCCGATTGAAGGGAATAAAGGCATTCTCCAACTGGTGAAAAGTAACAAAATCATAGGTGTAGGCCACACCGATAGTAGGACCATGATAGCCATTACACCAGGTCACATAGTAGCGGTCTTCGATAAAGCAAACCCGTGGGTCATATCCATAGACCCAGGTTCCAACCTCAGCGTCATCACATTGAAACTTTAACGGTTCTTCGTTGATATCCCAATGAACAGCATCCTTGCTGAATCCCACATGCAAACGCATGCGACGATTAGTATCATCACAACGGAACACCCCTGCATAGCCATCCTTAAACGGAACTACGGCACTGTTGAATATACTGTTTGAAGTAGGGAGCAAGTCGCGCGGAATAATCGGATTGGCCGAACAACGCCACACTACATCTTTACATCCTGCCGGACGTTCTTCCCAAGGCATAGCCGGCAAAGCAGCACCTGCAATTTTAATTTCTTCCATGATTCGATTAAATTAATATTATGTATATATCTTGTTTATATTGAAAATCTCTTTTTATTTCTTCTTTCCGTCCGGATATGTGAAAGGTACCAGCCAAGTCACGATAAAAGCCGGTATGGTAGCGATAAGTACCCAGATAAAGAAATCGCGATAACCCAGCCAATCGCTCAGGTATCCGCTCATCATTCCGGGAAGCATCACCCCCAGATTCATAATACCGGTAGCAAAAGCATAATGTGCCATCTGATGTTTGCCGGGAGCCACTTGCTGCATCATAAAGAGCATCAATCCGACAAAACCAAACCCGTAACCCAAGTATTCAGACACAATGGCCATACCAATAATCCATAGATCGGAAGGCTGGTAAAGGGCTAACAGGAAATATACCAAGAACGGAATATTAAAAGCGCAACATAAAGAAAACAAAGTCTTCCGAAGTCCGAAAGCCGAAATGTAATAACCGGCCAAAAGCGAACCGAGAATAAAAGCTCCCGCTCCGAACGTACCATATACCAGTCCGATATCCTGAGTGCTGAGTCCCAATCCACCATCCGCAACCGACGCTTTCAGGAACAACGGTACAATCTTGATGGCATATCCTTCGGCAAACCGGTACAAAATGATAAAGACAATATAGAAAGCAATATGTTTTTTTTGGAAAAAAGAGCGGATGACTTCCCAAAGCATATTCAATGCGTCACTCATCGTATTCACTTCACCGGAAGCGCCTCCTCCCGAAGGCAAAATCCGGATGTGGTAAAGACCGATCAGAATCATAATACCCGCACACATCAACATGACAATCATCCAGGCATGTACCACTCCAAATTCATCCTTCAGCATACCTGCCAGCCAAACCAAGCCTCCGTTGGCAAGTATCTTGGCCAGATTATAAAAAGCTCCCTGCCAACCGATATACTTGGCTTGCTGGGTAGCAGTCAGTTCAGTCAGGTATACTCCGTCACCCGCAATGTCATGAGTCGCACCACTGAGAGCAATGATCCCCATCAGAGCGATGGCATAACGAAAAAAGTCGGGCAGCGGCAGCGAAAGTGCTACCAATGCAAATGCCAGTCCGGTAATGATTTCCGTAGCGACAACAAAGTATTTTTTCGTTTTAAACATTTCCAGAAACGGACTCCATAAAGGCTTCAATGTCCAGGGAAGCATAATGAGAGAAGTCCAGAAAGCAATTTGTGCATTCGACACTTCCATATCGGAAAACATAAGGACAGAAACCATCGAAAGGGCCACAAACGGCAATCCCATAGCAAAGTAAACAGTAGGCACCCAACATACAGGGCTTATCGGCTTTTTATTCATCAGTTAGTTTTTTATAATAATTCCATCGGTTAACAATTCCAGTAAGCAAAGATAGGGGATATTAAAAACATAACCCAAGATTACGACAAGAAGTTGCTTTCATTATTTAATAATACAACTCACCCGGGAAAACTACTAACCTCTATCACCCTTTTTTTATTAAACTTTATCAATACGACACACGCAAAGAAGCACCGAAGACTTTCATCCCCGATGCCTCTCGCCCCCTTATCTACAATCTAAACACCTCTATTGCTTCACATATAAATTTATCTCAGCAAACCCGGTATAATTATCCGGAGTCAGACAGTTTATTCTGAATTCCTTTACATTCGGAATAGGTGGTTCGATGGCCGCATATTGCGGATCAGCCCCTTTAAAATTTCTGAAAGTCAAGACTCTCGGGTAAGTAACCCACTCGGTTTCACCCTCTTTCCGAACCTTAATCTCAGCACTTCTCAGGTTATAACCCGATCCGTAGGCACTCTGTTTAGTGACCGAAAATCCGGTTAAGGTAACAGGCCGGTCCAGTACCGTATTCCACCAACACTCTCCGGCATTAGCCACTCCCCATGTAAACCAAGTAGTATTTATCTCACCGTCAATAGCCAGATGTGCACCATATTTGGCATCATCGGCATAAACATTACTGCAACTTACACTCCACGCACTTCGATCTACAGCGGACCAATTCCCGGGTTTCGTATAACTGGTATAAAGCACACTGGTATAAATCCGGATATAAACCGTCTTCATAGATGTACTGACAGCCTGTTCGTCCATGCCCGTAACTCCTTTAAGCGTCACGGGAAGCACATATCCGTCAGGATTAGTCAACTTTTCTATATTCTTCAAAACGACCTGAAAAGATGAATCGGCCACTGTCTGTCCCGTTTTTAAGACAACTTCACTTGTTTCAATGGTATAATTATCTTGGGGCAACAACTTACATTTCGTCTTATTGGCAGAATTGTAAGTATCCACTTTCAGCGTATCTACTCCCAAAGCGGCAGTGACATCCCGCGTAACCGGCTGTACGGCACACAATTGTATTTCAAAATCAGAACGGTCGGCAATAGAGGAATTGCTCACACAATCCACCACTACCGCAGCACCCATTTCGGCCCCCGGTGCAACTCCCGTTCTGATATATATCTTTTGATATTTGTCCATTTCATCATCATCGTTGCTGCACGAAGCCAACGATACAAAGCCTGTTATCAGGCAGATTAAGGTCACAAAATTCAAATGTCTATTCATATCTTATCTTCTTTTTACATAGTTATTGCTTATCAAAACGAACATGCTCTTTCCAGACAAGAGTTCCTCCTGCCACCAAATCGTATCCGTGTCCGGTACAGTCGGCAAAGGTATTTCCTTTACCTTCATCCATTTTCCAATAGCCTATCAGGTTCGGATCGGCGGGCTTCACGGCAAAATACATGTTGGACTGAATTTGCGTCTGGCTGATTGCGCTCTTCCAAAGACGCACCTGGGCCATCTGACAATTGTTGCGGAAGTAACTACCGCTCGAAACCATGTTCATCTTGTCGAATCTTACCGGGCCACCCTTTGTCTGCAGAGTCACGTCGAGCACTCCGTTGATATAAATCGACAATAACCCGGAAGAATTATAAACGAAGGCCAGATGATACCACTTATTCTTCTCAAACAAAGTCACCGTATTGACCTGACTTCCAAGTGTCTTCACCTGTAATGAATTATAAGGGATCATAGCGTCACCGAAACGGATATAAACCTCGTGGTCGCTGCTGCCCGAATTAAATATAGCCTGATTATTAATATCGAATCCGTCCATCTGTACCCAAGCCTCGAGTGACCATTCATTGGTTGTCACTCCCCACAATTCGTCCTTGGCGGGCTTCACGGCATTGGTCGTATTCATAAACGGTACAGACTGTATCAGCGGCTTATCCAGCAAAATGATAAACTTCGACGAAAGCCCGATTGTGGACACCGGTCCCTGAATTTCTGTGAGAGATACCGGAATAGCATACAATTCTCCGTTTTCGTTTGAATAAGGTTTCACTCTAAACTCACTGGGGATTGCGCTAACATCGCCTGCCGCTATCTTTATCTCTTTGTCATAAGTAAAATACTGCTCGGGAAGGACTTCGTACGAAGTTTCATTAGCTTCATTGTACTCTTTAAGAATAGAAGGATCTACCGTCAGGACAGCAGTCACATTTTCGGTTACAGGCTGTCCCACACGTACGGTCAGAGTAGTTGTTGTTACATTTTCAGGATCAACGGTAACCTTTGCCGAACCATTCTCGGATGCTTCATTCAAATAAATCGCATTGTCGATAACCTGGTAATCGGCATCGTTGCATCCTGCCAGGATCATCGGCAGAACGAAACAGGCAAGCAAATATTGTTTTATTGTTATTCTTTTCATAATCAAATTCTTTAAAGTCATTTTACAGCAGGATTCATTATTCTGATTGCTTCACGCAGGTACTTATATTCGATGTCGCCCGGATAGTCATATTCCATGTGATAGGTGCCTACTCCACCCTTCCGTACCTGTTTTCCGTCAATAGTCGGAGTCCAGCGTGCCATGCCGGCAAGTGCTCTCATTTTGTTTCCGTAACGATCTACATAATCACCTCCTCCTGTCGGAGCATAAGATTCGAAATTCTCCGTAACGATGTACATATTAGCCACTTTCTCCGGAGGAAGTATTCCTTTAAAGTTGGCAATCGTACCAGCCAGACGTCTGTCAAGATTAGCGTCGGAATTACCCGCAAGGTTAGAGTATGCCTGCACAATGAAATAGTCAAAGTAAGGCCCGGTTTCCGGATGAATACTTTGAGGCTCGCCATCAATCACAAGTAACCGTCCCGTACCCGATTTAGGTCCGATTCTTTCTCCCAGTGCTTTCACGAAAGTGAGCATATTCTCGGGATAACTTGCCAAGTTTCCGGGAGAACCATAATTAGGTTCATAATCGATGTCGAAACCATCGTATCCATACTTATCAATGGAGTCACAAATAGCATTCGCATATTTTCTGATGGCACCGTCGATAGCTTCCTGATCACCATCCTTCCAGCCCCAGTACTCCTTATAATTCTCTTTATGCTCTTCCGGAGTCAACTGATCGCCTACATTAGCCACGATAAAACACATTAAGGCGCGTGTACCCTTCTGTTCTTTCACCTTCTTTTTGTCCAACATCCGGGCCTCATCAAGATTTTTCCAGTTACCCCAAATCGAAACGAAGTCCACACTATCGGGAAGCCCCATCAGACTGCCCACCATCGAAGCCCCGACACCCGTCCAGCCTCCAAACCAACCGAATGCAACCGAATGCTCCGAACGTTTATATGCTCTCAGATTCTCGTAATAATCATTTCCCGGCATTTCAAAAAAGTCTTCCGCTTCAGGTTTGGTCCAGTCACTGCAACCCCAAAGCATGCTGACGAACAATGCAAAAACTACTATATTTAAATATCTCTTTTTCATTTTCTTTTCTCTTTATTAGCTTAAACATCAATTCTTTTTAGCCCACCAAAGATCGGTAGCTCCGGTATCCGGACCACCCAACATTGAAACGGCAGCCGAAACATTGGCTGAATTTCCCTGTTTTTCGGACAAAGGAAAAGGTAAACGCCGCAATTGCCGATTGGTGTCGATCACTCCATTACTCAAATTGCTGACAGATGGAAACACTTCCGGATAACCTGTGCGCCGATAGTCGGCCCAACCCTCAAAGCCCAGAGGGAAGTTAGCAATCCATTTCTGAGTAATGATCCGCTCCAGTTTCTCTTCCGTCGAAGCACCTTCGTTCCAGGCAATCGTAATCTTGGTTTTCGGTGTATAATTGCATTTAGCCGGGTTTACCGGATCGATAAAAGGTTCAGGCACAGCCACTGCATTGGCCAGATATTCGTCTGCCCCGCTCACTTTCCGTTGGTCGAATGATAGCTTAACGCCTTGCTCGTAGAAGTCACGGGCACTACCTCCCATATCCCAACCACGCAGGGCGCCTTCAGCACGCAAAAAGGCGGTTTCAGCCGCACAAAACATCAACATGTCGTCTTTCTGTTCGTAATTGGGCATGGAATATCCCGAATAAGTTGCCGGCTTCACTCCTTCCAACCCTGACCGCATACCCATATACGGGCTATCGCCTCCCAACTTGGAGGTGGTGAAATAGACTGCACTGCGAGGATCGGAATATCCTTTCATATAACTGGCTATAGTGGCATTGATACGAATCTCTCCCCAACTGGAGGCCACCAGCCAAAGAGGATTGGGCTCGGCACCTACACCGACATACGCGTTATTATCGTTCGTATCTATCAGTCCGCGGGTGCTCTTTACCGCTTCTTCGGCTTTCGTACGGGCAAGTTCGGGGGATACATTACTGATGCGGACAGCCAAACGCAGTTTAAGTGAATTAGCAAAACGCATCCATTTATTATAATCACCATTATAGACCGGATCATAACCCTCCAACGGTTTCAGTCCCCCCACTTCATCTACAAATTCACCCAACATCTGTATTGCATAATCCAGATCTTCAAACATATGTTTATACACATCTTCCTGGCTATCGTAGGCAACAGCCGTTTTACCATTGGCCACCTGGCTGTAGGGAATGGGACCGTAACAATCGGTTACACGCAACATTGTATTCACACGAAGGAGCTTTGCCATCGCCCAATAGTGGCCTTTTCCACCCGTTGCAGTCTCCAACTTGAAGTAATTGGAATAGAATTTCTCAAAGGGTGTGTTGAAAGGAATCTGATTCCAGGATTCCGTCTGATTAAAAGTATTGAAGTTGGACCCACCCCATGAGTTGGCCATCGTAAGATAACCACTGAAAGGTCCGGCTACCATTTGATCGATCATCTGATTGTCATTCTGCTGTACATTGATTCCGGTAGTAATCATGGTTGCAAACAGCATGGGCGGATTGAGTGAATGGGGTTCATAGGGATTGGTATTATACTCCTCAAAATTATCGGTACAGCAGCACAGGAAAGGTGTGACAGCTGCGGCCAAAACTATATTTAATATTTTCTTTTTCATGATCGACTGGTTTTAAAATTGAAACTTGACATTGAAGCCAATATTACGTGTACTCGGTTGCATAAAGTAATCTACTCCCTGATAGAAGTTACTGGTAGTGGAAGGTGTCATTTCGGGATCGAACGGTGCTTTACAATAAATCATCCAAAGATTCTTCCCTACGATACCTGCCGTTATGCCTACTTTATTATTAAACCATTTACGAGGTAACGTGTAGCTTAGGTTCAGCTCGGACAATCGTATGTTCGTTGCACTATAAGTATAGTACTGTCCCAACCCTCCGGTAGAACCACCGATGGTCTGATAATAAGATTTGGCATCTACAAATCCGTTATTGATCCACACTCCTCCGGCATCGCGAGCGTCGGCTGTAGCTTTGGACACACCATAATAATCAAGTATACCCTGAGTGTTCGAGACGCACAATCCACCGACACGAGCAGTCAGAACCACTCCCAGATTGATGCCCTTATAAGAGAATGTATTGCTGAATCCCATGTTGAAATCAGGATTCATCGTACCAATTTTCTTCGGTTCGGCATAATCCTGCACTCCAACTTTGCCTGTCTGAGAATCTACCCAGATATTACCGTTACCGTCTGTACGCAACCCTTTATCCACATAGAGGTCTCCCATTGTTCCGCCCTCTCTCAATATAACTCTGGGGCCATATCCGTCGGCACCCAGCACAGCCATACGCAGTTCGGGCATATCGATAATTTCACCGGTTATCGGATTCGTAGCACCGCTGGCAAGACGTTTCACTTTATTACGATTCATCGTATAAGTCAGACTACTGTTCCAGCTAAAGTCTCCCCATGTATTATTGTATCCTAACGCCAACTCCAAACCGTAGTTCTGAATATTACCCGTTTGTACAATGGCCGAAGAATAACCGCTCGACGATGCCAAAGTGATATTAAAGGTCTGGTTATAGGTATTCGAATGATAGTAAGTGGCATCTATACTGAAATGATTCCACAGTCTGGCATTCAAACCGATCTCCCACGAACGGGTATCTTCCGGCTTCAAGTTGGTGGCAGGCAGAGTGGTTGAAGATCCCCACTGATGGGATTGTTCATTGAACTCAAAACCCGGATTCGATAAATAACGTTCAAAAGATGAAGCCACAGAACTGTATGAGCCACGTAGCTTTGCATAAGAAATAAACTCGGGCAACCGGAACATCTCGGATAAAACGACAGAACCTCCGATGGAAGGATAAAAGAATGAAGAATGCTTGGTAAATGCCAGTTGGGACTCCCAGTCATTTCGTCCGGTCAGGGTCAGATATGCCATGCTCCGCCATCCCAATTCTATATTGGCAAATACACCCTGAGATTGGTCATGATATCCGAACTGTTTAGGTTTATAATTGCTTTCATAATTGATGTTTCTCACTGTAAAAAAGTTAGGTATCCCTGCCAAATCACCTTCATTCCCCATTTGTTCGTAAACCAAATCCTTGATAGACGCACCGATATTGGCATTCAGCGAGAAGTCCCCTATTCTCTTATCAATGTTTACCATCATATCGGCATACGTATTGCGGTCCGTACGATTTTGATCGGAATAGAAACCATTGGCACCGGCAAAGGTAGTCAGAGTAGATGCATAACGTTCCTGAGTCATGCGAATATCGGAATTATCCACCTTGACACGTCCGGCTACATTGAGCCAATCCGTGAGCTTATAAGTTAAGCTTGCATTAATCATGTAGCGCTTCTTTTCTGTCTTGCGGTTCATGCGTTTCATAATCCAATATGGATTTTGCAAACTTAATCCCTGATGTCCGTAAGGCCAGAACTGTACGTTCACTCCACGGCTTTCGCTATATCGTTCGAACATACGGATCTCCTCAAAATTGTCGTTACGGGGAAAGAGGTAGAGTGCCGGCAGCGGGTTGAAGTATTGTCCCTGTGCCGTTATATTCTTGTCATTCTGAATGATATAGCTGGCACCTACATCCAGAGTCAGCCTATCTTTCAGGAAAGTGGCCGTATTCCGGATAGAGAAATTGTAGCGGCTATAACTGTTATTAGGCAAAATACCTGTCGCATTGGTTGTTGAAGCCGACGCATAGGTCTGGTTTTTCTTTGTTCCGGTCGAAAAAGAAATAGCGTTAATTACATTCACTCCGGTATTAAAGAAACGGGAAGGATCATAGCTTTGCTTGGTTTTATTGCCCCAGCTTGCAAATTCTCCCGGATTGTTTCCATACCGGTTTTGCATCTCCGGCATCATGTATGCGTCAGAGAACATCGTATTATTGCTGACAGTCAGAGTTGTCTTTTCGGCAGATCCTTTCTTGGTATTGATCAATACGACTCCATTGGCAGCCGCATTACCATACAAAGCTGCCGCAGAAGGACCGGTCAGCATATTGATACTTTCAATATCATCCGGGTTAAGATCCGCTACTCCGTCCGAACCGCTTTGGGTGGCAAAAGAACCTTCACTCTTACCAAAGCTTACATTGAACATCGGAATACCGTCAATTACATAAAGAGCATTATTATCTTTCGTAATGGACTTGGTACCGCGCATCACAACTCTCGAAGCAGAACCAACTCCACCGGCTGAGTTATTGATTGTTACTCCGGCAACTTTACCTTGCAAAGAGTTGATAAAATTGGCATCCTTCACTGTATTGATAGCATCGCCACCTACTTGCTGTACATTGTAACTCAACGCCTTTTGCGCCCGCTTGATACCTAAGGCAGTCACTACCACTTCGTCAAGCACTTCTGCGTCTTCTTTCATAACAATCTTCAAAGGCTTGGAGTCTGTCACCGTAATGGCCTGCGGAGCATAACCGATATAGGAGATCTCAATAACATCTCCTTTCGCAACCGGCAAGGAGAAGTGCCCGTTCATATCGGTAATGGTCCCGTTCGATGTTCCTTTCACCAGAATACTCACTCCGATCAGTGGTTCGCCTTTGGCATCCGAAATATTTCCTGTAACCGTAACTTTCTCCTGTTGAATCGAATGGTTCTTATCAGTGGTCGAAAGAATAAGATGTTTGTTCATAATAGAATAGGAAAGTCCCGTCCCACGAAGCAGACGGTTCATGACCGTCGTGATATTTTCGTTAGAAGCCTTGATAGAAACAGGTTGAGTGGGGTTAACATCCCCGGTGTTATACACAATAGATAATGAGGTTTGACGTCCTATTTCATTCAGGACACTGCCCAAAGAGGCTTTGGTAAAGTCGATATTCACCCGTATATCTTGCGCTGAAGCAAAGATAAAAGCAGGCATCGACAATAGAAAAAATAGCAAGTACTGAAACTTGTGTTTCACTGATTTCTTCATCTTGTTCTTTTTTTTAATTAGAAAATGTTTTTAGGTAAAATTGAAAGGTTTAGCATAAAGGATCGCTAATACATGTTAAGGTTGGTTTTAAATTAAGGGTCATTATTCATCACTACAGATTTTTAGGTTAACTATATCTCTTTTCTGTTAATAGTACATTTCAACTTATAAACATACTAAATCAAGAAGCGGATTTTTTCGAAAAAAGAATAAAAAAAGAATAAGAATACAGATCAGAAGATAAAAAAAGGGAACTATTTCTTTACAGAAACAGCCCCCTCTTCGTGATTTAGGTTATAAAATATTTTTGTTATCTATTCGTCTTAGGAGTCAATATTATATTGTTATCCTCACATTTATAATCGAAACGTTTGGTAAGAGCGAGTATAGAAAGAATTTGTCTTATATCATCGTCCGTACTAAAAGTACAGGTAAAACGGTCTTTTTGCAGTTGTGCATCCGAAATAATGAAATGAACATCAAAATGTTTTTCAAGACACTGCACTATTTCCTGAAGTGTGGCCTGTTCGAATTTCAGTTTTCCGTTAATCCATAGCAATACATCTCCCGGACGGTTGGCTTCTGTAAGCATGGGTTGCATCGTACGGGTATCCACACTCAGCATCTGTCCCGGCTTCAACAAAATACCTTCCTCTTCAGACTGCCCCGGCAATTGGACTTTTACTGATCCCTTCAATAAAGTGGTCACCACCTTTTCTTCGGACGGACGTGCCCGGACATTGAATTTTGTACCGAGCACGCAAGTCCTGACATCATTACTATTAACAACAAAGGGTTTTGTCTTATTACGTGATACCTCAAAATAAGCCTCACCACTCAAGTCGACCTGTCTTTCCCGCTTCCAGAAAGAAGGCTTATAGACGATCTGTGTTGAAGCATTCAACCATACTTTCGTTCCATCCGGTAAAACTGCCTGTGCCCGCTGCCCTGATTCGGTAGCAAAAATATATCCTGCCGACTTTCCGGAGGAAATCCAGTATAGGGCACCGACAGACACCAACAGACCACACAGGAAAGCTGCCAAAGGCATCGCGTAACGTTTCCATTTTGATACATGTATTCTATGCACTGATTTTTTCTCTGACTCTTTGTGCTTTATCCGGTCCTTCAAAACGCTTAGTGAATTTTCGGTGTCCACACCATCCATTGCCACCTTACGTTCACCGACAAAAAGCATATAATAAAGTTGGTCCAGTTGTTTTTTGTGTTCTGCAGAAGCATGATACCATGCCTCCACTTCCAGACACTCTTCGGCATCTGATTCTCCTTTCAGATAGTTCAGTAGTTTTGTTTCATCCATTGTTTTAACCAAATCTTTAATACCTATATCATACACTGTTACGTATAATACAGTTCAGAAAACAAAGTTACTAAATAAAACACAAACTTTTTTTTCTTCAGAAAATCATTTTGTAGGTAGCAAAAATTTAGCTACGTTTGTTCGCTAATAACAATGGAGAGAAGAATGGCACAGACTCTGACTAACCTAAACATAAATGATAATAATGCCGTTATATCAGCCCTGCGAGAAGGGGATGAAGAGGTGTTTGATCATATCTACCGTTACTATTTTCGTGGATTATGCGCCTTTTGCTCTCAATATGTCACTCTGAGCGAATCGGAAGAAATCGTGCAGGATACTATGATGTGGCTATGGGAAAACAGAAAAACCCTTATACCGGAACTTACTTTAAAGACTCTTCTCTTTACTATCGTCAAGAACAAAGCGCTTAATAAAATCTCTCATTTTGAAATAAAACGCAAGGTGCATCAGGAAATTGCGGAAAAATATGAAACGGAGTTCTCTTCACCTGACTTTTACCTGGAAAACGAACTATTCAGATTGTACGAAGAGGCTTTAAGAAAACTACCGGCCGAATTTCGCCAGGCATACGAAATGAATCGAAGTCTTCAAATGACTCATAAAGAAATTGCGGAGAAACTGAACGTCTCTCCGCAAACAATCAATTATCGCATAGGGCAAGCCCTGAAAATATTACGGTCCGAACTAAAGGATTATCTCCCGCTGATCATGTTGTTTTTATTTCTGCAAGGGCATAAATGAAATAGCTTGTCCGCCACCGGCTGCCATACGGATATTCAACGTATCGTCTGCAGTCACCTCCTGTTCCGTAATCTGATACTCTGTCGGATTGGTTTTCCAATCAACTTTCTCACCATCAGCATAGATGATTGCTTTATAAGTCTTCCCCTTCTCTAAAAAATCAAGACTGACAGGCAAGACCCGCGGTTCTTCGTTCGTAGAGGCACCCAGGAAATAATTCTGTTTAGCCTTCCGTACCACTGCTACAAACTCTCCCGGCTCACCGGCCAATGCCCTCGATTCGTCACAATCAGGATCGAAATCACGGAAGAACCGGAAGGCAGGATGCCCTTCATAGTGCTCGATCATATCAGATGCCATTTGTAACGGAGAATATAAAATCACCCAATTAGCCAACTGCTTGGCCAATGTTGTATTGACGCGACTATTGCCCTTATCCTGATCATTCCACTTCTGACGTTTAGGAGAATCTTTCGTCTGTGTAAACAAAATATCAAAAGTACCCGGAGTATAGTCCATCGGACCACCCAATAAGCGGGTAAACGGCAACATTTCATGATGTGAAGGAGGATTACCTTCGCTCCAGGCATTCCACTCCATACCGCGGGCGCCTTCACGTGTCATCATATTGGGCCAGGTACGTCGTATACCGGTATCTTTGATAGGTTCGTGCGCATCAAGAGTCATACGATAACGGGCAGCCGTCTCAACCACTTTTTGATAATGGTTCACTCCATATTGTCCATGATGTGAATGTCCGTCAGGAAAAGCACCGGCATAACCTGTTTTCAGAATATGAATGCCCTTATCGGTATACCACTTGATTGCCTTCTCCATCTGGCGCTCGTAGTTGGGAATGTTTCCACCGGTTTCATGATGTCCGATGATCTGAACATTCTTTTCACGTGCATAACGAGTTATTTCATCCATATCAAAGTCGGCATAAGGTTTAGTAAAGTCAAAACTCTGCATACCTCCCCAACTTTCCCATCCTTCGTTCCACCCCTCAAACAACACACCTTCGATGTTATTGGCATGAGCAAAATCAATGTATTTCTTGGCATTGGCGGTTGTAGCGCCATGCCGATCGTCCATCTTCCAGGTTTCCACTCCCAGATGCATCCCCCACCAGACACCGACATATTTCATCGGCTTGATCCAGTCGGTGGTATCCAGTTTACAAGGTTCATTCAGGTTAAGGACCAACGACGAATTAATCAGTCCGACAGCTTGCGGAGCGATCTGAATGGTACGCCATGCAGTGGTAAAACGATTCTCTTTACGAGCTTTAATTCCATCAGGCCATGAGGCAAGTTCGGATTTCAGAGTATTTTCACCATCCTTCTTCAAAGTCATTTCCGGAAAATCATAAAGAGCAGCTTCATGAATGCTGCCATACACCCCTCCGGATGTTTTGAAAGTGAAAGGAGTATTGGCATTCTCCACTTCACTGATCTTCTGTTTCGAGTACAGCAATTCATAAGTCTCGAAACTGGCAGGAATAGACCAAGAGGTCCCGTCTTCATGAAAGCGGAAAGCAGTCAGTTCATCGGTGATCAACAAAGAGTCGACACCTGGCACCTCATACTCGTAACGAAAGGCTACACCATCATCAAATGCACGAAAACGAAGAGTCAATTCCACATTAGCGGCATTTTTCAGAAGAACCGCCATTTCATTATAATGATTCCGGTTCGTTTTATTCTCTCCCCAAGGCTGCGTCCAGATCTCGTCTTTATCGGTAAAGACAGTGTTCACCACACGAAATCCCCGATTAAGATCGATTCCCTCTTTCGCTTCGAAACCGAGCGGAGAGTTATCCAATAAAAGGGTATCGTTGACAGTCACCCGATACATCATCTTTCCATCGGTATCCGCAGTAAAAGCCACTTTGATATGTCCGTCCGGAGAGGCTAATTCCGTCTTCGGAACACAACTATAAAAGCCCATCAGCATCAAGGCGATGAGTAATATATGCAAAATCTGTTTCATGGTTACAATTCGTTTATACGGTTTAGAATTCCAAATCAGCCAGATGTGCATTATGATCGGACAAATAGGTGGAATCTGTAATCGCAGAAGAAATAATCTCTGCATCTGCCACCTTGATTTGCGGAGTTACGAAAATGAAATCGATCTTTTCCCGTTCGGCCACAGGTACTCTTCCGAAATCATGGAAAGTATAGTTCTCACCGGACTGTTTCCCGGCTATCTTCCATGCATCTTTCAAGACAAACTCATTGGATGTGATCGTTTTGTAAGCTTCCCACTCTTCAGAAACATTAAAGTCTCCGGTCATCATAGCAGGATGTGTACCGGCTATTTCTTTTATCTTATCAATAATAAGCAGGGCACTGTTACGACGAGCTTCCGTACCAACGTGGTCAAAATGGGTGTTTAACATCAGAAACTCTTTTCCGGTAGTTTTATCCTTTAATTTAGCCCAAGTAGCCACGCGGGTACACGCGGCATCCCAACCAAGTTTGCCGATACTATCCGGATGTTCGGAAAGCCAGAATGTATTACTGTCTAACAAATCATATTTATCTTTCCGATAGAATACAGGAGCATATTCCCCCTGAGTCTTTCCATCCTCGCGTCCCACACCTACATAGGCATAATCGGGCAGGCCGGACAACAGGTCTTTCAACTGATGATTCAGTACTTCCTGCATTCCCAGCACATCGGGATGTTTCTCACGGATAAATTCACAGACCTTCTCTTTACGATACTTCCAGGAATTCAAACTGTCGCCCAGATTATCATAGCGGATATTAAAGGTCGCCACACGAACATGGGTAATCGGATTAGAACTGCAACCCGCCAAAAGCAGGGTAATAAAAACTCCGATAAAAAAGCAAATCTTATTCATTAGTTTATATGTGTTGGTTATTAAATTTAAAGCTATTTCGTATATGATACAACTAAAGAAGAAAAAACACTTAGCGATCTGTCCGATAAGTGAGGGCAAGTTGCCGGCAAGCGGCACGATTGATCTTTCCCGTTTCCGTCAAGGGTATAGCCCCGACTGACAAAATCATCTTGGGTAACTGATATTTGGACAGAAGCTCCTTCATCTTTGTTTCCGGTAACTCTGCATCTGCCCCCTTCTCTACCAAAAGCACAACCGCCTCTCCTAATCTGGCATCGGGAACAGAAGTGATTGCAAAAGGAACTCTCATCCAGGGACGAAGTATCTCTTCTATCTGCTCTGCCTGTACTTTGATACCTCCGGTATTGATGGTATTATCCTTCCTGCCCAAAATAGAGAAGCTGCCATCGGAATAGATTTCCGCAACATCATTTGTCACCAAAGTGGTATCACAAACCAATGGAGCATCGATCACCAATGTATGTTCGGACGAAAGAGAAAGCCGTACCGAAGGAAAAGGCCGGTACAACATACTCGCATCCGGTCCGTTCAACCGTCTTAAAGCAATATGTGAAAGGGTTTCTGTCATGCCATACGTAGAATAAACCTTAACCGGTAATTGCCGTATCTCAGCTTCCAACCCTGCATCTATTGCCCCTCCGCCTATAATAAGAATATCGGTCCGGCAGAGCTTCTCTTTTTCTGCCGATACCTGCAGTGTGTTGTAAACCTGCAACGGCACCATAGCGGCAAAGCGAAGCGGTATGTCCACGTCCGCCATCGGATGCCCGGAAGGAGTCCGGATAACCAGATTCAACCCTGCCACCAATGCCCGGACCACCACCATCTTCCCGGCAATATATTGCAAAGGCATACACAACAATACGCTATCTCCTTGTCGAAGTCCCAGAAACTCACAAGTCAGCCGGGCACTTTGCATCATCTGCTCCTTACGGACCTTCAGCAGTTTGGGAGTCCCGGTAGAACCGGAAGTTTTCACTGTCAGATAAGGAGAATCACTGAACCACTCTTCCAGAAACCGGTAAAGTTCGTACAAAAATCCCGATGCCTCCTCCGTGTGACAAGCTACCAGCCTTTTCACGTCCTCCTTGGAAAGCACACTGCCTTCCAACATTAGGTGTTGTTCTTCTCTATTAAATATCATGTGCCGACTCCTCTTATTTGCAAAACCATAAACAATCTTTTCGAATCTCGAGGGGCATCTCGACATTGTCCGTAAACAGTAGCCCGGTACCTAATCCTTGTGGCAACGGATTCCGGAAAGTCGCACACCATTGGGCTATGGCATTCAGACCGATATTCGACTCCAGCGCAGATGTGATCCACCATCCGATATGTTGCTTTTCCGCTTCTGCAATCCATTCGTTGCCACCACTGATCCCGCCATGCAGAGATGGTTTCAGTATGATATACCGGGGGTGGATAGCCGCCAGCAATTCCCGTTTTCTTTCAAGGGCATTGCAACCTATCAGTTCTTCGTCCAAAGCAATAGGAAGCGGGGACTCAGCCGCCAGACGGGCCATTTCCTCCCACTGCCCGGCCCGGATAGGCTGCTCTATGGAATGTAGGTCCAATTCGGCCAACCGATTCAGTTTATCCATAGCATCGGCAGGTGAGAAAGCTCCATTGGCATCCACTCTCAACTCTATTTCTCTGGCGGAATAGTGAGCACGGATATGTCTCAACAGGGCTAATTCTTCTTCAAAGTTTATCGCACCGATTTTTAGTTTGATACAGCGATATCCCGCCTGCATCTTAACTTCGATCTGTTGCAGCATTCTGTCAAAACTGCCCATCCAGATAAGTCCGTTAATAGGTATACCGGCTTCTCCGCGCGAAAAAGGAGTATCCCATAATGCCCAGCTCTGTGTTTCGTAATGGCGCAGTGCTGTCTCGAGTCCGAACAGAATAGAAGGATACCCACGTAAAGATTCTATATCCAGTTCTCCCGTTTGTTCCAGTCGCTGACAGGCACTCCGAAGCACCTGTTCATAATCCGGCAAGTCATCACAACTCAGTTTGGGTAACGGAGCACACTCTCCTACTCCGACACGTCCCGGACACTCTATGGAAGAAAGATGGATATACCAGACATTCCGGGTAGTATAAGAACCACGCGAAGTTCCCGCAGGTTGCTTGAAATGAAGAACGCGTGGAATAATGTTGATTGTATACATAAAAATGATATAAAGAAAAGGCCTCCCATCAAGAAGGCCTCTGTCTGCTTATGGAAATTTAGGATATTGTTTAAAGTCCGGTTTACGCTTCTCCAGAAAAGCATTCTTGCCTTCCTGTGCTTCATCGGTAAGGTAATAAAGCAGAGTGGCATCACCTGCCAGTTCCTGAATACCGGCTTGACCGTCGAGTTCGGCATTCAGACCGGCTTTAATCATGCGGAGTGCTAACGGACTAAGCTGCATCATCTCCTCCGCCCACTGAACATACTCGTCTTCCAGTTTATCCAACGGTACCACTTTATTGACCAGCCCCATATCCAGAGCCTCCTGCGCATTATACTTGCGACAAAGGAACCAGATCTCACGGGCCTTCTTCTGTCCCACAACGCGGGCAAGATAAGATGATCCGAAGCCGGCATCGAAACTACCTACACGAGGACCTGTCTGTCCGAAGATGGCATTTTCGGAAGCAATAGAGAGATCGCATACGACATGCAATACGTGTCCGCCTCCGATGGCAAATCCGTTAACGGCAGCAATAACCGGTTTCGGAATCGAACGGATTTGTTTTTGCACATCCAGTACACTCAGGCGGGGCACTCCGTCTTTACCGATGTATCCGCCACGGCCCTTTACGTTCTGGTCGCCTCCCGAACAGAAGGCCTTATCGCCTGCACCGGTCAATACCACAACATTGATATCGGGCTCTTCACGACAGATGCGCAGCGCATCGCTCATTTCGCCTGTTGTAGTAGGGGTGAAAGCATTCCGGTAACGTTCGCGATTGATCGTAATACGGGCAATGCCGTTATAGTAATCAAACAGAATATCTTCGTATTCTTTAATAGGAGTCCATTCTCTTTTAGTTTCCATTTCTATTTATTTTGATGATTATTATTTCAGTAATTCCTGTACTTTCTTTTGCAGTTCGGGTGTATGTACATTGGGCGTGTTCAATAAAGCAATTGCAAAATTATCCGCCAGCACCTCTTCCGGATCTATGACATATCCGGTGTTCCGCCCTACTTTATCAAAGAAGTCGGTCGCTTTCTGTAATGGATAAATAACTGTCTTCCCACTCTCTCGGAGAGGCTTGAACGACTCGTCCAACGGAATCAGCCCCACATTGATATACTGATAGAACTTACCCGTGGTATAGGGTCTGTTGGTATAGATAATCATAGTGCAGTTCTGTGGCTTACCGTCAATGGTAAAAGTCGCATAACTATCGCAACGACTGACATCGGGATTGGAGATACGGCTTTTCCGTATATCTTCGGGAAACTCAATCTCTTGGGGCAGGATGTTGAAGTCGATAGCTCTGTACAGTTTCTCTTTGAATCCGGGATTGAGACGTGTCAGGATGTGGAAAGTTTCATGCACCAGCAGGCGTGTGTGAGAAGCTTCGGTCCCCCGCTGAAAAGTAGCGTCCGTCAATGCGATCCAGTTACTGCGTGTGTATCCTCCCGCCCCTCCTTCGTCTTTCATTGTTGTCTTTACCAGCACAATCTCTTTCGGAAATGGAATCCGATAGCCGTATTTACGAATCGTATCATTCAGGTTCTTCCTGATCTGCTCGATCTGCTGCGCTTCTTCCGCTGTCCATTCACGCACTTCACGAACGGCCAGGCTGACGAGGTCTTCTCTTTTGCCTTCAGGATTTTCAAGTCGGGCAGCGATGTCAAACGGACTCCAATTAGCCGTATAAGAATCTTTGGCCGCTATCAGGCGTTTTGCTTCTCCGGCAGAAGCCAACCGAAAATTGATTGTATCTGCCCTGGCTGCCGATTCCTCCGATACGTATCTCTCGGGAAACATGGCTTGAGCTTTCTCCACAAACAGGGAAGCTGACAAAAGTAGCATCCCACAAAATAGGTTCATCTTGTGCTTAGTCATCATATTAGTTTTTTAGTTGGTGATAGTAGTCTTTCAATATCCGTGCATCTTTATTTTTATTGGTGAAAACCTCCATAATGACAGGTTGAGTCAGTAACTCGGGTTGAGTGAAAGTTTTCATGGCTTCGTCCAACTGTTTTTCATCCTGCACTTCCTGATAGAGGAATCCCCGTTCTTCGGCCCATCCCTTGGCAGACGTCTTATGCACGGCAGTCACAAAGCGATGGGAAGTACCGGACATTTCAAGTCCCGGCAAAGTATGAAAAATCTCCCCTCCCCCATTATTCAAAAGCAGAATACGGAGGTTACTTCCAAAATGATTGTTCCACAGGGCATTCATATCATAGAAAAAGCTCAGATCACCAATGACCACAAAGTTCAACTTCTTCGAAGCGGCAGCATAACCGATCGCTGTGGAAAGGGAACCTTCAATGCCGCTCGTACCCCGGTTGCAACAAACCTCTACCGTATCGGGAAGCGAATAAAGCTGGGCATAACGCACGGCGGAACTATTGGCCAGATGCAAAGCACACGAAGCAGGCAACGCCTGAATGAGTGATCCGATAGCAGACATTTCGGAATAAGGCAACTCCGGTCGGGGAAGCTCCTTGCAAAAGTTCTCCCATTGCCGGGGATATTCCGGTGTACGGTTATCCAGCAGAAAAGCTATCTTCTCCATAAATTCAAATGGGTCCATCTCGATAATCGTAGTCAATGCCCCTTGGAACAGATCGATCACTTCACCATCCGGCGACACATGCCAATGCTCTTTGGGCGGATGCTGGCGAAGATACTTTTTCATTCGTTTAGAGACGATATGCCCCCCGTAAGTGATCACCAATTCGGGAATCATCTTCTCTTGCATCTCGGGTGACATGGCATAGAGGGCTGCATCGAAGTTCCGGATCGGGATGCCCGGAACGGTCTGATTGCCTAAATGCTCCGTGAACCAGGCAAACTGCTTGTAGAGCATCTTTGAATATTTCTTTTCGAACAGATAAATCAGGTTCATCTGGCCGACGATCATCATACGGCGGTTGTACTTATTGAGGCGGTCGATCAAGCCGTCATAGTCGCGATCATAAACATTCAGTCCTTGATAACGTGTGATGACACGTACTTCGGGAAGTGACTCTGCCGTAAACTGGAACAAGGGTTCGGAAACCGGCACGTTGATGTGCACAGGGCCTTTACCATGATGATTCAGTTCAAGCAATGCTTCGTTCAGCAAGCGGTTGCAGTACCATTCATCCTCGTCCGTATGTATTTCGGGCAGATCGACAGACTTCTTCACCAATGACCGGAAAACACCCGGCTGAGGTAAAGTCTGTCCGTCCATCTGGTTGATCCAGGCGGCAGGACGATCGGCGGAAATAACTACTAAAGATACTTTCTGGTAGTAGGCCTCTGCTATGGCAGGATGCAAATTCAACAAAGCCGTGCCCGATGTGCAACAAACAGCGGCAGGAGTTCCGCCCTGTAAAGCAAGCCCGATAGCAAAAAAGCCGGCACTCCGCTCGTCTGTTACCGAGTAACAAGTGAAGTCGGGATGTCCGGCAAGTGTATGTACAATCGGTGCATTCCGGCTTCCGGGACATAAAACGACTTTCGTCACCCCATGTGCACGGAGCAACGCTACCAACTGCAATATGTTTTTCTTATCTGAATACATCGCTTTATATATTATTTTATTTAGGAGTTCAAGTTCTGCATGGTCTGCATCTTCTTTTCCGTCTCCTGAAACTCATCATCCAATTCGGAAGAGGCCAGCAGGCCGCCTCCGGCATACAATGTCAACGAATCTTCTTTCACATTCATACAGCGTAAGTTGACATACAGGTCCGTTCTCCCTTCCGGCCTCAACCAGCCTATAAATCCGGAATAATAGCTGCGGTCATAGCCTTCATTGTCAAGGATAAACCGGTAAGCTTCTTCTTTTGGCAATCCGCATACGGCGGGAGTGGGATGCAACAGCTTCAATAAATCTCCCAACCTCTGACTGTCGTTCAGCGAGAAGTGGAAATCCGTTTTCAGGTGAGACAATGCCCCGGCAAAAGCCGGATAAGGTCCTTTCTCTGTCGGAGAAATCCCCAACGAGCGGAGTTGTTTACGAATATATGCCGCCACATACTCCTGCTCCTCCCGGTTCTTTTCATCCCATTGTTGCGGAAGCTCACCATTCTGTAAAGACTGGGTTCCTGCCAACGCTACCGTATTCCATTCTCCTTTCTCACCCGATAAAATGATTTCCGGAGTACTGCCCATCCACACCCCGGTTTGCGGAGTATAGCAAAGATAGACATACGAATAGATGTAACGCCTGCAAGCCCGGTAGAAAGCCGCTGCGGGAGAGAATCCCGGCTCTCTCCTCACCGTCATTCTGCGGGATAGTACCAACTTATCAAAAGTACGTTCCCTCAAAGCCCTGATAAAGACATCGAAACAAGCCTCATAGGCTTTCTTCGCCCCGAGTGACCGGTCGCTTCGGAGCTGTTGCCCGTACGATGCCGCATCGTCCCCCTGTGCAGGGGTATGCAAGTTTCCGGCGCAGGAAGGAATCTCGTGACAATCCGGCCGGATCAATATGATAGGACATTGCGGAGTGACCCGGAAAGGGGCGATGACAAAGCCTGTCCGACCATTCAAATCTTCCATTTTCCGGATAAGGTGTACTTCTCCGCAAGTCTGCATCAGAAAGTGAGGTTCCTCTTCGCCCGGATTACGATACATTGCGAAGCTCCTTCCCTGACGGATCAATTCATCTATAATCTCACAATTATTTGTTTCTTCTAACGTCATCTCTTCTTTAATATACTATTCACTACCCGTATGGAAGACACCAACTTGTCCGTCGACGTAAATACGTCCACATTCCAGACATGTGATGAACGTCCTTTGTGGATAATGGTACCGACGGCACGTACGGTATCTCCCTCGTGGGCAGATGACATGTGGTTACCGCTGACCTGCATACCAACCACAATCTCGTCGGGCTGGCAGAGAATCATCGAACCCAGTCCGGCAACAGTCTCGGCCAGTGCCAACGTGGCACCTCCATGCAGAATGCCGAAAGGCTGACGGGTCCGCTCGTCTACCGGCATAGTAGCCTCTACCCGGTCTTCGGAAGCATAGGTATATTGAATGCCCAGATTTCCCATCAAGGCATGACGTGCACGCTCGTTCAATTGGTCGAGAGGAATCTCTGCCGGACGAATCTCAGAAAGAATCGCTTTTTCTACAGCAAGAGCAACTCCGTCTTCTTCATTCGAAGCCGTCACCACATCGGCACATACCTTTACCGAATCCTGAGCATTGCCCATGGCGATACCCAATCCGGCAAACTGGATCATGGAAACATCGCAAACGCCATCACCGATAACAATGATTTCTTCCGGAGTGATATCCAAATGGGAAAGCAAGGCTCCCAACGAAGTTGATTTGTCAATGCCACATGGCAGGACTTCCAGGAAATAGGGTTCCGACCGGAATACATCGAGCGCTCCGTTCAAACGTTTTTTCCAATGTTCTTCCAATCCGATAAGCGCCTCTTCGTCATCACTGACCAACATACATTTGGAAGGAGCAAAATCAACGGCAACCGAAAATTCGGGTTCTTCAATCAACTCCATCCGATTGAGGAATGCTTCCTGAAGAATGTGTTCATTATCTGCCTGATCAGCAATCATTCGGTCTTCGGTGTAAGTAAAGATTGCAAATCCGTTTTTACGGGCTTTCTTCTCCAGATAAGGCAACATTTCGGGGTTAATACGCCGTTCGAGCAATACTTCCCCATTTTTGGCATTAATGACCTGTGCGCCGTTATAGGACAGAATGTATCCGCCATAGTTACCCAGTTCCAGTTTCTTTGCCAAAGGCAAAATCCCATAAGTGGGCCGACCGGAGGCCAAAACAATATGTACTCCCATCTGCTGTACTTTTAACAAAGTGGCAAGGGTACGAGGAGTAATCTCCTTCTCATCATTGAGCAATGTCCCGTCTACATCAAGGACTAACAGTTTATACTTCATGACCTCGAGTTTTTTGTTTAGATTACAAAGGTAAAATATTTAAGGCAACATCCCTGTTTCTTTAGGGAAAATTATACCATAAGGTACAGAAAGAAACCTGCGTCCGGACTCACAGGAGATGCGGGAATCATCGTTTCACCCGACAACCGGACAGAATGAAAGCACCACGCTTCAGGTCTGTAAACAAACGTACCGGGCTGTTACTCTTAAGGATAAAAGTCCGGTCAGTACATCCAGCCTCTCGCAACAACTGCCAAGCCGAAATTTTCATTAAGAAGGTGTTTTTGTATGGACAGAAAGATCGATGCCCTCTCTTACCTACCAACCGGAACTAAGCCTTAAAGAAAGGATATCCGACATGGGGGTGTCGACACATCCGACATGGGGGTGTCAGCATGCCCGACATGGGGGTGTCGGACAACGTTGGTTTAAAGGATAAAAGGGTTAGGGTGGAATGTATCGGGGGAAAGCTCGCCGACCCAATGCCATATACGACAAACGGTGGACAAATAGCACTACACTGCAACTCGTCCACCGTCTTGATCCGGTCTTTTTTATGAAGCGAATCAGAATTCGCTTGTAAAGTGGAACCGGATATTTTTGAAATCCATCTGTGCCATCTGAAGCACATAGTTCGAATCGGCCAGGAAAACATCGCGTCCTTCACGATCCTTGGCCATATACTGATATTTACGTTTCTTGAATGCTTCCAACTCTTCCAGGTCATCGCTTTCAATCCAGCATGCTTTGTACAAACTCAACGGCTCCCAACGGCAAGAAGCATTGTATTCGTTCAGCAAACGATATTGAATAACCTCAAACTGCAACTGACCTACCGTACCGATAATCTTGCGACCGTTGAACTGATTGACAAACAACTGGGCCACACCTTCGTCCATCAACTGGTCGATGCCCTTGGCAAGCTGTTTCTGCTTCATCGGATCGGCATTCTCTATGTACTTGAACATCTCCGGTGAGAAGCTCGGCAAACCACGGAAATGAAGTTGTTCTCCTTCGGTAAGCGTATCGCCAATCTTAAATGTTCCGTTATCCGGCAAACCGATAATATCTCCGGCCCAAGCCTCGTCAATAGTCGTCTTACGTTGTGCCATAAACTGGGTGGGTGAGGAGAAACGCATAGTCTTACCATGACGTACATGCAGATAAGGGGCGTTTCGTACAAACTTACCTGAACAGATTTTGCAGAAGGCTACGCACGAACGGTGATTGGGGTCGATGTTAGCCGTAATCTTGAAAATAAAACCGGTAAATTTAGGCTCCTCGGGAATCACCTCACGTTCTTCTGCATGTACGGGACGGGGGGCGGGGGCAATCTCAACAAAACAGTTGAGCAGTTCCTGCACACCAAAATTATTTAAAGCCGAACCGAAAAAGACCGGTGCACACTCTCCCTGCAGATATGTTTCTACATCAAATTCGGGATATACACCTTCTATCAATTCCAAATCACCGCGTAACTTATCTGCCAGCGTATCGCCGATCTGCCGATCCAACTCGTCAGAATGAATATCTATTTCCACTTTCTCCGTCACCACTTGTTTGGAAGGTTGATAGAGGTCCAGTTTCTGTTCGTAGATATTATAAACTCCCTTGAAACGGGGGCCTTGTTCGATAGGCCAAGACAGAGGACGTACCTGAATCATCAGTTCTTCTTCCAATTCATCCAGCAAGTCAAACGGATCTTTACCTTCACGGTCCATTTTGTTCACAAAGATGATTACCGGGGTATTCCGCATCCGGCAGACTTCCATTAGCTTGCGGGTCTGGGTTTCCACACCCTTCGCTCCATCTACCACGATGATGACACTGTCTACCGCCGTCAAGGTACGATAGGTATCTTCGGCAAAGTCCTGGTGCCCCGGAGTATCCAGAATATTAATCTTATAGTCCCGATAGTCAAACTCCATCACCGAAGTTGTCACCGAGATACCACGTTGTTTCTCGATCTCCATCCAGTCGGAAGTTGCCGTCTTTTTGATCTTGTTACTTTTTACTGCTCCTGCCACCTGAATCTGTCCGCCGAACAACAGTAACTTCTCAGTCAACGAAGTTTTACCGGCATCCGGGTGTGCAATAATGGCGAAAGTGCGCCGTCTTAGTATTTCTGTATTATCTGCCATATTTCGAGAATTGAGGATGAAGAATCAAAGTGTCTCCATTCTTAATTGATTAATGCAACGTTTCAGGCTCTCCTCCCAATGCGGGATCTCAATGCCAAATGTATCTTTTATCTTTGTTTTATCGAGTACGGAATAGTGTGGACGGGGTGCCTTTGCCGGATAATCGGCGGTATGCAACGGTTTTACCTTACACGAAGCAATGCCCGCCAGGCGATGGATGGCTATGGTAAAGTCATACCAGGAACAAACTCCTTCGTCACTGAAATGGTAAATGCCGCCGACAACGCCTTTATTGATCGCTGCAAAAATAGCCTGGGCCAAATCATTAGCATAAGTCGGTGTACCGATCTGATCGAAAATGACTCCCAAAGAATCACGCTCCTGCCCGAGACGAATCATTGTCTTTACAAAATTATTGCCATAGATGGAGTACAACCATGCCGTACGAATTACCATAGCTTTCTCGCAATGATCCATCACGTTCTGTTCGCCCGCCAGCTTGGTAGAGCCATAAACCGAAGCCGGACAAGTAGGTTCCTCTTCCGTATAAGGAATATGCGCTGTACCGTCAAACACATAATCGGTAGAAACTTGAATCATTGCAGCGCCATTAGCCTGAGCCGCCCGTGCCAGATATCCCGGTGCTATATTATTCAGTTTGTCGCAAAGTTCGACATTATCCTCAGCCTTGTCTACCGCTGTATAAGCAGCGCAGTTCACGATGATGTCAATCTTATGTTCACTCACATAGGCATAAACAGCCTGTTCATCACAAATGTCCAACTCCTGTACATCCGTAAAAAAATACGTATGCTGCAGGTTTTCTCTGGCAAGTACCTGCATTTCATTGCCAAGTTGCCCGTTGGCTCCGGTGACCAATATATTCATTTCGGTATTTTTTTAGTTGGATTCACCACAGAGTAACACGGAGTCTCACAGAGTTTTAATCTCTTGTTTATAGGATATTAAGAGAAAACCATCTCTATGGAGCCCTGTACTACTCTATGGTGAGTCTGATTCGTTTTATTCCAGTTTTAACTCTCCTTTTCTATCCTTATCATAATAGTTGGCCAACATAGACAAAAAGCTACTGATAGCTTCCATTGCCTTCGTAGTCTCCGGACTGACCGGCTTCTTTTGCAAGCGCAACAGCATCATGCCATACAAAGCTTCGAAACAGGTTTCCAGCTCCGGTTCTTCCTTCTGACCGTTTTTATTTCGTAATTCTACAATAAAGGGTAATGCTTTGAAATAAGCCGAACTATAGAAAGGAAATTTAGGTGATGCCAACAGGGCAGCGTGCAATTCGGTCAGGTTGATGATTACGTTCCGGTTAATCTGGAGATGTCCTTTCTCACGAACTCCCTCTTCCCGCATCATCGAAGCCAGATTGGCATACCATTCTGTCAGTTCACGACGCTCTTCATCGCTCACTTGATAACGGGAAACGATATTCTCCTCAATCCGGTCGACATCACAATCATTGGCACGGATCAAATCCTCTATCTGCCACATATAAATAAGGTATTCGGCAATGTTCTTCTCCTTGAGTTGTTGCGCTATTTTCATCTTCTGTCTTTTCTCCTATCAATAAATAGATTCTCCCAGCAAAGTGAATATGAGTCCGAACACGGATACTGCCATCACGATACTGCCAATCACCCGGTTCAAAATCCAGATACCCCGCAAATTGAATCGCGTCCGCACTTTATTAACAAAGAAAGTTATTCCAAACCACCACGCCAGCGCTCCGAGGGCAATGGCCAGATAGCCCGTAATCTCTTCAAAGACCAATACTCCGGGTTGCACAAAAGCAAAACGGGCAAACAGACCGATGAAAAGAAAAATAATAAGCGGATTGGAAAGTGTAACCGCAAAGGCGGTAATGAAGTTGTGGAAATAAGAACCTTTATTGGCCGATACAGGCCGAATGGATTGCACAGGATTGCTGCGGAATGTATAAATACCAAAAGCCAATAGCATGATACTTCCGAGGAGTTGCAGATAAAAAATATTTTTATTGATATAATCGAATACGAAGCTCATGCCATATCCCGTCAAAAGAGCATAAGCAATATCACTCAACGAAGCCCCCAGTCCGGTGACAAATCCATACCAACGCCCTTTGTTCAAAGTACGCTGAATACAAAGGACACCTACAGGCCCTAGCGGCGCAGAAACCACAATGCCGATAACGAATCCTTTAACCAGTATATCAAGTATAGTCTCTATCTGAATCATTCCGCAAATATCGCATTTTTTTATGATATGCCAGTATCTTGTTAACGTTTTCTATCACAATTTTGTCCTATTAACCGGTACACATCTTCATTCTCACCTACCACCCACACTACATCTCCTTCTTCAAAAGGAACATTCACGTCAGGCGTCATCAAAGCTTCTCCTCCCCGCTCCACGCCGGCAATCAGGCAATGGTATTTATCACGAATGCCCGATTCACGCAGCGTTTTGCCCAGAAAAGCAGAGTCTGTATCGATCAACAATTGCTTCAAAGTCATTTCACTCTTCTCAAACACTCCCGAATCGATCACAGCAACATGCGACATCTCTTCGGCGAAGATATTCAACTGGTCATCAGTACCGATCACTTGTATTTTGTCCATCGGAAACAGACGGATAGAACCACCCGGAATGTTAATCCTACGTTTTCCCCGAAGAATGGAGACTACATGCACTCCATACTTCTTACCCAGATTCAGTTCAAGCAAGGTTTTTCCGGCCCAAGCCGACTCTCCCGGTATTTCAAAATCAGTCAGATGCAGATCTCTTGAAAGCAAACGTCCGGCATAAGCCGGTTTTTTCTCTCCCAAATACTCAGCGCGTATATCACGTGAACGAAGATTCTGAAAAAATTTACGTTCTATCAAAATGGATTGTTTTTTTAACTGCCTCGAAAGTATCATCAGAATCACTAGTAACAAAGCCACTCCGAACATCAGTCCTACCGAAGCTTTAAACAAACGGGTAATGACAAACATAACAAACAGAACTGACACTGCGACACGAAATACAACCGTGGAAACCAGCGGTCCGCGATTGACACGATTATCATTCCACAAAGTTATAAATTCGACCGAGTGATTCTTCTTCACCATAATGGCCCGCAAAAAAGGGGATATGCACAAGATAGTAAAAACAGCTCCTGCCAATGGGCCCCAGATACCCGGCAAATGTTCGCGTAGCAAAGGTACTACAAAACGGAACGAAAGGGTAATTACCGAAATACTGACAATGGAATACACCACCAGAATACGTGCTAAGGCAAACAATAGCTTCCGCCACAAACTTTCGTGATTGACAGTCCGCGTACCGGTAGTATATCGCATCAGGAAACGTCTCCAGGATTCGGGTAACTTACGATCGACGAAGTTTGAGGCAGGCTCGGCAACACGAATCATATAAGGAGTCAGAAATGTCGTGATCACGGAAACAGCTACTACAATCGGATATAGGAAATCACTTGTCACATGCAGTGATAAGCCCAGAGAAGCAATAATAAAAGCAAACTCCCCTATCTGCGTCAGGCTAAAGCCACACTGCATGGCGGTCTTTAAAGGCTGTCCTGCCAACATAACCCCCATTGTTCCGAAAAAGGCCTGTCCCAGAATCACTGCCAACGTAATGACTATGATAGGAACCGCATATTCAATAATCATCGCAGGATCTACCATCATCCCGACCGATACAAAAAAGATAGCACCAAATAAGTCTTTCACAGGCTTTACCAATCGATCGATAGATTCCGCCTCAATTGTCTCGGCCAGGATAGACCCCATAATGAAAGCACCAAAAGCAGCCGAGAAACCGGTATTGGCAGCAATAGCCACCATACCGAAACAAAGAGCCAAAGATACGATTAACAGCGTTTCTTCACTCATCAGTTTCCGACAGCGCTTCAGGAACTCGGGTATGGCATAAATGCCAACGACAAACCAAAGAATAAGGAAAAAAAGTAACTTACCGATACTGCCCAGCATTTCTGTCCCTTCAAAGTTATTGCTGACTGCCATCGTCGAAAGCATGACCATTAAAACAATGGCAAGTATATCTTCAAGAATAAGAATACTGAGTACTAAACCGGTAAACTGTTTCTTCCGCAATCCTAAGTCATCAAATGCCTTATAAATAATTGTAGTAGAAGACATGGCGATCATACCTCCCAAGAACAGGCTATCCATACGTTGCCAGCCGAACCCCATCCCGACGGCAATCCCAAGAAGAATCATACAGAAGATAATGGTACAGGCGGCAATAACAGCCGTACCTCCCACCTTGACTATCTTCTTAAAACTAAATTCCAATCCAAGAGCAAAAAGCAAGAAGATGACTCCAATATCAGCCCAGGTTTTAATATTGGCTACATCCATCACCGAAGGTGTATAGGGCATATGTGGACTGGCAAGAAATCCGGCAACCACATAGCCCAGCACAAGCGGTTGCTTCAACTTCTTGAATAACAGAGTCATTATACCGGCACAAATCAGAATCAGGGCGAGGTCGGCTATTAATGTTGGAAGTTGTGACATTCGAATAGAATTTAAATCGAATGCAAAATTAGTGTTTTCTGTTAACTAACAACAGAAAAACTATAAAATCATACTTTATAATCTACTCATCTCCCCTTCCACCTGTCGGGCTTTCGAACCGGCAAGTGAATGTCCCAGTTGTGCAGCATGTTCAAAACATTCTTTTGCTTTGTTCAGAATATAGTATCTGGTATTTTTAATATTCCGCTTATCTTTTCTTCCTTTTACTTTTGGTAATTCTTCTACGACAGAGTGTAGCTCAGTACCTAATTTATACCACATTTCCTGTTGTTTATTCATTAACTCCTGGCTCTGAGCATCGATCGTCACCTGTTGGCTCGCAATTGTATTTTTCTGATTAGCTATTGTTTGTTGTTGGTTCGCAATCTCCTGTTTGAGATTGTTGATTTCAATCTCTTTTTGCTCAATAATACTTTTCAATTTATCCATCGTTGCCAACAGGTTCTTACTGCCGTCACTACGCTTACCTTCAACTGCACTTAAGCGCTTTTTCAGAGTCTGAAGTTTCTGATTGATCTCTTCTGCTTGACTCAATTCCCCCACTCCATGCTCTACATTCACACGCAAAGAATGTGTATTGCCGGCTATCTGATTTAATTCCGTCACCACATTATTAATAATTTTACTTTTCTCTAAATTATCTTCAATAACAGCCGCTTGCTGTTCGTTCAACTCCTTATACTCGGCAATCTTAGCATCATACTTACTTTTAGCAACCATCTCAGTTGATGAGTTGCTGCAGGACACGATAATAAAAAACAAAAATGGAATAGAATAAATCACTTTGAAATTGTCCATGTCGTTTGTTCATTTATATTAAATACTATTTTAATTTTATCCAAATCTTTATCATAGTGGATTGCTCCATTACCCAGTTCTCCTGAAACAAATATCATTTTATCAGAATTAAAATCCAACTTATACACTTTAGGAGAAGATTTACCGGTTATCAAAAGTTGAAACGTTCCATCTTTCACCTTTTTTATAATACCACTGGATACTTGGATCTGCCCCACAATAGATTTACTAACAGTATAATTTCCTTCCAGTCTATCCGGAGCAATCAATTCCATCTTTATTTCATTCCGATCAATTTCTTTTTTATCCGGCATGGGATTAAAAAACAGTCCTATCAGAACAGTTATAAAAGCTATTGCAAAAATGATAAGTAAATTGGTTATTAATGCCCTTCTTCTATCTCCCTTTATTTGTGCCGGAAGCGTATGATTACTCACCACATGATAAATCTTCACACATTGCCCGACCAGCGGGTAAATGGTTAAAGCAATACCCATTATAATCAAAGGCCGCGGAATCAAAAATAAAGCCGCTATTGCCAATGAAACAATAGTCACGGTTTCCTGTTTAGATACACGCGAAGTGAACAATTCGGAATATGGTTCGGAACTTGTTTCAACTTCATTGAGATCCGCTTCGTGTCCTATAACCAAAGCAGTCTTTTGAGCATCGCTCAAACTACCATAAACTTCCTGCTGCTTGGCTGGTTCCAAAAGACTCATTAAAAAGATATCTGATATGATATTTCGTTTCAATGCATACATTAAAACAAAAAAGAAAGCGGCAACAAACGATGTTTTCAAAACATAATCTGCAGCGGCAATCTGAAAATTCTCCATAAAAGGAATTCCAATAGCCTGCAACGCTATCGCATCTTCCATTCGTCCACTGGACAAAATAATAGCCGAAGCTGCTGCAGAAATTGAAAACAATAAACCAAGTCCCCAATTAATGATCTTTTGAGTCCACATAAGGGCTATAACATTCTCTCCCAATAAACGCTTTACTAGCAGAAACATCATCCAACGGCATAAAAGCATTATCAAACATACAAACATGAAGGTCAACAACCATGATTTAAAAATATAATACCCAAATGATGTTATTTTTAAAATGGGGGTTAAAACACACTTTCCGTAAAAGTTCTCCGAAGGAGTTCCTATGTATTCCAAACAAGTAGAAATTACTGAAATTGCAGAGTTGATTCGATATTTTTTATATGAAGGTAATTCATTCAACTCCTGAATACGAACTGAAGTGTTTTGCAGAAACAATGGAAGAGTTTCTTCTACACCTCTCTCCTGTATTTGCTTTTGTAAATCTAAATAATCCAGTCCGGAAGTTGCTCCTGTCATATTGCAATAAACCCTATATCGATTACCCAAACGTATTTGAATGAGTTTCGGATTTTTCGAAACAAGCACCAACATCCCTCTATGCTTAAAATCTCTTGACTCGGATATCGAATCTACAAGATCATTAAAACATTCATCAGCATAAGCCCCCATTTGGATGGCCTCAATACTATCTACGGCAAAAAGAATTGGAACAATCCCGGCAGGATAATCAAAATTAAGAAATTCTTCTTTCACTCTATTGCTCAATAGATCACCCGTATCAAAAACTTTAGGGGAATATAGACATTGCTCAGTATCGTCAGTACAAGCCGAAAACAAAAAGAGAGCAATAAAAAACGACAAAAACAAAGATGTCTTTTTCATATAAAAGCCCGTAAGATTAACAATGTAAATTATAGTAAGTTAGTATGCGGTTCAAAGAACAAAAGCTGTTCTTCAATACACATACAAATTCAGTAAACCTTCTGACAAAAGAAAAATATGAAAATCTTCTGATATTCCGCATCTCCGCAAACATTACCGTCAGAGTTGGATATCATATAAATAAAACTCAATAAGCCCAGAAACCTCTTTAATCTTGTTTCATTTAACCTGTGCCCCGGCACTTCTTCCTGTTCCCACCATATTTTTCATTTTTTATGTCTTTATTCCTCTGACTGTTCCCCCTTTCTTCAAGAGAACATTACGGTTACCGATAAGATTCGTCATTGTCAGTAGTTTCCGTTATCACCAGAATTACACTACTTTTATTAAGAAAGCAACGACAAAATCCATTTTCTAATATCCGATTTTCTAATACCAATAAAATATTTGTTATGTAAGTGTAATACCTCTATCAAATCTTATTATCAAAGATCTTAATTTTTACTTAGTAGATCTTTTCTAAGAAAGAAATGATAATCATTGAACAATCGATTAACATTCTTTCAATATCTTGAATTTTCTATTTAATATCTTTTAGTGTTGCAGCAAATATAGCGCTTAGATTTATCATTTCCAATAATTAAGAAAAAAATTATTTCAATATTTACTAAATCCATGTTACAAGGCTCACTATTTACCATTATACAACGATATTTAATACATATTTGTCACTGAAAACAGTGATACACCTATCATTTTTATATTACACATTCAGTTTATAGGAAACAAAATACAATCATTTAATTGATCTAACTATTCTTTCTATTGTATTATATATATGGATTAAAAATACAAATAAATATTAATTCCAAGAAATCAAAAAAAGTAGAAATCAGAATATAATGCAAATACAATAGCCTATACAGGCAGAAATAGAGATTATTCTGAAATAAAAATATTTCATAGACATAACCGAGAATAATATTAGAAAAGAAATAATATGTCTGAGTATAGAGGCTAATTGACTGAGGAAGACTTTTATATCTGTTAAACGAGTACCTCTAATATTCCAAACATATCCGAAAGAACGTAAACTTTCCATTTAAACAAAAATCCCCCTCTGCCTTTAAAGACAGAGAGGGATTTCAACGCTTTATTCGTCAATATTCTATTTACGGAAAGGCGGTTTTACTACTACAGCTTTCAACTTACGTCCACGCATATCAATACATATTTCTGTACCGATCTTACTATATTCAGGTTTCACGTATCCCATACCAATACCAATCTTACGAATAGGAGACATTGTACCTGATGTTACTACCCCGATTTTATCACCTTCCGCTGTTGTCAACTCGTAACCATGACGAGGAATCCCCCGGTCAATCATTTCAAAACCCACTAATTTGCGAACGGTGCCTTCAGCTTTTTGTTTTTCAAGCATCGAACGATTTGTAAAGTTCTTGCCGTCCACAAATTTAGTGATCCATCCCAGTCCGGCTTCAATAGGAGACGTAGTATCGTCCAAGTCATTACCGTACAAACAGAATCCCATTTCAAGACGAAGAGTATCACGCGCACCAAGCCCTATCGGTTTTATGCCGAACTCAGCCCCGGCTTCAAAAACTGCATCCCAAATCTTCATGGCAGCATCCGGATAAAAATATAGTTCAAATCCACCTGCTCCGGTATATCCCGTATTGGAAATAATCACATTCTTCTCACCGGCAAACTCACCGACTTTAAATGTATAATAAGGAATATCGGCAAGATTAATATCCGTCAATTTTTGCAGAGCTTGAATGGCTTTCGGACCTTGTACGGCAAGTTGTGCCATATTATCTGAAGAGTTTTCCAACTCAGCACCTTCCGTATTGTGAGAAACGCACCAGTTCCAGTCCTTCTCTATATTCGAAGCATTAACAACCAAAAGATATTTTTCCGGTTCATATTGATAGACCAGTAAGTCATCAACAATACCGCCGTCTTCATTTGGAAAACAAGTATATTGAATTTTACCCGGCACCAAAGCTGCCACATTATTTGAAGTCACTTTCTGCAAAAAATCCAACGCATGAGGACCTTTCACCCAAAATTCGCCCATGTGTGACACATCAAAAACACCGACACCGTTACAAACAGTAAGGTGTTCGTCGATGATACCCGAATACTCAATAGGCATGTTATATCCTGCAAACTCGTGCATCTTAGCACCAAGTGCAATATGTTTCTCGGTAAATGGAGTGGTTTTCATGAAATAAGAATTTAAGAATTATATAAATAATGATTACTTCGAAGCTACCAGTTCAGCGATCTTCACAATGACCTTCATTGCCTTTTCCATATTCTGGATGGGAACAAATTCATAGCGACCATGAAAATTCAAGCCACCGGCAAAGATGTTGGGACAAGGCAACCCCTTGAATGATAATTGCGCACCATCCGTTCCTCCACGAATAGGTTTCACATTCGGTTTCACCCCTACGGCTTCCATTGCAGCAAAAGCAGTGTCGATAATATGCATTACGGGTTCTATCTTTTCACGCATGTTATAGTACTGGTCACGCAATTCGAGCGTAGCAGTGCCTTCACCAAACTCTGCATTGATCTTATTCACCAAATGTTCTATCTCTTTTTTACGATCCTCAAATTTATTACGGTCATGGTCACGAATAATGTAGGATACAGTGCTCTGTTCCACATCTCCTTGGATACCGATTAAGTGGTAGAAACCCTCATATCCGGAAGTATGTTCCGGAGTCTCGTGCCGGGGAAGCATAGTAATAAACTGATTGGCTATACGGATCGAATTGATCATTTTATGTTTAGCATATCCCGGATGCACATTACGTCCTTTAAAAGTGATCTTGGCAGCGGCAGCATTGAAATTTTCAAATTCCAACTCTCCAACTTCTCCTCCGTCCATCGTATAAGCCCACTCACAACCGAACTTCTGAACATCAAACTTATGAGCACCCTCACCTATTTCTTCATCCGGATTGAAACCGATCCGAATTTTACCATGCTTAATTTCGGGATGCTCCTGCAGATAGACAACAGCTGATACTATTTCGGCAATACCTGCCTTATCATCTGCCCCTAACAGAGTTTTACCATTGGTAACAATCAGATCCTCACCCTTATGATCGAGCAACTCAGGAAACTGACTCGGTGAAAGTACGATATTCTCTTCGGCACAAAGCACAATATCCGAACCATCGTATTTTTCTACAATACGTGGAGTGACATTTTTTCCACTCATATCGGGACTCGTATCCATATGCGCTATAAAGCCGATGACAGGCAATTCTTTCTCTGTATTGGCAGGTAAAGTAGCAAAAAGATAACCGTTCTCGTCCAATGTTATATCTTCTAACCCCAACGACTCCAACTCAGACTTTAGATATTCCGCAAATACCATTTGGCCCGGAGTGCTGGGGGTAAGTCTTGTCAGTTCATCCGACTGTGTATCAAAGCTTACGTACTTCAAAAAACGTTCTACTAAATTCATATCTTTAAAATTTAATAATTTGCTAAAATCTTATTTTTCACGCCTGTAAAGGTAAAAAAAGAGCCGTGAACTGCCAAGCAATTCACGGCTCTTTTTTTATACATAATCTTATATTCAGTCACTAATAGCCACTTAGAAACGACTGGATCCGTCAAAACAATGAGTACAAACTTTACACTTTGGCAATCCGATGGCTTCAATCAGTGTTTCAATCGTGTTGAATTTGAGAGACGAAAGTCCGAAACGCTTGACAATGATGCCTACCATCTTCTCATATTCCGGCGAACCTGTAGTAGCATATTTATCCAGATTCTTATTTTCATCTCCCTCCAGTTCTTTTATTATCTGCCTGGTGATAAGTTCCATATCCGACTTTGAAGCCGTAAAACCAATAAACGGACAGCCATAAATAAGCGGTGGGCATCCGATACGCATATGTACCTCTTTTGCACCATAATCAAAAAGAATCTTCACATTATCATGCAACTGCGTACCACGCACAATGGAGTCATCACAAAAAATAATACGCTTATCTTGGAGCATAGCACGGTTAGGGATCAACTTCATCTTTGCCACCAAAGAACGTAATTCCTGCTTGCTCGGAGTAAAACTACGGGGCCAGGTAGGAGTATACTTGGTAATAGCACGATGATAAGGAATGCCTTTCCCTTCTGCATAACCCAATGCCTGCCCGATACCCGAATCCGGAATTCCACAAACACAATCAGCATCGCAGTCATCTTGTTCACCCATTTTCAACCCGCTCGTAAAGCGTACCTCTTCTACATTCCGACCTTCATAACATGAATTGGGAAAACCGTAATACACCCACAAAAATGAACAGATTTGCATTTTGTCATCAGGCTTGCGAAGTTGTTCAAGACGGTCAGCATGCATACGGACTATTTCACCGGGTCCTAAATAGCGTTCTATTTCAAAATCAAGATTCGGAAAACTGTTAGATTCACTCGTGGCTGCATAAGCACCCTCCTTTTTCCCGATAACAATAGGAGTACGTCCCCATTTATCTCGTGCGGCAATCACTCCATCTTCTGTCAACAGAAGCATAGAACACGAACCTTTTATATGGTTATATACATTCTCTATTCCTTCTACAAAATTTTTACCCTGAATAATCAATAAAGCGATAAGTTCCGTTTGATTGGTACTACCCGAACTAAGTTCGGCGAAATGCATGTTTTGTGAAAGTAGTTCCTCTTCGAGTTCTTTAAGGTTTGTGACCTTAGCAACCGTAACAATGGCAAATCTACCGAGATGTGAGTTAATAATAATAGGTTGGGCGTCTGTATCACTGATAATACCGATACCGGCATTTCCTTTAAATTTATCCAGTTCTTCCTCAAATTTGGTACGGAAATATGAACTCTGCAGGTTATGAATCGAGCGGATAAATCCCTGTTCTTCACTATATGTCGCAAGTCCTCCCCGTTTTGTTCCCAGGTGTGAGTTATAGTCTGTGCCGTAGAATAAATCGGTCACACAGCTCGTTTTCGAGACTGTTCCGAAAAAACCTCCCATATGATTCTTTTTTGATGTTGTTTTTAAAAAGATGGCGCAAAAGTACAAAAAAGATTCGTGTTGACATAGGTTTCTCCTAGAAATCACTTTCTCAAACGTTCCTCTAGAAAAGCTTGTAAAATACGGGCATGATTATAAACCGGCTCCTTCGAAGCATACAAAAGAATCACTGATTCACAGGATCGTATCCGAGATAAAAACTCGGACGTTTTATCAGAAGTTTCAAGTTCTTTTCGATACATCTCTGCAAACTCTTTCCAGTGTCCCGGAACATCCTCATGAAACCATTTTCTTAAATCAGATGAAGGAGTCAGTTCCTTTGCCCAATAGTCATACTTTAAATGTTCTTTTTTCATTCCCCGCGGCCAAAGGCGATCTACTAAAACACGATACCCATCTGTATCAGAAGGATCCTCATATACACGTTTTATTTTTATTTCAGTCATACCTAATCCTATTTTAATAAAATAACCCATAAAAACCGAAAAGGTTTATTAAGAAAACACCCTCAAACGGCCACTAAAGGCTTTTTCACGAAAGTTACAGACATAATCAATTAAACGACCTCCTTTGTCTCTCATAACAGAAGTTACAAAAGATGAAATATAGAACATTCCTATTTAACACACCCTTTGCCAGTGCAACAAAGAAGCCATAATAATGAATACCTATTTAATAAAGACAATATACTGACAAACAAACAAATGGAAAAGTGATTCCACACACAAATTGTCCGGATTTCACTCATAAGCATATAATCTTCTATTTCACAAAGCTTTGCATCTTTACAAAATCAGACAATTTTAAAATAAATGAAGAAATATTTGCAACCAACAAAAACTATTTATATTTTTGCGACCGTTTTGCGAATTAGGCGTATCAAACGCCGGATTACTAAAAACAATTATTGGCGAATAATAACAATTAATGTTTAACCAAACCAATTTAAAATTTAGAGAAATGAAAAAAAGTATTTTTATGTTTGCATTGGCAACATTGATGAGCGCAAGTGTATTTGCTCAAGACAATGATGCAAAACGTCTTCCGGGATATAAAACAACCTTTGAGGGCAATGGATTTTGGAATAACTGGTTCATGTCAGCAAACTTTGGTGCACAATCTCTGTTCGCAGAAAATTCAAAAGACGCTAAATTCAGAAACACAATCACTTTCATGCCGACACTTTCTGTAGGTAAATGGTTTAATCCTTACTGGGGAGTTCGTTTACAAGGTACAGGCGGCTCACTGCACGGATTTACTTCTGGTGCTAACTCAATGTTACACTATCAATATGGTGCTGTTCACGCAGACTTTATGTTCGGACTGATCAACTTCTTTGCTCCTTATAAAGAAAACCGTCGTTTTGACATCGTTCCTTTTGCAGGTATTGGTGGAGCATTTATTCGTAAAGGCGACCAGTCGTTTACGATCAATGCAGGTATCCAGGCACGTTACCGTATCTCAAAACGTTTCGATATTAACGTTGAATACCAAGGAGCTATCCTGGATGACGATATGGTGGTTCGCGGTGGTTTCCCGAATGATGGAATCAGTGGTCTGACAGCCGGTGTTACTTTCCGTTTCGGCAAAACAGGTTTCAAGAAAGGCTACTCTTCACGTCAGTACAACGCTATCAAGAGCAACTACTCTGATCTGGAAGCAAACTACGCAACTTTGAAAAAAGAAAATGCTGCACAACAAGCTGAAATAGCAGAACTGAAAGCACGTAAACCGGAAATTGTCAAAGAAGAAACAGTAATCGACAATTCAGAAATCAAGGCTCTTCCGAGTACAATTACTTTCCCATTCAACAGCAGCAAAATCGAGCTTTCACAGGAAGTTAGTATCTTCAATATTGCTGAATTCCTGAAAGCAAATCCAGAAATCCGTGTTCGTCTGACAGGTTATGCTGACAAACGTGGCTCAGAACAAGCTAACAGAATTGTTTCTGAAAGACGTGCCAATGCAGTAACTGAAGTGTTTGTCAACAAATACGGAATTGCAAAAGACCGTATCACTACAGAGTTCAAAGGTACCAGCACTAAGTTTGAAAATGATGACTGGAACCGCGCAGTAGTGGTAGAGCTGATCAAGTAATAACAATTATATTACCTTCAAAAAAGCGCATTGATATTCTCAATCAATGCGCTTTTATTTTAATGATCTTTTTTCAGCTCTGCCGCACATTCAGCACAACAGCCTTTCAAGACATAATTTATACTTCGTACAGCAAATCCCTCAGGTAAATCGACCACAGGAACGTGGATATTCTCGAGGCAAAAAGTCTTATGACAATATTCACAATAAAAATGTGTATGTAGATCCTTTACCGCACAAGTACATTCACTATCACAAACCGCATATTTCAAAGACCCTGTACCATCATCTACACTATGTGCCAAATGATGAGAGACAAACAAAGTAATCGTACGAAATATGGTCGACTTATCAACTGTATCCAGCTTATTTTCCAAATCAAGAAGTGAAACAGCCTGCTCCGTCTCTATCATGGCCTTTAAAACCAACATCCGTATGGCTGTAGGTTTTATGCCTCTCTGCTCCAATATCTTCAAACACAAATCTTCCATTATCATTTAATCATTTTCTGTATACGAACAGCATTCATTATTGCAATCAATGTAACACCAACATCCGCAAAGACAGCTTCCCACAAAGTAGCTATACCGCTTGCCCCTAAAATCAGCACCAACAACTTCACACCAAATGCCAACAATACATTTTGCCAGATAATCCGACGAGTACAACGCCCAACTTTAATAGCTGTTGCCACTTTCGAAGGCTGATCGGTCTGGATGACTACATCCGCCGTTTCAATGGCGGCATCGCTCCCCAGTCCTCCCATAGCAATACCCACATCACTTAGAGCAAGTACCGGAGCATCATTCATCCCATCACCAACAAAAGCAATCTGATTGCCCTTCTCCTCCTTCAATCTCTCAATATGCTCCACCTTTCCCTCCGGCAGGAGATCACCATAAGCTTGAGTTATTCCCAACTTATTTGCAAAAATGGTAACAATACTCTGTTTATCGCCCGACAATATCTGAATATTCTTAATATTTAACTCTTTAAGTGTCTTGACAGTATCTGACGCATCGTCTTTTAACACATCCGATAAGATGATACAACCTATATATTTATCCCCGACAGCACATACAACCGTTGTTTCTGTTATTGAAAGCACAGCCTTCGGAAACTCAATGGAATATTTCGATAACAATCTGGCATTACCTACCAGCACCCTTTTTCCATCAATCTCAGTCATCAACCCATAACCTGCAATCTCTTCTATATTCTTAGTGACAATCAGATCAATCCCTTTATCTTGGGCATAAGCTACAATAGCCCTGGCTATCGGATGGTTACTGTTTTTCTCAATGGAAGCCACTACACGCAATAAATCTTCTTCTGAAGTCCCGGGAACAACCCGACAAGATTCTACTTCGAAAACTCCTTTAGTCAGAGTACCTGTTTTATCGAATACGACTGTATTCACACGAGTTATGGCATCCAGATAATTTCCACCTTTAAACAGAATACCCAATCGGGATGCTGCCCCAATTCCCCCAAAATACCCTAATGGAATACTGATAACCAATGCACACGGGCAAGAAATCACCAGAAAAACCAATGCTTTGTACAGCCAATCATTAAAAACAAACCCAAACAACGGATTTATAAATGAATAAATATATGGAATCAACACAATCAGAAATGCAAAGCCGATAACAATAGGAGTATAAACACGTGCAAATTTTCTAATAAACAATTCTGCAGGTGCCTTACGTTCGGAAGCATCCTCTACAAGTTCCAGAATACGAGCCAATGCACTTTTATCAAAAGGCTTTGTCACTTTCATCCGGATTACTTTGTCTGTGACAATCATACCTGCAAGTACCTCTTCTCCCCTACTAATATCCCGGGGAACACTCTCTCCGGTAAGAGCTGCCGTATTGAATGCCGCCACTTCATCCAACATTACTCCATCCAACGGTACACGCTCACCGGCTTTTATCTCAATAATTTCATTTATAAGAACCGATCTCGGATCCACCGTAACAATCTCATTACTTCTCACAACCGCAGCCTTTTCAGGTCTAACATCCAGCAAAGCACTGATATTACGCTTAGCCTTGTCTATCGCTTTATCCTGAAATAATTCACCAACCGAATAAAATAACATAACGGCAACTCCCTCCGGATATTCACCAATATAAAAAGCACCTAACGTTGCAACCGACATCAACGTAAACTCACTAAAGAAATCTTTCTGAAGAATACTCTCCCATGCTTCTTTTATCACAGGTAAACCTACAGGCAGATAAGCCAGTATATACCAAACCAAAGATATCGTATTATCTCTGAAAAAAGCAACATCCAACTGATTCATTATTGCACCTGCTATCAACATTAACAATGAAAGTATTACCTTCCAATATTCCTTTATGAAGCCATTCGCTTCCTGACAGCTTTCTACTCGCACATTTGCATTCATTTCACATTTACAATGTCCCATAATCCAATCTACTATTAGGTTTATGATGCAAAGGTAGTAGTTTTCAAGTGCAACAAAGTTGCAAAAACTCTATCGGGAAAAGAATCAAGGATATTCAGAGACCGGAAGAAACATCTTCTTACATTAAGACAGGAGCAAGGAGTTTTACCAAAAAATATCCTCCGACAATTAGCCATAAATACAGCAAAGAAGCAAGTACAAATGGCTTGGCACCAGCTTTCTTAAATTTGTCAATACTGGTTTCCGCACCTAATGCAGTCATTGCCATAGTCAGCAAGAAAGTATCCAGATTATTGATAAAAGCTATTAAACTTTGTGGCAATAGATCAAAGGAATTAAAACCGATAACCGCTAAAAAACCGATAGCAAACCACGGAATAGATATGTCCTTCATACTACCTCCTTGTCCACCAGCTTTCACGGCAGCCCTGGATACCATAAAGCTGGTTATCAACAAAACAGGTACCAACATCATCACACGAATCATCTTCACGATAATAGCAATATCCGAAACCTCCTTCCCCATCGCATTTCCCGCACCAACAGTGTGCGCCACTTCATGCAACGTAGCACCAGTAAATATCCCCATCTCGTTGGGTGAAAGCACAAAAGTTCCATTTCTATATAATATAGGATAGATAAACATGGACAAAGTTCCGAAAATAACTACAGTAGAAACAGCTACCGCCGTTTTATATGGTTTTGTCTGAATGGTCGATTCGGCCCCTAAAATAGCCGCTGCACCACAAATTCCACTACCGATAGAAGTAAGTAACGCCACTCCACGATCCATTTTAAGCATACGACCGATTAAGATACCTCCAAGAATCGTTATGGTTACTACAATAGCATCAATCAATATCGCGGGCAGCCCCACCGCCAATACATCCTGAAAAGTCAACTTAAACCCATAGAGGATAATGCCTATCCGTAAAATACGTTTTGAACAGAACTGTATACCCGGTACCCACGTCTCAGGAAGGTTGTTTCGGAGACTGTTAGCATACAACATGCCCAAAATGATTCCGACAATCATCGGGCTGAAAGAGAGTTTCTTTATGAACTCCATGTCACCTATATAAAAGGCCGCACATGAAAACAGGGCTATCAACAAAACCCCGTGAAGCATACTGTTTCTTTTCTCGCTCAACATAAATGAATTTATTTATAGTGTCTTTAATTAGTACACTACAAAGGAAGCATTTTAAATTGAGAGACAAACACTTAATTTTTTTATCCCTTATAACCTATGGTTATTCACATCCACTGAAAAAGACAGCAAGAACAACCGGTATCTTGAAACAGCAACCACACTATTCAATTCAACATGTGATTCTCCGGTGCATCCGCCAATGATAAAATCACTGTAAAACAACTTCCTTTACCTTTTTCAGAGTGTACTTTTATACGTCCCGACAACCGCTCGATAATAACTTTAGAAATGGCAAGACCAAGACCACTTCCCTGTTCAAACTCGTCAGTTTTATAGAAACGCTCAAAAATCATCATAAGTTCCTTTTCATCAATTCCCTTACCACTATCTTCCACATATATACGAACCTCCCTATGCTTCTTGTCTACTTTACACCCCAAAGCGATATATCCATTTTGGGTAAACTTGTTAGCATTATTCAAAAAGTTTGAAATAACCTGAGCAAAACGGAGACGATCTGTATGAACAGGAACAGGAACAGTATAATCCAATTCGAGACGAAACTGTAAAGAAGACCGGATTAAGGGTTGGTACGTCTTATAAATCTCTTTGACAATATCTGTCATATTCCATTCCTTCATGTCAAAATCCAAACCTCCGGAATCCAGGCGGGAAATTTCCAGTACATCATTAATGAGCTTCAAGAGCAATTCATTATTATGATTGATAATCTCAAGCATACTCGCCTTTTCATCCGGATCAATCTCCTCGGAGCCTTCACCCAACAATACATTTGTAAACCCCACAATGGCATTGAGTGGAGTACGGATTTCATGACTCATATTATTAAGGAAAGATTGTTTCAGTTCAGCTTTCTCAGCCATTTGTTTCGCCACAATCAACTGATGCTCACGTTCTACCGACTCTTGAATATTCTGCATGATCCCCGCCAGCATCATCTCTCCTTTAATATCCTTCAGACTGCGGCATCGTAATTCATACCATTGATAACCTTTCTTTTCATCAAAACGGAAACGTACCCGTTGTATTTCTACACCCGGAGATTTGCACAACGCTTCATAAAAAGAACTTAATAACTGCGAGTCATCAGGATGTACATACTCCAAAAAATCAGTTCTCTTAAACTTCCTTTTTTCTACTCCTGTCAGACGCGCATAATTATCATCAAACTCGATATCACTTCCCTGCATATTCCAAAGCGAAATCTGTCCTCCATCCGCAGAAAGAGTCAAACGCTTGTGTGCTTCTTCCAATATTTTCAAGTTTTTGCGTTCAATCAGCGAACGCCGCCGAGTATGCAGCAAACTGACGGAAATAAAAATGAATGCAAAGACAAATAATACCCCCAATAAATAAAATTCCTCACGATAATGATCATAAATAGGATAATTAATAATACGCACATTCTTGCCCACGTTTTTAATATCATAACCATTATAAGTAGAAAAAACGCTCCAATCAAGTACATATTCTTTTCTCAAATCCCTTATTTTAGGCATACCTATTTTTTCTTTATTCATCAACCGGGTAGACAGATCGGCAGCAGCCTGCACAGAAATCTCTTTGGTGGCCATATAGCCGCCAACAATTTTATTTCCTTCTCCGAATCCGGCATGTACACAACTAAATGAAGGTATGCTTAAGGCATTCACTATCGGAAACGATACCATATCGAATTTATCAAGCAGAAATGCTTTCTTCCCCTGCTCACTTTTTGAATTTTCCATCATTACAAGCAAAGAAGCACCTTTAATATACCGGAAGGGGCAAAGGCTTATTGTCAACTCATTCTTTTTTATCCGGTTATTTGCTACGGCAGGCATCAGATTATAAAACTCAATCATTTCTCTCATTTCTTTATATTCATACTCCATGGAGAATGCTGATTTATGTCCCAGAATCTGTACATCTTTTCTATCAACCACCTGATTTAATAAGTCAAAAGATTTATGACCGAGAGGCGTCAAGTCAATGTTATAAACGATTTCCAGACCAACATGTGGCTGCAAAGACCTTATAAATTCCATATTATGCTTAAAGTCGGGGGTATCTCTTAGAGCATATACTTTTCTGGACTCATATTTTTTCAAAAGGTCTTCATCAGGAAAATGCACATTACAAGCTACCACCGGAACAAAATAGAGCAAAGGATGTCGAGTCGACAATAAAGAATGGGTAGCCTGATCTCCCATCACTATAATAAGATCTATCGGCTTACTTTTCAGTACACCAAGATAATTACCGATGTGTTCCATCTCGACTGCCTGACCGAAATGGTTACAATCAAGATAAAATTTATCAAATATAGGTTCTACACCCTTCGACCTAAATTCCTTCTTTAGCAGTTCTTCAAATTGTCCCCGGTCAGCCTCTTTTTTTGAACAAGAATAGATAAGAGAAATATGTTTTTCGTTTCGATGGTTGGTTACATACCATTGTTTGAAATTATACCCACACAAAAAGCCGCCCAACAAAAGAATGGAGGCAAAAATATACTTAAATTTAGGATTTATGAATTCCATAGCTAATTCTCTATCCGGGCAAAAGTAACATAAATTTAATTAATAAAGCAATATCTGACTAGAAAATGGCAATTGAATTCCATCTTTTATTCTTATTAGTATCCGGACTTTTCTCAATCCTATTTCTTAGCTTTTTTCTTGTAAACCCGATATCTTTTTAATATCTTTATCCCGATTATCAATAAATTTATGATTACCCTGTTCCAATCTACTTAATAACCTTTTTAACTAACCACAATGAACAATAGAATAGTTAGCCGAAGTTTGATGGGAGCCCTCTGCAGTGCATGTTTCACAACAGTAAGTGCACAAGAACGCCCCAATATCATTGTTTTTTTAGTCGACGACATGGGATTAATGGACACCTCCGTTCCCTTTGTTACGGACGAAAACGGAAATGCACAGAGACAACCGTTAAACGATTGGTATCGTACTCCCAATATGGAGCGCCTGGCAAACCAGGGAATCCGCTTTTCCACTTTTTATGCACAAAGCGTGAGTTCCCCTTCCAGAGCATCCATCATGACCGGACAAAATGCGGCCCGTCACCGCACTACGAACTGGATCAATGCGGAAAGCAACAACCGCACTCCATACGGACCATTCGATTGGAATTGGAAAGGGCTTACTCATCAGGATATGATCTATCCCTATTTATTACAACAAGCCGGATACAAAACGATCCATGTGGGTAAAGCACACTTCGGATGTTTGAAAAGCGAAGGAGAAAACCCTACGAATCTGGGCTTTGATGTCAACATAGCCGGTTCGGCAATCGGTCATCCGGGTAGTTATCATGGAGAAAACGGATACGGCTGGATCAAGGGTCAAAGAGCAAGAGCCGTGCCCGACTTGGAACAATATCACAAAACTCACACCTTCTTAAGTGATGCACTCACATTAGAAGCCGGTAAAGAGATAGAAAAAGCCGTTGCAGAAAAAAAGCCTTTCTATCTAAACATGGCACACTATGCCGTTCACTCTCCATTCGAAACCGATGAACGCTTCATCAGCCACTATACCGATCCAAACAAATCTCAACAAGCACGCGCTTTTGCCACCCTGATCGAAGGTATGGATAAATCCTTGGGAGACATTCTGGATAAACTCGAAGATATGGGGATAGCGGAAAATACTCTGATCATCTTTTTGGGAGATAATGGTGGTGATGCACCACTCGGGGATGCTGCCGATTATGGTTCATCCGCCCCATTCAAGGGAAAAAAAGGATCGGAATATGAGGGGGGAGTCCGTGTTCCTTTCATTGTCAGCTGGGCACATCCCAACCCAAACAATAAATTCCAAAAAGCATATCCTATAGCCCGGAATGCCATACAAACCCAAATGGGAACGGTTATGGATATATATCCAACCGTACTTTCTGTTGCGGGTGTCAAACCTGCCCCCAACCATATCTTAGACGGAGCCGATTTAAGAAAACTGTTAAAGGGAAAGAGAGATAAAAAGCATCGTGATGATTTCTTAATGCATTTCCCACATGAGCATCGCGGCAGCTATTTCACCTCTTATCGTAAGGGAGACTGGAAATTTATCTATTATTATAACCCACAGACTCCGGAGGCGCCTACCTATAAACTGTTTAACCTCTCAGAAGATCCTTACGAAAAAAATGATCTGTCAAAAACAAACCAACAAAAAGCGAAAGAACTCTTCCGTCTAATGGTTCAAAGGCTGGAAAAAGAACAAGCTCTCTATCCGGTAGATGCCGATAAAAACGTATTGAGTCCGATATTTGTTGCCGAATAATCCCCAAGACAGGGATCTTGTAACAATATTTGCAACACGGGTTACACGGATTATCACAGACTGAAAGCAAATAAAGCAGTGCTTGTCTTGATAATCCGTGTAATTCGTATTGCCTTTTCAGGATTTAAAGTCTTTCACTGCTTTCTTCAGCCTTTCTAAATCCAGTTCTCCGGATTGCCTCCAAAGCTGTTCTCCCTTTCTCATTAAAATAAATGTCGGAACCGATTCGATCGTATAGAAATTAGCCAAAGCATCTTCCTGATCGATATCGATCTGTACTACCTCGAGAGTCCCTTCCATAAGTTTCTTGAATTCTTCTACAACGGGCTGCATACGTTCGCAATGAGGACACCACGTAGCATAAAATTCTGCCATTACCCAATCAGCAGTTGCTAATTTTTCCCTGTTCCGTTTTTGACGGGCTTCTTTTTTCTCTTCCATATCGGTATGTTTTTAAATAACTTACTGCACTCCGAAACAATGCCCAAAGAGAAAAGTTTGTGATATAACATTTATTTAAGCTATAGCGGCCTAAAGAATTTAGATCTAAGCCATGGGAAAATGTTTTTCTTTAATTTGATAAGAACCGGATAACTGTAAGTATAACTTCGGCATATCACTCCTTGAAAGTTGGAGCACGAAGTTCCCAAAAAGCCACAGAAGCAGCAGCCGCCACATTAAGTGAATCTACACTATGCGACATAGGGATGCGAACCACATAATCGGCTTCGGAAATTGTCTCGTACGGCAGTCCGTCTCCTTCGGTACCCATTATGATAGCCAACTTGGGCTCAGTCTTCAAAACCGGATCATCGATAGAGATGGAATCATCAGTAAGTGCCATAGCAGCCGTACGAAATCCCAAATCGCCAAGCCTGCTGAGAGAACCATCTATCCAAGTCCATGATACAAGAAATATTGACCCCATAGATACCCTGACCGCACGGCGATTGAGCGGATCACAAGAGTTCCGCGTCAGCAAAACAGCATCTATGCCGAGGGCAGCAGCCGAACGAAAAATAGCTCCGATGTTAGTGGTGTCAACAACTCCATCTATTACCACGATACGTTTGGCTTCGCGGCATACTTCCTCCACACTTCTTAATTCAGGACGCCGCATGGCACAAAGCACTCCGCGGGTAAGTGTATATCCGGTGAGTAAAGCAAGTATATCACGCTTGCCTGTATAGACAGGAATATCACCACAACGCTCAATGATAACGGCAGCGTCACCGATGATATGTTTTTGCTCACATAAAATAGCCAAAGGTTCATAACCGGCGTCTAAAGCAACTTGAATAACCTTGGGGCTTTCTGCTATAAAAATTCCCCGGTCGGAATCGATGCGATTACGCAACTGGGCTTCAGTAAGGGTACTGAATATCTCTACTCCGGGATGAGACAAGGATGATATTTCTATGATAGGCATTCTCTTTGATTTGATTAACTCTATGATTTTTCCTTTTTCAATTGTAATATGTGCAGAAAGTGTCAATACAAACACTCCCCTACCTGCCTCCCGTTATAGCTATCTTGATAACTCCCTCCAGCTTGTTTTCAAAGATACGATAAGCTTCCTCTATTTCGTTCAACGGAAACCTATGCGTAATAAGAGGAGTAGTGTCTATCCTGCCTTGCTCAATCAGACTGAGAATCTCAGCACAATCGCAACCATCTACCCCACCTGTTTTGAAGATCAAGTTCTTGCCATACATATCGGGCAAAGGTAAAAACTGAGGTTTGTCATAAAGGGCTACGATGGTAACGATGGCATTGGGGCGGGCACACTCCCACGCCAGACGGAAAGTTTCTTCGGAACCCGCCACTTCCAACACGACATCCGCTCCACCATGATCGCTGTTGCAGAGTACAAAATCCCTACAGTTTTCAGGTTCTGTCACCAGCACGTCAGGATAATGTTCACGAACAAACCGGATTCTCTCAGCAGACCGTTCACAAACAATAATGCGCCGTGGCTTCTTTAACATCACACAGAGCAAAGTACAGATTCCGGTAGGGCCGGCACCTATAATCAAAACCGTATCATCTTCGGATATCTCCGAAATGCGGGTAGCCCAGAACCCCGTCGCAAGCACATCACCTACAAACAGAGCTTGTTCATCACTGACATTATCGGGAATACGATTCAATCCCTGCTCGGCATATGGAACCCTGACATATTCCGCCTGTCCGCCATCAATACGGCAACCTAATGCCCATCCTCCGTCGGGGTCAGTACAGTTGTTCACATATCCGTGCCGACAAAAGAAACATTCTCCACAAAAGGTTTCGACATTGACTGTCACTCTATCACCGGGTCTGACGGAAATGACGCCGGAGCCTACTTCCTCCACAATGCCCACCATCTCGTGGCCGACTGTAATACCAGGAACTGCACGCGGAACACTGCCATGTTTAATATGAAGATCACTGGTGCAGATACTGCCAAGTGTTACACGTACGATTGCATCCCGGGCATCTTTTATTTGTGGCCTCAACTTCTCCAAAAGTTCAAACTTCCCATGTTCGACATATGTATATGCAAGCATTATATCTCCTCCTGATTAATCAATATATCCATATATGCAGCAAAAATAGTGATTTCATCGGTAAAACATATACTTTAATATCTGTTTCTGACTCATGGATAGCATCACTTCACCGGATAGAGTATGTTTTCTGTGTACCCTTCCCTGGAGCATTGCCACTTCAATATCGGCCTGTTTCCCCGTTTCTTTCTATAATTAAGTATACTTTTACAAGTGGTATGCCGTACATTTTTATCAGAATTACGCCAACATTGCATCGTGTCTTTTTGTTTTCTTTAAAGTATGGAGAACGGGATTAAAAAAATATTAAGAGATAAATACGGACTTTTTGAAAAAGATATAGAAATATTGCTTGAAAAGTTCACAAAATTTTCTGTGCCCAAGAGAGAGATTATCCTTCAAGAAAGGCAAACAGATCACTATATCTATTTTGTTGAGAAAGGGATTGTAAAAAGTACGATTCTAAGAGAGGGCAGAGAATTTATCATATTTTTTGCATTAGAAAATGATGTCCCACTCAGTTCACCCAACCTGACAGAGAGCAGACAATCACTATATACTTTAGAGGCAGTAGATACTTGTATTTTATGGAGAATCTCCCGTAAAGACTTAGCCACCTCATTCAAAGACTCTCTTAATTTATCCAATTGGGGAAGAATGATTCTTCAGGAATGGCTTACTTCATCTGCTTTCTATTTTTCATCTATCCACTGGATGAGCAAGAAAGAACAATATCAATATCTACTTAAAGAAATGCCCAAACTGATACAAAGATTATCAATGAGAGACCTCTCCGCATGGCTGGACATAACTCCACAATCCTTAAGTAGAATCAGGGCCGATATGCATTAATTACCTTTTGGTAACTTTTCATTCTTCCCTGTAACCTACCTTTGCGCTCAAATTTTAATTCTGTATGATATGAAAAGTTTAAAAGGTATTATTTATGCAATGATTTCATCAGGTACATTTGGGCTCATTCCATTATTTACAATTCCATTAATGGGAAATATGGAAATGAATGAATCCAACATTCTTTTTTATCGATTTCTATTTTCTACCCTTATGATGGGAGCAGTATGTCTTTTGCACAAAAGTACTTTAAAAATAAATATGAAACATCTGATCTCTATCATCGGTTTAGGTGCCTTGTATGCTCTTACAGCGCTATTTCTTATTTATTCCTACCATTATATAACTAGTGGAGTGGCTACAACCATTCACTTTCTCTATCCAATCTGTGTCAGCTTCTTAATGGTAGTATTCTTTAAAGAACAAAAATCCAAATCTCTATTCTTAGCAGCCTCACTCTCACTAATCGGTGTTGCACTTATGTGTTGGTCGGGAGGAGGCAGTATCCGATTGATGGGTATCGGACTCGCAGCTCTTACGATATTAACCTATGGGATATATATTGTTGCTCTGAATCAATTGGATATAGGTAAATTACCTGCTGAAGTGCTTACGTTCTATGTGCTTTTAGGCGGTTGCGTAATCTTTTTCATCTACAGTCTATTTACAGCAGGTATATCCTCCATCCCCAGCACAAAAGCCGGATTTTATATTTTGGCATTGGCATTTCTATCTACCGTCATCTCCGACCTTACGTTGATTTTAGCGGTAAAATATGCCGGTTCGACAACAACAGCCATCCTTGGTTCAATGGAACCTTTGGTCGCAGTGGTTGTAGGCGTATTGGTATTTTCGGAACATTTCACATTACAATCATTAATCGGTTTATTACTGATACTAATGTCTGTTATCATTGTAATATTAGCCGATCAACAAAAAAAGTCGAAGAGAATCACAGAACAGAAAATCATTAAGCCACATTGAGGAATAGAACTCACAATTAGTCTCAGACAATTGTCTTCTACCAATATCTTTATTAAAAGCGTAATGAAAAGTCATTAGAAGGAAAGAGAGGGTATCTGATTAGCATATCTCTGTCGCCTTCCAGCACCTTCCTGTATTCAGCGATACAATATACCTATGGGGGACAAACGAGAAAAGTCCGATCATGCGCACATGACGAGGGTCAGGAGACCGATCCGCAAGTAGCCGATTCTGATAATCATGAATATCGTGAAAATCATCGTCACAATAACGGTCATTCTTTCTAAGAATCTGTCTCCCCCCTTCATACCCCGATTAAATGTTTATTTCTCACAACCTTTTTATTTTGATATTTTCAATCGCTTTCTACTTTCTTTCTTCTTCTCATTCTCTCTCACTACTTGCAGCATTTCATTGATCAATTCCTCTCCGTCTTGCGAATAAAAATACTTTGTCTTTTCCACCCTCTCAACCATATTTCCCCATTTATCATATTTAGAAAGTACAATACGTTTAGACGTATCCGAAAGATAAACGCATCTTACCTCTTTCCCATTCTTATAATAAGTGCTATCAACATCCGTGCAATCGTCCAGTACAATACGATCAACGTGAATATCAAAACCATCCGACTTAAATTCCGTGAAACTACCTGTGAACTTCATGTCAGCGTCGAATATAAATTCCTTTTTCCCTTTTTCGTCAACAATCGTCTTGTTAATAGAACTGACAATACCATTCTTTATACATTTCCTGATAAGGGTGTCTCCTGCCATTTTCTCTATATCGCACACGATGTCATAGTCCTCGTCTGTACGGGGAATCCTTTTTTTAGCTTCCTCATAAGATAGTCCCCGAAAGAAGTAAGTGGTTCTTTTTTTCCCTATGTCAAAATAGTATTGCACTCTTTTTGTTAGATTACCATTCCCGTCGTATTCATTCTTTTCCTCATAGTCGTTGTCTTCATGCAGTACATAGTCATTGTTTATATTTCTAACATACACTAATTTGAGTTTACTTTTATCATAATATTTCTGCAATAAATAATCAATGGTATCCCCTTGAGCATTTAATGTTAACACCTCCTCCCTTTGGGGAGCATATCCCATAATCTTGATATTTCCCGACCTCTTTGACTTTCTTCTTACCGTAAACTCTTCGTTGTTGATATACGTATAATAATACGTGCTTTTATCATCAATTAAATCAATTGTTTCAGAATCTTCTTCATACCTATGATGAGATGTTCTGGTCAATTGTACCTCTGACAAACGATTATTTTCATCATACTTGTTTTCATAAGTCGTCATGGTTATTCGATCATAAGATTTCTCTTCCGAAACCGTTTTAGTTCCACACGCATACAGAACGAAGACCAAAAACAATAATTTTACTTTCATTGTATATCTTTTTTTAGGGTAGGGCAGTGTCGGCAAATCAATAGATTTTCTTATCAATAACTCCTTCCTGTAAATCCCGTATCGTTAATCGTTGATATTCTTGTTTTCTTCTCATGAATGTCACATCAGAATACGTATTCGAACTTCCTGCGTATTCTTCTATTAGCCTAATCAAATCTCTATTTATTTGTATTTTCATTTAAATCATCAACTTCGACAGATCCCATTAGTGTCAAAGCACAATAAATTTCATTTTTCACACATTCATTACATAAGGGCAACCTATATAAATCGGCAGATTGTTGCTTTGGTTGAGACTTACCTAAACAACTTATGACAAACAACATGCAACAAACAATTCTATTGATTTCATAATACAAAATTAGTGTATAGTCTTTTTGCCCGTCTGTACAGCCTGCAAACGTTATTTGATTATTGTTATGTTCTTGGCTGCGATGACAGGCTAATCATGTTTTTCACTTGTCCAAGCATAAATATAAAAAGTCCCGTAAAACCTTGATTTTACGGGACTTACTTTTACTTTTCCGTCATTTATCTTTGACGCTCAGCGGAGAGACAGGGATTCGAACCCCGGGTACCTCGCAGTACAACGGTTTTCAAGACCGCCGCAATCGACCACTCTGCCACCTCTCCAAAACTACGGTTAAGTAGTGCTTTTCTCTTAAAGCGATGCAAAGGTACGAATCATTTTTAAATCCACAAACATTTTGCCATTTTTTTCGTGGAATAATCGTATTTTTGCGGAACAATTCAATTGAAACTGTTATATAGATAAATTAGATAATCCATGATATATCCCCAGAATTTTGAGCAGAAAATAGGATTCGACCAAATCAGACAATTATTAAAAGACAAATGTCTCAGCACATTAGGAGAAGAGAGAGTGAATGAAATGAATTTTTCCGATCACTTTGAAGAAGTTGATGAACTGCTGAATCAGGTTGCAGAGTTTGTTCGCATCATACAAGAGGAAGATAACTTTCCCGACCAATTTTTTTTCGATGTCCGTCCCTCTTTGAAACGAATCCGAATAGAAGGAATGTACATGGACGAACAAGAATTGTTTGATCTACGACGTTCGTTGGAGACCATCCGGGACATCGTCCGTTTCCTGCAGCGCAATGATGAAGAAGAATCGGATTGTCCCTACCCCAGCCTGAAAAAACTGGCCGGTGACATAACTGTCTTTCCACAACTTATCACCAAGATTGATGGCATTTTAAATAAATATGGCAAAATCAAGGATAATGCTTCGACCGAACTGTCACGCATCCGACGGGAACTGGCTAACACGATGGGAAGTATCTCACGTTCGCTTAACAGCATACTCCGAAACGCACAATCCGAAGGCTATGTGGACAAAGACGTGGCACCAACCATGCGCGACGGTCGATTGGTTATTCCGGTGGCTCCGGGATTAAAACGTAAAATCAAAGGAATCGTCCACGATGAATCGGCCAGCGGAAAAACTGTATTTATCGAACCAGCGGAAGTAGTGGAAGCCAACAACCGTATCCGTGAACTGGAAGGGGATGAACGCCGGGAGATCATCCGTATCCTGACTGAGTTCTCTAACACCCTGCGTCCTTCTATCCCGGAAATACTACAATCGTATGAATTTCTTGCCGAGATAGACTTCATTCGTGCCAAAAGTCACTTCGCCATCCAAACAAACAGTATCAAACCCAGCCTGGAGAACGAGCAATTATTGGACTGGACAATGGCCGTCCACCCACTATTACAACTTTCTCTTGCCAAACATGGAAAGAAAGTAGTGCCATTGGACATAGAACTGAACCTCAAACGGCGTATCCTTATTATATCCGGTCCCAACGCAGGAGGTAAATCCGTATGTCTGAAAACAGTCGGGTTACTACAATATATGCTGCAATGCGGCATGCTCGTACCCATGCACGAACGAAGTCATGTAGGCCTGTTTGGCAGTATCTTCATCGACATCGGTGATGAACAATCCATTGAAGACGATTTGAGTACCTATTCTTCACACTTGACCAATATGAAAATCATGATGAAGAACTGCAACGAACGAAGTCTGATTTTAATTGACGAATTCGGTGGAGGTACAGAACCCCAGATCGGCGGAGCTATTGCCGAAGCTGTACTGAAACGATTCAACATAAAGGGTACTTTCGGTGTTATAACTACACACTACCAGAATCTAAAACATTTTGCAGAGGATCACGAAGGTGTAGTAAACGGTGCCATGCTATATGACCGTCATCTGATGCAGGCACTTTTCCAACTTCAGATCGGTAATCCGGGTAGTTCATTCGCTGTAGAAATCGCTCGTAAAATCGGATTACCGGAGGATGTGATCGCAGATGCTTCTGAGATTGTGGGAAGTGAATATATCAATGCCGACAAGTATTTGCAGGATATCGTACGTGACAAACGTTATTGGGAAGGAAAGCGTCAGACTATCCGCCAGCGCGAAAAGCATATGGAAGAAACCATTGCCCGCTATCAGGCTGAGATGGAAGAATTACAAAAGTCGAGAAAAGAGATCATCCGTCAGGCAAAAGAGGAGGCGGAGCGGTTATTGCAAGAATCAAATGCACGTATCGAGAATACCATCCGTACCATAAAAGAGGCACAGGCTGAAAAAGAAAAAACACGTCTGGTACGCCAGGAACTGGCGGACTTCCGTGAATCGATAGACAACCTGACTTCCAAGGAACAGGAAGATAAGATAGCCCGAAAGATGGAGAAGCTGAAAGAGAAGCAAAACCGCAAGAAGGAGAAAAAGCAAAACGGCACCAAAGAACAGCCGACAGTTCAGCAAACTCCCAAAGCGACTCCCATCACCGAAGGGTGTCCGGTACGTATCAAAGGACAAAGTTCGGTCGGAGAAGTACTTGAAATCAACGGGAAGAATGCCGTGGTAGCCTTCGGCAGCATCAAGACAACTGTAAAGACGGAGCGGCTGGAACGCAGCAACGCAGTCCCCCAAAAACAAGAGTCTGCCAAAAGTTCTTTTGTCAGCAACCAGACTCAGGACAGCATGTACGAAAAAAAGCTGAACTTCAAGCAAGATATCGATGTACGGGGAATGCGAGGAGACGAAGCTCTACAAGCTGTAACCTACTTTGTAGACGACGCCATCCTGGTCGGTATGAGCCGGGTACGCATCCTACATGGGACCGGTACGGGTATCCTGCGTACCCTTATCCGCCAATATTTGCAAACCATACCGGGAGTCCGCCATTTTGCCGACGAACATATCCAATTGGGAGGTGCAGGTATCACGGTAGTCGATTTGGCATAAAAAAAGAAGAATATGAAGAATAACCTGTTAAGTGAAAGATTAGTTTATAACGGTGAGAGCCAGACTCCCACCCACCTGCATTTATGTACTTACAACGCTCTTGTGATGCAGGAGGTTTCAGGTGTCAATTTCCAGACTGTCGCCAATTCTCTCAACCGCGAGCAGATCAACTGGCTGCAGGTGCACGGACTTCAGAACACCGAAGTCATCCGGGAAATATGCAGTCACTTTGAAATAGACTTTCTTATCCTTCAGGATATTCTGAATGCCGAGCATCCCACTAAAATAGAGGAGCATGACAAGTACACGGTGCTTATCATGAAGCTATTCCGCTTCAACAACAAAGAAGAGAAAAGCCCGGAAGATGAACTGGATGAACTGGAACAGCAACAAGTATGCATCATCCAAGGAAGCAACTTTGTACTCACCTTCCTGGAAAACGAAACCGACTTCTTTGACGATGTCACCTCCGCCCTTCACAATGATGTACTAAAAATACGGGGCAGACAAAGCGACTACCTGCTCAGTGTCTTACTAAACAGCATAATGGGGAATTACATCGCCACCGTATCTACCATCGACGACTCCCTGGAAGACCTGGAAGAAGAATTGCTCACCATCAGTGACGGTAACGATATCGGCATCCAGATACAGGCACTCCGCCGGCAGTACATGCTGATGAAGAAAGCCATTCTTCCATTAAAGGAACAATACGTGAAACTCCTGAGGGCGGAAAACTCCCTGATGCACAAAGTGAACCGTGCTTTCTTCAATGATGTCAACGACCATCTGCAATTCGTATTGCAAACCATCGAAATATGCCGGGAAACCCTATCGTCCCTGGTTGATCTTTACATATCCAACAATGACTTGCGGATGAATGATATCATGAAGCGCCTCACCATTGTTTCCACCATCTTTATTCCGTTGACTTTTCTTGTCGGAGTGTGGGGAATGAACTTCAAGATTATGCCCGAATTAGACTGGCAATATGGATATGTATATGCCTGGATATTGATGCTCCTGGTGGGCGGAGCCGTATACTGGTTTTTCCGAAAGAAGAAATGGTATTAAGTTACCAAAAATTTTGAAAAAACAATTACCTTTGCGCAACAACCTAATTAGCTAATATGAAATCAATAAAAGAACTCTATCGCATTGGAACCGGACCTTCGAGCAGTCACACCATGGGACCTCGCAAGGCAGCAGAAATGTTCCTCACACGACATCCTGAAGCAGCATCGTTCAAAGTGACCCTCTACGGAAGCCTGGCGGCGACAGGAAAAGGACACATGACGGATGTAGCCATCATTGACACACTGAAACCTACTGCACCGGTAGATATTATATGGCAACCCAAAATCTTTCTTCCTTTCCATCCGAACGGAATGAACTTCGTGGCACTTGATGCCGGCGGCAATGAACTGGAAAACTGGACTGTCTACAGTGTAGGGGGAGGTGCATTGGCCGAAGACAACAAACAGCCGTCTATTGAAAGCCCGGAAGTATACTCCATGAACAGCATGACCGAAATTCTGGATTGGTGCGAACATACCGGAAAAAGTTACTGGGAATACGTGAAAGAATGCGAAGATCCTGATATATGGGACTATCTGAAAGAAGTATGGGATACGATGAAGGAGTCTGTCCAGCGTGGTCTCGAACAAGAAGGAGTGCTGCCCGGCCCGTTAAACCTGAGACGTAAAGCTTCCACATATTATATCCGCGCTACCGGATACAAGGCTTCTTTGCAGTCACGCGGATTGGTATTTGCCTATGCGCTTGCCGTAAGTGAAGAGAATGCCTCGGGAGGCAAAATCGTAACAGCACCCACATGCGGATCGTGCGGAGTGATGCCTGCCGTTCTTTATCATCTTGCCAAAAGCCGTGAGTTCAGTGAGATGCGTATCCTTCGCGCATTGGCAACAGCCGGATTGATAGGTAACATCGTCAAGCAAAATGCTTCCATCTCCGGAGCAGAAGTAGGCTGCCAGGGAGAAGTAGGCGTGGCATGTGCCATGGCATCGGCTGCCGCCAACCAGCTATTCGGAGGAAGTCCGGCTCAAATTGAATATGCTGCCGAAATGGGACTGGAACATCACTTGGGCATGACTTGTGATCCGGTATGCGGATTGGTACAGATTCCTTGTATCGAGCGTAATGCTTATGCGGCCGCCCGCGCATTGGACGCCAATCTATACTCTTCATTTACCGATGGAATGCACCGTGTCTCTTTCGACAAAGTAATACAAGTGATGAAACAAACCGGCCACGACCTACCCTCACTTTATAAAGAAACAAGTGAAGGCGGACTGGCAAAGGATTATAAGCCGATGTAAAAAGCAATTCCCCATAAAGCGCAAGAGGATGTGCAAAACTCACCACAGATTGCACATCCTCTTGTTTTTACTATTCACATGCCTCGGGCGGCACATTCAACCTTTAAATCCTGGGCCAATGTGTGTCGTCACCGTTGGTAACATCTTTTTCGTGCAGCAAACCACCGCCTTCCGAAAAATACAAGTCTACCTTTTTACCCTGTTCCACAGTTACCACAAATTCCGTAGAAGGTTCATTCGGATATTCCAATATCACCACATCATCCACTACCCAATTGTTGTAACTCGACTCCATAAAAGCCGTCAACACTGCTGGCGGCAGGTTATTGATACTGTTCAACTCTGTTTCCGTCATCAGCCAGTTGGCATTGGCATCGAACCAAACTTCCTTCTCTCTGCCGTCCGCCTGACAGTCGGCTACGTAATAGACGCCCTTTTGCTCCCATTTAATGGCAGTGGCATTGGGATAAAGCTTCTTCAGTGCATCCTGAATGGCCTGGCTCGGCGGAAGATATCCCGTATCGTCATCATCGCCACACGAACTGAAAGCAAACACGACCGACAGCAACACGGCTGTCAACAAACTAAATTTCAAAAATTTCATAATCAAGGTCTTTTTTTAATAGGTTTATTCCAATTTATCAATGCTCCGCTTTACGAAACTTACCGTCTTTGGTAAACTTCAGGCTCAAATCCGTATTCAACTCGACTTCATACCCCTTGCGGTCGCGCTCTATCTGAGTCACAAACTCAGAGTGATACCCATTGGCTTTCATATATTCCTTCACGAAGTCAGGAACAATTGTTGCAGGAACAGCCGCTTTTTTACAATCCACTTCAATCCAGTTGCCCCGGTTATCAAAGTCGATCTCGGTTGCATTAGTCAACAACACATCGTACTTCTTTGTTTGCAGAATCTCATTTTCTATCTTAATATGCGAAATCTGCGGATTGGAAAAGTGCCGATTAATAAAATTACGTGCCGGAAGAGGCAATTTCATCGCATCTTTCGTGATGATATCACCTGCAAATGCAAATTGGACGGCTGCAATGGCCAATACAAGAATAGACAAAATCTTCTTCATAATCGTTATTTTTTTAGTGTCAATAATAAGTTTCGGAACTATTTCACACTGCAAATAACGAGATAGAAACGGGAAAGATTTGGGAATAAATAAAGAGAAGGGTTCTTTTTGTATTTTTTAACGGGCGGATGTATCTTCATCGTACACCTCTTCCAGAAGCTCTTCTTTCTTCATACTTATTTTTCCATCGGGTGAGATCGTGATGGAGATAGGTACATACAGGTCTGTCTGCGGATAGCAGATACTGGCAGCATAGACTATTCCCTCAGGAGTCGTTTTATCATAAACAATCCCTTCCAGGATAGATTTCGCCATAAAATCATCGCCTATCAGAGACTCGAACTGCTTTTTGGTAAAAGTACGGCTGAAAACACGTTCGTTTCCACGCGTCAGCCTAAGCACTATCTGATTGTCGACATACGTATTCCCCATCTGGCTTACCACCCGGGGAAGCGAATCATTGGGCGTACGGGAAATAAACGAATGGTACTCTTTGCCTTTATATTTAATATCTACCTCGCTCTTACGGGCCGTCATGCGCTGCACTCCATGTGCATCGGTGCTATCCTGCATCAAAACACGGATATCGCTCTTTTTCTTTTCAGCCGAACCGGAACAAGCTGCGACAGCCATAAGCATTGCCAACCCAAGCAGATAAATAAGCTTTTTCATATTCGAATTATCAGTTTATTAAATCGTACGGCAAAGGAACAAAAAGCGGGGGAAATATACAAGTATTTTGGTAATTAGTAATTGATGATTAGTGATGGACCGGCCACCATGTCGATGCCCGCCCCATCACTAATCATCAACGCTGAAGCTTATCTTCCGCCTCCTCTTCTCTGCTCCCGCTCGGCCTGCTTCTTGGTATAAGCAGCATACTGGTCTTTCGTCATAATTTTCTTCAGACCAGCCTCGTAGGACTCACGCGAAGCTTTCATCTCCTGACGCATCTTTTCTCTGTCCTCTTTGGACATGCGAGGAGCTTTTCTCCTATCCTGTTTACAAGTGCAGCTGTCGGTAGCCTGACTCTGCCCCTTCTTACCTTGTCTCATTTCCGGCTTCATTCTTCCGGGACGCTCTCCCATCTTTTGTACGAAAGCCATATTGACCTCAAGCAACTCTTTCTTCTGAGTTTCATTCAAAGAGTATTCTTTCGCCATACGCTCGGTCATGCGTTCGGCACGTGTTTTCGGGTCCATATCCTGACCGCCTCTGCGCGGACCTTGTGCCATCACCATTCCTCCCATCATTAATAGGGCTGCTAATAAAAAACTTATTCTTTTCATTGTTCTTTCCTTTTTTAAGTTATCAAATAATCATCTGTCTTTTTTGTTGCAACTGTCTATATGACTAAAAAGTAAGAGGGAAGTTTAAAGGTGAGGGCAACTTTAACAAAACGCAAACTTCTTTCTATTTTGATTAGATAACTCGAGTTCACACACTAACGACTCTTAGGTACTGGATGCGGATAAGGAAGGGGGGGTAAAACTACATTCTGTCATATTGATAATCGAATGGTTCCAGATTGGCTTTTTTCCTGGCAAAGGTAGGGTGAAGCGATTTTTTCGTCTCCTTTTCCTGTCAGCAATTTCCGTTTTATCACTTTAAGTTCCTGTTTCTATGCAAAGAAGCGGTTCTTCAAGAAAGAAAAGAACAAAAAGGACAGTATTCAATCCTGATGCTTCCCTTTTATCTTTTTCAGCATGTTCATTTCCGGAGGGCAACCAGAAAGAAATCCTTCTTTTTTCCTCTTCGGAACAATTACAATATATGTAATGAGGGAAAACATATAGAGATATTCCAAAAAGAAGTAAGCATTTTCTCAACTTGCTTACGTCTTTCGGAGCAAATGCTTACTTCTTTTCCGGAAAACACCGGCACTTCCCGACCCAAACACCGGCTTTCGGACATCAAAAGCCTGCTTTCTGAAGAAAAAACGCCCTGTTTTGGCACCTCCGCTCCTCCCGTTTGACTTGAACCGCAAAAGACCCGGTTACTCCCCAAGGGATATTCTTCTCTTTCTGACAGCTAAAAGAAGAAAAAGGTATCAAAACGAAAGCCACTCCCCATTTATCGGGCACCGGACATACGAAACAAGGCAGCCTATAAGATTTCATCTATCAGCCGATAAATATTATCAATTGGATTTTTTGCTGAAACGGGAAAATTCGCCCTATTTTTGCATCGGAAACAAATAAGAATGAATCTAAATAAGAAACAATTATGGAACCAATTATCAACTCACAGATGCCTGAATTCAAAGTACAGGCTTTTCAGAACGGAAGTTTTAAAACAGTAAGCAGCGAAGACGTAAAGGGAAAATGGGCTATTTTCTTCTTCTACCCGGCGGACTTCACCTTTGTGTGCCCGACCGAACTGGTAGACGTTGCCGAGAAATACGAACAGTTCCAGGCTATGGGTGTAGAAGTATACTCGGTAAGCACCGACTCACACTTCGTACACAAAGCATGGCACGATGCTTCGGAAAGCATCCGTAAGATCAAATATCCGATGTTGGCAGACCCGACAGGTGTATTGAGCCGTGGATTCGGCGTGATGATCGAAGAAGACGGAATGGCTTACCGCGGAACGTTCCTCGTCAATCCGGAAGGAAAAATCAAGATTGCCGAGATACAGGATAACAACATCGGACGTAATGCCGACGAGTTGCTCCGCAAAGTAGAGGCCGCACAGTTTGTAGCTACTCACGACGGAGAAGTTTGCCCCGCTAAATGGAAAAAAGGCGAAGCAACCCTGAAACCGAGCATCGACCTGGTCGGTAAGATCTAAACAGCAATCCTATGAAGACCGGTATCCCCCATATCGGTCTTTTTTAGCTCTTGACGATAAATCTTTCTAAATCATTCATCTCAAATCAATCTTCGATATAATGTTAGACTCAGCTATAAAAGAACAATTACGTACCATCTTCGCTGCATTGGAGGCGAACTATACATTCGACATCACCGTCTCACCGCAACACGAAAGCCGCACCGAACTTCTGGAACTCCTGAACGATGTGGCATCCTGCTCCGAGAAACTCTCTTGCCGGATCAATGAAGGCAAAGGACTGGAATTTACACTTCTCAAAGGAGAACACAGGACAGGTATCACCTTCCGGGCCGTTCCCAATGGGCATGAATTCAGTTCCCTACTGCTTGCCATCCTGAATACGGACGGAAAAGGAAAGAACTTTCCGGACGAAGGCATATGCAACCGGGTAAAATCATTGAAAGGACCTGTCCGCCTGACAACTTACGTGTCACTGACCTGTACCAACTGCCCCGACGTGGTGCAGGCACTCAACGCCATGACCACGCTGAACGGACAGATTCAGCACCAGACTGTGGACGGAGCCATCAACCAGGCGGAAGTAGAGGCACTGAAAATACAGGGGGTTCCTTCTGTCTTCGCAGACGGTAAACTGATCCACGTGGGGCGTGGTGACTTTGGCGAACTGTTGGCCAAACTGGAAGAACAATATGGAACGGAGACGAACAGTGCGGAAACTTCCATCAAAAAATATGATGTGATTGTAGCCGGCGGAGGTCCGGCCGGTTCGGCTGCTGCCATCTATTCGGCCCGTAAAGGCTTGAATGTAGCGGTCATTGCCGAACGGATCGGCGGACAAGTAAAAGAAACAGTAGGCATAGAGAACCTGATCTCCGTACCTTCGACAACCGGAAGCCAGTTGGCCGATAATCTGAAAACCCACATGTCACAATATCCCATCGATTTGCTCGAACATCGCCAGATCGAAAAGATAGAGCTTGATGGAAAGGATAAGGTTCTGACAGCCAAAGGAGGAGAACGTTTCTCAGCTCCGGCGGTAATCGTTGCCACCGGTGCAAGCTGGCGCAAACTGAACGTACCGGGCGAAGCGGAATATATCGGCCGTGGGGTGGCTTTCTGTCCACACTGCGACGGACCTTTCTACAAAGGGAAGCAGGTGGCTGTCGTGGGAGGAGGAAATTCCGGAATCGAAGCAGCCATCGACTTGGCAGGTATCTGCTCCAAAGTTACGGTGCTCGAGTTTATGGACGAGCTGAAAGCGGATCAGGTTTTACAGGAAAAACTGAAAAGCCTGCCGAATGTAGAAGTTCTTGTTCATTCGCAGACAACCGAAGTAGTAGGCAATGGAGATAAGGTGACCGGCATCCGTGTCAAAGACCGCAAAACAGAAGAAGAACGGGTGATCAGCCTGGATGGCATCTTTGTACAGATAGGTTTGGTAGCCAATAGTGGTATTTTCCGCGATGTGGTTGAGGTAAATCGTCCGGGCGAGATCGTGATCGATGCACATTGCCGTACCAACGTGCCGGGAATTTATGCTGCCGGAGACGTTTCCACCGTCCCCTACAAACAGATTATCATCGCAATGGGAGAAGGCGCCAAAGCCGCATTAGCCGCATTCGAGGATCGGATGCGAGGAGAAATTTAAACGACAGGATAATATCAAGGGGGCATTTATTCACCACAGGGTAACACAGAGTTCCACAGAGTGAGTATTAAGTCACGGATTGTCGACATGAATACTCTGGGTTATTCTGCGTTACTTCGTGTTATTCTGTGTTACTCTGTGGTGAAACATTACTTAATCTTAAATGTCACCAGCAGTCCTTTATGGTCGGTTGGCCATACATCCAACGGTAACAGGAAATTATCTTTTGATGTCTCCTGCACTCTCTTATTACGTACGATAGAGCCTTTCGGGCCAAAGACAATCGCTTTCTTTGCTTCAAGATTCTTTCCTTTGTAGAAAATAAAGTCGATACGGTCACGTTCGTCCGCTTTCGGTGCCCATGTCAGTTTACCGGGTTCTTTCAACGGATTATCTGCCGGATATGTAAATCCCGGATGAGTCAGTGGATTCGGATAAATGTGACGATATGTATCCACAAACCCGTTTTGCTCTAGCAATGTAGTTACTGTCCAGGGAATTACCAGACCATTGTGATCGTACAGATTCTTATTAGCCTCAATCCAATCCAGATGTGACGGTTCATTGAAGTCACCGCCTATAATCACGCTATAACCATTTGCAATATCCTTTTGAGCCTGTGCAATGAACATCTTGATGGCATCGTCACGCTGAGAAGCCACATTCACCTTCAAAACTTCTTCTACAGTAGTCGGAATAGGTATCTCTTTCCAGCTGGAACCGTCATAACCCCGTACGTTGTAGTAAGCACAATCCAGGTAATCCAAATGGCTGGTGTAGACTGCCACCTTGTGTCCGTTTACGGAACTTGTCAGCCTGTAGATACTTCCGTGGTCTCCGTTTTCGGGGAATACAGTGAGCGAGTCTGTGATCGGATGCTTACTCAGCAAACCTGTGTCATACGTATAGAAAGAATAATAATCCAGTCCTTTCTCTTTCAGAGAAGCCACAATACGCTCGTTAAAACGAGTGTTATGATAATTACGCACTTCGCTGAATGTCACAAAGTCGGGTTGCAAGCGCACTATCTCATTAACGATTGCATCATATCCTCCCGGAACCATTGTACCTTCCTGCCATACATTCCATTGCAGAACCGTAAACTCACCCTTTCCTTTACTTTGTCCCGTCATGGCGACAAGCAGGAAAAGCGTCATAAAAATAATCTTTTTCATTTTATCAAATTTATATTATGTGCATTGTTTTTCTTCAGGTTGTGACAGTAGTGTTTATTTGAAAACCTGTATCATGGGACGTCCTATCCAGACTTGAGGTTGCTTCACTCCAAAAACGTATCCCATGGTGGCAGCAGTATCAAACTGCATCATGCTTTCCTGGAACTCTCCCCCTTTTCTGACATTCTTACCGGCAATGATAAAAGGTATCTCTACCTCCTGGAGTGTAATCCCCCCATGCCCTTTTTTAATGCCACCGTGATCGGCTGTCATCATGATAATCGTATCATCATATATTCCGGCCTCTTTAATGGCAGCAATGATACGTCCCACATAACCGTCCAGTTCTTTCAGCTTTTCATAATAGCCCGGAGTGTCGTGCCCGACAGCATGACCGGTATGATCCAACTGATCGAAGCAAACTGCAAGCATGGCAGGCTTTTTATCTTTGATATACTTCTCAGCCATCTCGCAGAGAGCAGTCGGGCATTTATCATAATCAGGAGCTTGTGCATGGTAACTCAGTGCCAGTGTATCGACCAGGTATTTAATTCCTTCCCACTCGTACAGGCAACCGGTCTCAGCCTCCGGATACTGTTGACGCATAACCGAAAAGATAGTAGGAGAAATACCATGTTCATTGACAACCCGCGATGGTATCTCGGGCGTACGCGAACCCCATTCTGTATATCCGTGAAGTTCAGTACCCACTCCCATAAACATGGAAGCCCAGTTAATAGCGCTCGATGATGGAAATACGCTACGTTTATGAAGTGTGTAGCATCCTTCGTCCATCAGGCTTTTAATGTTGGGTATGTCTGCCTTGGGCACACTATACGCACCCCAGCCGTCCAACGCAATCAATACTACATGTTTTGCCTGCCGTTTAGCCGCCCAAGCCACATTGCAGAATCCGATCGCAAGCAAACATACTAAAACAAATAACTTTTTCATGGTATTCTATCTATATTTAAGTTTTGTCTTTTGTGTATCTTCTATTCTTTAATGAAATCGGCAGGATAGGTTACCTGTTGTACGACCCCTTCCTTCAGGCGTATCCACGTACGGAAACTATTTGCATTTTCATCCAACTCAATCACTCTCGCACCATTTGTAAGGTGATTATATACTGTGTTGCCACCCGTATAGCGTCCGTATGCCAGCAAGATTCCCTTCCATGACACGGCATAATCATCATCGTGGTCGTGTCCCACAAATACACCTCTCACATCTCCCATCTCTTTCATGGCGGCAAACAAGCCCGAATTTAACTGGGGAGCGCATGCTTTTTCTTTACGAATGCCATAAAGTATTGCACTCTCGGAAGAGGCAGCCTGATTATACTCCGGCAAAGCTATATGAAAAAACGCATACGACGAAACCGGAACGCCATTATTTTCTTCAGTAAACTTCTTACTGTTCTCACGATACCACTGTATTTGGTCAAATTTGATGTAATCGTATCCATTCACTCCCTTGATCTGTGAATAAGAATGAGAGTCGATACAATAAAGAACCGTTGCATTGCGCTTGCCGTCGGAAGCCTTCACCGGTAAGATAAAATTTGTCACTCCCGAAATACCCGGAGTAGTCTGTGTCAGGTTAAAAGGAACAGATTGGATGATCTTCAACAATTCTTCACGGCTCAGTCCCTGTTCGTTATCATGGTTACCGAAAGTCACCGCAAAAGGGATTTTTCTTTTAGATACCAGATTCAGCACTGTACGCATTCCTTCTTCCGCCGGTTTACCATAAATCACATCTCCCGTAAAAAGAACAAGGTCGGGCTTTTCCATATCCAATACCTGATTGATACGTTCGATCGATACATCCGAACGAGGATCATTATAGATATAATGAACATCGGTAAACTGGACAATCTTAAACTTACCGTCTTTGTTAAACTGAAGAGTCTGTTGCTGTGCATTTGCCAGCTGAAGGCTTCCCAACAGGATAGCCAACAATAAATAAATTCGTTTCATGGGTTTGATTATTTAGGTATAAAGAAGGGAGGATGTGTCAAAATTTACCATAGATGACACATCCCCTTGTCTTCAAAAGAGTAATGTTTACTGGAGAATCCACATTAACTTGTTCACATCGTCCGAACCATTGTACTGACGCTGAACAGCTTCGTTGGCATTATCAGGATTGTAACTGAACTCAGCTTCCGGATACATCCATCTTGTAGGAATCTTATCTTTTTCCGTATTCAGGTTGGTATTCGGGTTGATAGGCAATACCGGATATCCGGTACGGCGATAATCATAATAAGCATCATACGGATGCTGCAGGAACGAGGCGAGATAACGTTGCAGCAAAATCATTTCCAGATCTTTCTCCTTGTCGCCGGACAACTGTATAACCGGTTGTGCCAGATACTCCTGGATATATTCTTGCGTTATGGTACGTCCGTGAGTATATTCTTCTTTATCGGGGGTATTGTCTGCTATGAAATTCATGCTGGCTTCTATACCTTTCTTATAATAAGTAGAAGCATCTTCCGAAATCCAGCCACGTACAGCTCCTTCTGCCAGAATAAAATTCTGTTCTGCATAACTCAGCCGCATCAAAGGCTCACCTTCCGGAACACGGGTATAGCGGAGGTTTGCCAGGCAGAACTCACCTTTTCCGTACAGCACGGAGATATTTGAATAGCTGTCCGAGGGATCAATCGAAAGATAAGCATCCCACTCGGAATCCTTTATACCTTTATCTGTCTGGGCTTTGGCGGGAGAAGCATAATAGAACATACGATAATCGTTGAACTTCTTCAGGTTATCGATAATCACACTCGACATCATCAGATAATCAGAATGTTTGTTCTGAGTGTAATAGAACGGATAAAGTTGTCCGGCCTTATTAGAGTATACCAACTGGAAGTTGTCCGCATTCGAAGTCATCAGTGAGCCCGAAGATACCAGACGGGCAAAGCGTTCTTTCACTTTCAGATCCGCATCCGCATCTTTCTTACACAAGTGAGTCAGCACTTTCAGTTCGAAGGCGACTACGGTCTTTTTCCAGTTTTCGGTGTCACCGCCAAAAATAGGATCACCGTCAAAGTCACTGCCCGATGAGAATAAAGTATACGCTTCTTCCAAATCTTCCAAAACTTGGCGCATCACCTCTTTCTGTGTATCGTATTTGGGTTTCTGAACGCCCTCTTCACCTTTCAATGCATCACTGTAAGGAATATCACCCACTTCCAGCGATTTATAGAACAGTTTATAGGCTTTCATAAACTTAGCCAGAGCTGCATACGAATCTTTATCTCCCTCATTGGCTGCATCGACCATCTTCTGACAGTTTGTAAGAATGGTATAGCCGTCAAAATCTGTCCTGCCAAACAAATTGTATTGTTCATCCGAAGCATTCTCCGACCATGCAATCTGTTTGCTCAGCATGCTGTGGTACACAAAGTTCTTAGCAGAGCCCTGTTGTGTAATGTTCAGGATAAGTTTTGTAGCCAACATAGGTGCTGTCACCTTGGTTGCAGCATCGGGGTTCGTATTCAAATCATCAAACTTGTTACAAGATGCCAGAATCGTAGCACTTGCTGTAAGTAAAAGCAACGTTTTATTTATTAGTTTCATAATTTCCTTTTTTACAAATCAAACTTAACATTAAATCCGACATATCTCATAGAAGGTGAATTCAGGTCATCCGAATCCACATCCGGGTCAGCATACTTAAACTCTTTCATCCAAATCAATAAGTTCTGTCCGATCAAACCGAGTGTAACGCCTTTCATGTGAATCTTTTCACAAACTGACTTAGGCATTGTGTACAACAATGAAAGTTCACGCAATTTCAGGAATGTACAGTCATGCACGTTCTGGTAAACCTTACCACCTGACCATGGATTGTAATTCTTGATATAACTTTCATAGGATACCTGAGTGTCATTCGGTGCAAACACACGTGTATCGCTCACAATCTTTCCGGTTGTGTCGTATTCAACTTTACCCGATACTACTTTCACACCCTGGCCTACATAATTCTTTTTACCGTTCACTACTTCGTCATAACGCCATTTGTTATCACTATCGGGGTGTACACCGGTATTCCACATAGTCTGTTCCGTACGAGAGTAAGCCATACCGCCTACACGTCCGTCCAACGAAATTCCCAATGTCCAGTCTTTATAACGCAAGGTAGTACTGAGTCCCCAGATCCAGTCCGGATATTCATTGCCCATCACTGACTGATATTTACTTTGTACCGGATATCCGTTTTCATGGATAATGTTTCCCTGAGGGTCACGTTCCCAATCGTAGATACCATACCAGTCCCAACGCTTGCCGGCAGCTACCCAAGGTTTCTGTGTAGAATATACAGGATCGACTTTCGCATAGAAATAGCGGTCACGGGCCCAGTTGGCATTCACTTCCCAATTCCAGTCTTTCGTCTGAATCAGAGAAGCAGTCAAAGAAACCTCCACTCCTCTACGAACCTGCTCTTCATCATAGTTCACCAATGTTTTAGTAAAACCGGACGAACCGCTGATAGTGGCTTCACGTGTCAGATTGTATTTCAGTTTATTGTAGTAAGAGATATCAAAACGCAAACGGTTGTCCCATACGTTGAAGGCAGTACCGATTTCATAAGAACGTGCAGCGGTCGGTTCAAGCGTTGTACTGCGGATCATTTCCGGGTACACGGCTGTATTCATTCCATCCCACACATTCGTGCTTACACTGTAAGCTTGGTTCGTATCATAAATACCCAAGTCGCTCTTCGTTACTGTCCAGGCACCCCTGAGTTTCCAGAAGTTCAGCCATTCGGGCATCTTTAGTAACTGCGACATAATGATACTTCCCGATACAGCCGGATAAAAGTAAGAACGAGTCTCCGAAGGCAAAGTAGACGACCAGTCATTACGTGCCGTTACATCCACAAACACAGTGCTCTTCCATGAAGCTGAGAATTTTCCATAAATAGAGTTTACCTGTTTCTGCTTGTATGAACTTGAAGAGGCAATTGGGTCAACCGATGCTTTCAATGAATAATATCCCGGAATACTCAATCCGTTACGGGTATTCGATGAAATAGCGTCATCATAATAATAGTAGATCGTACCTCCGACAAAACCGTCGATAGCAAAATCACCGAAGCTGTGATTGGCAGACAGCAAAGCGTCACCATTGAAACTGAATCCGGTGGATTTGGATGTATAGAAGTATCCGTTCTTGTCCCATCCGCCGCGGGCGCTCATTGCGTTTTTCTTTTCCGTACGGCTGGCATAAGCATCGGCACCGGCTCTCATCGAAAAGTTCAACCAAGGCATGATGTCATATTTACCGGACAAGTAAGTGTTTACTTTATCGTAGTCATTGGATGAAGTCATTTCATGAGCCAGATAATAAGGATTATCATACCACACATCGTTCATCCAGTTCTGCTCTTCGTCTTTCTTTCTCCAATAGTTTTTATAGTCGCGTACGTCATAATCGGTACCCGTCCATACCAACAGGTTGTAGATGTATCCACCGCCACCATAGCCGGCTCCTTCTCCATTCGGATAGAAACGCTTGTTATAAATGGCACCACCTTCAAAACTCAGTTTGCCGAACTTCATATCCCCACCTACCGAGTAAGTAATCTTATTCAATCTCTGATTGGGATACTGTCCTTTATTATAAACATGCGACAGAGAAGAACGGAAGCTTCCATATTTACCGGTCTGGCTGATGCTGATGTTATTATTGGTAATGAAACCTGTCTCCAGGAAATTCTTAAAGTTGTCTTTACCTTTCGATACCAATGGCATCTCTTTCCATTCATAAGTATACGGGTCATACTGTACAGCTGTACGGCCGATGTCCAGTTTATCACCCCAAACGAAGTCGGCAGCGGTATATTTACCTCCCTGACCGGTACTGTATCCATGTTGTACTTCCGGCAATACCAGATAACCGGCATTGAACATCGTACTGCTGTTTACCGAAATATTAAGTCCCTCCTGACTACCTTTCTTCGTAGTCACCATAATAGCTCCCGAACCTCCGCGGGCACCATACAGGGCCGATGCGGTAGCCCCCTTCAACACGTCAACAGATTCGATATCGTCTGCTGCAATGTCATTCAGAGAGATATTGCTATATGGCACACCATCTACTACCAGCAATGGAGTTTCACCACGCAATTTGAGAGTTGGGGCTGTATTGAACTCCGTACTGTTGGTTACATTCAAACCGGCAACTTTACCAGTCAGTGAAGTAGCAATATTAACGGGCTTCACAGTAGACAGCTTACTTCCGCCCACTTTCTGAACGGCATATCCCAATGCCTTTTCTTCCCGCTTGATACCCAAAGCAGTTACAACCACTTCGTCTATCATTTCAGCATCTTCCGCCATCTTAATTTTCAACATGGTTTTTCCGTTCACCGCCACTTCCTGCTGCTGATATCCGATAAAAGAGACGATCAGTACACCATTGGTAGGCACTTCCAATTTAAAGTTACCTTCCACATCCGTAATCGTTCCGGTTCCCTGAGCACCTTTCAATTTGATGTTAGCACCGATTATAGGCTCGCCTGCGGTATCTACGATAGTTCCCGAAACCAAAACCGTATTCTTTTTTTGTTGGGGAGATACCGCCAAAGACTGTACGTCAGCCTCTTTGCGTACATGAAGAGAAATATAATTATCTGCAAAATTATAAGAAATATTATTTTTAGAGAGTACCTCTCTTAGTAAATCGGCCACTCTATGTGTTCCCTTCTTTACAGTTACCTGGCGAGAGGCATTGATTTCTGCATCACTATAGATAAACAGATAATCGGTTTGTTTTTCAATCTCCGCCATAAACTCCTTTAACGGAAGTTGATTTCGAGACATGTTTACCCTTGCATTTTGTGAGCTTACGCTGGCATGTGCCTGAAGAATAAGCAAAAATAACAGCAAGACTGTGCATTTCATAATTCGCAAGATTTGAATAATTTCACGTTGTTTAATTGCATAAGATAACAGCAATAAGTTTTTTTTCATACTTTTGCAATGTAATAAGGTTAATACTTTGTTGTTTTTTTATTTGGCTCTGCCAAATGTGTTGACTTTATCGGGAGGGAAAGGTGTACCAGACCATTTCCTCCTTTTTTCATTTCAAACTGTTTTTTATATCATAGGCATCTGCTTTTAGTTAAGTATATCATTATATTTATCAATAAATAATTATTTCTTCTTCACTAACTATTTTATATTTGAAAGGCATAGCGCCTTGCAAGGCTTTTAATATACTCTCCAAAGAATCGCTTTGCCTGAATTTTCCGGAGATCCGCTGCGTCGCGTTGACTGACCGTTCTATTTTAATATTCACATCATTCCATAAAGCGACACTATTCAGTACTCTCCCGAACGGCTCGGACAGAAAACTGACAACTCCGTTCTTCAGATATTCTTCATTATCAAAGTCAGACTCCCGCTTCATCAACCGGTCTCCCCACAACACTGCCTTTTCTTTAGGCTGTAGAAACACTTCGTTCCTTATATCCGCCGGATCATAGATATGTACGCAACCTTCCACAAGATCGGTCTCAAACTCTTTACTATTTTTATAAGCCGATATATTGAATTTAGTTCCAAGTACTCGGATACGGTAACCTTTAGCCGAAACAACAAATGGCTTCTCGGGATTCTTTGCCACATCAAAATAGGTAGCACCGTCCAACTCTATTTTACGGTCCGATTCATTGAAAGAGGCCGCAAAACGAAGACGACTACAGGGGCTTAGCCAGGCAATGGTTCCATCAGGCAATTCTATTTTTACACGCTGTCCCTTGGGAGCCGTAACTATGGTATAACTTTTTCCGAATTCCTCAGATAAATACAGCTTCGCAGCATAGAAAGTTCCTACCACTAATACCGCGAAAACAGCAGCATATTTCAAAGAAACCGTTATCGCGCGCTTTAATCTTTTACGGAAAAGAAGTTGCATAAAATGCTGTTTCCCTTTACGGCTGGTCTCCGAATCATCCTGGCGGGAGAGTATTTGGGTCAACGCCACTACATTTTGTATCCGAAGAAATTCTTTCTTCAGAGCCTCATCACTTTCTATCCGGTCGAAGAGATCTTTTTTCTCTTCACAGGTCATCTCTCCTGCAAAATATTTATCTATCAGTTCACTCATTTTTGGGATATTCTATTAATAAGGCGTAATAGCTTTTAAAATCCACTAAAAGAAAAGAGACTTTTTTTACGAAAATTTTTCCCTATCATGGTAAATTCCTATCAATCAATACTAAAGATTAAACACTTATATCTTTCCGTTTCTAAAATAATAAGAAAAAACCAAAGAACAAATGAGTTCTCGAATCCTCCCGGCTCCGATTGTTCATACTTTGATTGAAATAAAATCCATCCATAACCTAACTTACAATGAAGTTAAAATCGAATATAATCTCCATATACCGATGAAAGTACTTTAGGATCCTACCTATAGAATTAACGTGAGTTATTCTACATAACCAACTCCGTATCAACAGAAATTCAGAACGACCGGCACAGAAATTACCAAGAGAGCAAGCTGATTCCATAGCGAACATAACACACTATCAATAAATACTTTACATCTTTCTAAAGTATCTTTATCTCAGCCCGGGTATGCGGGACGAGATAAGAAACCAACCATTTTCACTAAAAATACTAAGAAAAACAAACTGCTTTAAATGGTATAAACGGATAGAATAACAGATACATCTATCTGCATATCAAGAATATACTCTGAATCGGACTTGGCAAATCGAGGATGGAAGATGAAAGATGAAGGTGGAAGATGGAAGATCGAAATGCATTTTTCGTATGAGAGACTGCAAGGCTCGTTTGAAAAGAAAACAGCTCCTGCACCGGATGCTGAATAATCAGAATACTTGGTGATATTGAATTCCACTAAAATTATTATTCATACCTTTGTGGATCGTATTACAAAGAACCCAATCATATATGCAAAAAAGACTTATACATTTATCCATTATCTTCTTTCTGCTATGTCCTGCCCTGGTAGTTGCGCAGAACAGTCCTCTTGAAACTCAACTCAAGAAAGCCATAGAAGGGAAAAAAGCCGAAATAGGAATTGCAGTCATTATCGACGGGCAAGATACGATAACAGTCAATAATGATATTCATTATCCTATGATGAGTGTTTTCAAATTTCATCAAGCATTGGCATTGGCCGATTACATGCATCATCAAAAGCAACCTTTGGAAACCCGGTTATTGATTAAAAAGTCGGATTTAAAGCCGGACACCTATAGTCCGCTTCGAGAAACATACCCGCAGGGAGGAATCGAAATGAGCATTGCCGATCTACTGAAATATACGCTTCAGCAAAGTGACAATAATGCCTGCGATATTCTTTTTAATTATCAAGGTGGTCCGGATGCCGTGAATAAGTATCTTCATTCATTGGGAATTCGTGAATGTGCTGTCATCCATACAGAAAACGATATGCATGAGAATCTGGAGTTCTGTTACCAAAACTGGACTACTCCATTGGCAGCCGCCAAATTACTGGAAATATTTCGCAATGAAAACCTTTTTGACAAAGAATACAAGAATTTCATTTATCAAACAATGGTGGAATGTCAGACAGGACAAGACCGCCTGATTGCTCCACTGCTCGATAAAAAAGTAACAATGGGGCATAAAACCGGAACAGGCGACCGTAATGCGAAAGGACAACAGATCGGTTGCAATGACATCGGGTTTATTCTTCTTCCCGACGGACATGCCTATAGCATAGCCGTCTTCGTGAAAGATTCCGAAGCAGATAACAGAGAAAACAGTGAGATTATCGCAGAAATTTCGCGCATCGTTTACGAATACGTAACGCAACAGATAGATTAACGCAAAGATATCAAAGAATACACCTCCGTTTACAATATCGATGCCCGATAACAAAACTGGCTACAGATACAACCGTTCACTATCACTATCGGTGACTTGAAAAATCCAGTATCTGTAGCCAGTTTGTAAAATCAGCTTTGTTTGTGCAACCTTATTGTTTCTGCACATCCTCAAAGCATTGGTCCTATTTCTTTTTAGACTTCTTAATCTTTTGTGCAGGCACTCCTTCGAAAGTCATCTTTACAGGATTAATAAATCCATCCTTATCAAACGTCATTTTATCAATGCATGTCACACGATGATCGCGTGCATTATCATTCAGTGGACGACGATGATAGACTATATAATAATCATCTGTTCCGGGAGCATGCAGTAATGAATGATGACCGGCACTGGTAGCTACCGAAGGATCTTGTTGCAGAATCTTAGCTACCCGTTTAAAAGGTCCGAACGGAGAATCGGAAATAGCATAAGCTACAGAGTAATCGGGACCTCCCCAACCACCTTCACTCCACATAAAATAATATTTACCGTCTTTCTTGAACATAAACGGACCTTCAACATAGTTCTCCGGAGTCACTTCTTTATAGACAGTGCCATCTTCAAAAGGAACGAGCCCTGTAAAATCATCGTTCAACTGTACAACATTGCAATGCCCCCAGCCACCATAATACATATAATAATGTCCATTATCATTGTATACAAACTGATCGATCGGTTGCGCTCCATTCACTATTTCATTAATCAACGGCTTACCCAATAAATCTTTATAAGGTCCTTCAGGACGATCGCTAACCGCTACGCCAATACCGCCAATCTCTCCTTCATGAACGTCATTCGCTCCAAAGAAGATATAATATTTCCCATTCTTTCTGATTACCGAAGGAGCCCACATCGCTTTCTTAGCCCATTTTACGGCAGTAGTGTCCAAAACTGAAGCATGTTTCGTCCAATTCACAAGATCTTTGGAAGAGAAACAATCGAAAAAAGTCTGATTTTCGTAAAGATCACTCCAAGTTGGAAAAATCCAATAAGTATCATCATAAATGATGCCTTCCGGATCAGCATACCATCCTTGAAATACAGGGTTCCCACTTGTGGCTTTATGAGAAGCCACTTTCTTTTGCTGAGCAAAGCAGCAAGCACCGACTGTCAACAGAGCGATGCAAATAACTAAGTGTTTCATTGTTGTGTTTTGAATATAAAAATAAATAATGATTTGACAAAAATAGGGAATATTTCTCAGATAATGAAAACAAAGAGGGGAAAGTAGTCTTTCAAGTCTTCTTTTAATTTACGCAACGCTATGACAATCTGATTTTCAACCGTATTTGGAGAAACATTCAACTTTTCAGCTATCTCTTTATAACGGAGATTTTGCAAACGGCTCATAATAAATATTTCACGGCACCTCTCCGGTAAACGATTGATGGCATTATTCAGTATTTCTTCAATATCGGCATCCGAAAGACGATCATTATCAAATGCTTCCAATGAATACAGTTTCAATTGAAGTTCTCTGTTCTCTATTTCCGAAAGCGAACCTTTACGAACTTCACGGACCATCTCCTTACGAAAATAGTCTATACAACGATTTTTTGCTAACGTAAACAGATAGGCATTCAGATTCTGAAGAGTCTCAATGATATCTCTGTGTTCCCACAAATAAATAAAGATTTCTTGGACAATATTCTCCGATTCATCTTCCGAAATCAGATACGTCCTGGTAAAACGCAGCAACTTCGGAAAATAAATATCATAAATTTCAGAGAAACCGTCTTTTTTCATACTATTATCCTGTTGTAAGCTAAAGAAGCGATATTTATTACACAGGTTGCAAAGATATAAAAAGATTTAAAATTCATTATTACTAATTTATGAATATTACTCTTATCTTTGTGAAAAACTAACATAAATACAACATGAAACATTTAACAGTCTATTTTTTATTGGCATTGCAAGGAGTTCTGTTCAGTTTTTCGCTTTCGGCCGCAACTCCCCAAAATGCAATAGCCTATCATGATGGTAACGTGCGTTTTAGCGTCCTTACAGATGGGGTAATCCGTATGGAGTGGAGTCCTTCGGGTTCGTTTACCGACGATCCCTCTTTTGTAGCAATCCACCGCAATCTACCTATTCCCAAGTACACAGTACAAAATAAAAATGCTACGGTAGTGATCAGTACCGCCCGAATGAAACTAAAATATAAGAAAGGTCAAGGCCCCTTTACGAAAGATAATTTAACGATCACATCAGCTAAAGGGATGTTCCCCTTTCAATGGACACCCGGAACAATACAAAAAGGAAATTTGAAAGGGACAGACCGTACATTGGATGGTTTTGAAGGAGACCACAATATATACAGCCACCAAGATATGAAGCTGGAAGACGGTCTTCTATCGACAGACGGATGGACCTTGATTGATGATTCAAAGAATTTCTTATTTGACAATTCGGAATGGGCCTGGGTAAAAGCACGTGAACACAAAGACGGACAAGACTGGTATTTTATGGCTTACGGGCATGATTACAAAGCTGCCTTAAAAGATTTTACTGTATTTGCCGGTAAAGTACCTCTTCCACCCCGTTATGCATTCGGTTATTGGTGGTCAAGGTATTGGAGCTACTCAGACAAAGAAATGCGTCAATTAGTAGATAATTTCCACACTTATAATATCCCCTTGGATGTATTGGTAGTAGACATGGACTGGCATTATACCGATCCGGGCTTCGGCGGATGGACAGGCTGGACTTGGAACCGCAGGCTATTTCCCGATCCCGCCAAATTTCTGGGTTATCTGAAAAGCAATGACCTGAAAATCACACTAAACCTGCATCCTGCCGATGGTGTAGCTCCATATGAAGAAAAATATCCGGAAATGGCACAATGGATGGGAGTAGATACAGCTAAACAGGAACGTATTCCCTGGGTGGTTTCGGACAAACGCTTTATAAACGGTATGTTCAACAAGGTACTCCGCCCGATGGAAAAACAGGGAGTGGACTTCTGGTGGCTCGATTGGCAACAATGGATGTATGATAAAAAAGTAGACAGCCTCAGCAATACCTGGTGGATCAATTATGTTTTCTTCTCAGACATGGAACGCAACCGTGACACTCGCCCGATGCTCTACCACCGCTGGGGAGGACTGGGCAATCACCGCTATCAGATTGGCTTCTCGGGAGATGCCGTCATCTCTTGGAAATCACTCGAATTCCAACCTTACTTTACCAACTGTGCTTCCAATGTGCTATACGGCTACTGGAGTCATGACATCGGAGGCCACATGTTCAAGGGAGGAGACAAAGAAATACTCGACCCGGAACTCTTTACCCGTTGGATGCAATATGGTGCCTTAACACCTGTAATGCGCACACACTCTACAAAGAATTCTGTTCTAAATAAAGAATTATGGAATTTCAAGGGAGATTATTTCGAAGCATTACGCAACTCCATTCTGTTCCGTTATCAACTGGCTCCTTATATCTATACAATGGCGCGTGAAACTTATGACAACGGTATTTCTATCTGTCGTCCAATGTACTATGATTATCCGGAAGCCAAAGAGGCATACGATTTCAAGAGTGAATACATGTTTGGCGATCAAATTCTGGTAGCACCTATCACCACCCCCATGCAGAACGGACTTTCTACTGTAAAGGTATGGTTACCCGAAGGAAACGACTGGTTTGAATGGACCACCGGAACCCTATTGAAAGGCGGACAGATAATAGAACGTTCGTTTACCCTAACCGAATATCCGGTTTACGTAAAAGCCGGTTCCGTACTGCCACTTTACAACCGTGTGAAGAATCTTAATAGTAATAGCGAAGAGATTATCGTAAACATATTCCCTGGAGATAATGGTTCATTTACCTTTTATGAAGATAATGGTAATGATAAATATTATGCCAATGAATATGCTCGTACCCGGATGTACACTGAACGGAAAGAGAACCACTTAACTGTAACGGTAGGTCCTCGCCAAGGTAAGTATCGCAATATGCCAACCGACCGCCAATTTAAAATCAAGGTTTTGGGTTCTGCCATTCCGGAGACAATCACTATTAATGGTAATAAAGCTGAATATGAGTACATCGGCGATGAATTAGCCTTATTGATCACCATCCCTCAAACAGCATGTGATCAGGAAAAAACAATAGAAATCCAATACCCGACTTCCATTCCGGAATTAAACGACGGTATCGTTTCACAGTTCAAACGATTCAGCAAAGCAATCACTGCTTTAAAATACCGGGACGCCGGAATTGTATTGACGCCTGCTATGGGAGCAACCGAAGCTACCAACATTGCATTAACCTACTCGCCGGAACGTTTTAACGAACTGATAGAAACGTTTAAAAGAAACTACAGTCAAATGCCGGAGATGCTCAAAGAACAGAAACTGAACGAAGCCAATAGCCAATGGTTTATGGAGGCAATCGGCTGGAAGAAATAATAATATCACCAATATCGTCGGCAGGATGTATTTCTGTCGACGATATATACAAATTACATGTTTCACCAGACTGCACTTTACGCACTGCCTATAATTCACATCATAATGTATACCTTAAAACCAATTCATCACAGAGAAACACAAAATTTCCGGTAAGTTTACCTATTATTTCCACTCTCCATCCCCCTTGTGGTAAATCACATTGGGGCTATTTCTTTCCCAAACGGCTAATTTACCGGATGAATTCGGATAAAAGATCAAATTCTTTTCAAAAAAACATTTATAGAACCTATTATATTCAAGTAATATCAATACCTTTGATAGAAATAGATATTACCTATTTACGGATTGAAATTATCTATTTGACAGGTAAATGATTTAGCTCTACATTTGTCGGGTAATAACACGGAAGAAGGGCTGTAAAAGACTCCACATCATTGAAAGCTTTGTTTCCGATAAAATCAAAATTATATGGAAAATAAAAAACTCACAGCAGCTAATGGTCGTCCTATCGCCGACAACCAAAACAGCCAGACAGCAGGACCTCGCGGGCCTATTATGTTACAAGACCCATGGTTGATTGAAAAACTTGCTCATTTCGACCGTGAAGTTATCCCTGAACGCCGTATGCATGCCAAAGGCTCCGGAGCTTACGGTACATTTACCGTCACACATGATATCACCAAGTACACACGAGCAGCTATTTTCAGTCAAGTAGGCAAGCAAACAGAATGTTTTGTACGTTTCTCCACTGTAGCAGGAGAACGCGGAGCTGCTGATGCAGAACGCGATATCCGGGGATTTGCCATGAAGTTTTATACAGAAGAAGGAAACTGGGATTTGGTAGGTAACAATACTCCCGTCTTCTTCTTACGCGACCCGCTAAAATTTCCTGATTTAAATCATGCTGTAAAACGCGATCCACGCAACAACATGCGTAGCGCTAACAATAATTGGGATTTCTGGACCCTGTTACCCGAGGCTCTTCATCAGGTAACTATCACCATGAGTCCGCGTGGCATTCCGGCTTCCTATCGCCACATGCACGGATTCGGCAGCCATACTTACAGTTTCCTAAACGCAGAAAACAAACGAATTTGGGTTAAGTTTCATCTAAAGACTATGCAGGGCATTAAAAACCTGACTGATCAGGAAGCTGAAGCAATCATCGCCAAAGATCGTGAATCGCATCAACGTGACCTATACGAAAGCATCGAACGGGGTGATTTCCCAAAATGGAAGTTCCAGATTCAGTTGATGACTGAAGAAGAAGCAGATAACTATCGTATCAATCCGTTCGACCTTACCAAGGTTTGGCCACACAAAGATTTCCCATTGCAAGATGTAGGTATTCTTGAATTGAACCGTAATCCGGAAAACTATTTTGCAGAAGTAGAACAATCGGCTTTCAATCCGATGAATATTGTTGAAGGTATCGGCTTCTCTCCCGACAAGATGTTGCAAGGACGATTATTTTCTTATGGTGATGCACAACGTTACCGATTGGGTGTAAACTCAGAGCAGATACCGGTAAACAAGCCACGTTGTCCGTTCCACGCTTTCCATCGTGACGGAGCAATGCGAGTGGACGGAAACTATGGTTCAGCCAAAGGTTATGAACCGAATAGTTATGGCGAATGGCAAGACTCGCCTGAGAAAAAAGAACCGCCTTTAAAAGTTCACGGAGATGTATTCAACTATAACGAACGTGAATATGATGACGATTACTACAGTCAGCCGGGTGATTTGTTCCGACTGATGCCTGCGGATGAACAACAATTATTGTTTGAAAATACCGCACGCGCCATGGGTGACGCAGAATTGTTCATCAAACAACGGCATGTACGCAACTGCTACAAAGCTGATCCGGCTTATGGCACAGGAGTAGCTCAAGCCTTAGGTATTGATCTGGAAGAAGCCTTGAAAGAATAATCTAACTTCTTCGATATGCGCCTCAAATGTGATTCTGTTACATTTGAGGCGCATTTATATAAAGAAAGAACACAATCTCACTATAATTTATCCTTATCACAACGCCTTCCACAATTTCTGAAAATCACTATATTTACCATAGCACACCAATACGTCATCCGGACGTATCTTGGCATCCTCCGGCAATTCGTTTACAACCTTGTGCTCCACCAAAGAAATGCCCAGGCAATTCTTGATCGTATTGGAACGCTTCAATCCGATCAACTTCAAATTGAATTCTTCATCTAAATTCAACTCGTTAACAAAATAGCCGACAAACTTCTCGGGAACATTGAACTTAACCACATAATATTCCGGGTCTACCCGAAAGGTTTCCATCTTTGTACCAAAATCCAATAGCTGTACCAAACTTCGAGCCGCGTCTTCCTCCGGAGTCAAAATCTTCTCCAACCCAAAAGCCTCAAGTACCGCTTTGTGAACCCCGTCAATGGCACGTGCATAAATATGCTTTACCTGCTTTTGCTTCAACATAGCCACCACACGAATTGAAGCTCCGAAATTTTCACCGATAGCGACAATCACCATATCAACACTGTTGAGAGGCAGGACGGAAAGAGACTGCTCGTCCGTCGCATCGATCACAAAAGCGGTGGCAATCTTATCTTTTATGCTATCTACCCGCCCTTCATCCAAATCAGCCCCTATCACCTCGTGCCCTAAGGTAGAAAGTTCTTCGGCCAACACATGACCGTAATTTCCAAGACCAATAATAATGTATTTCATAATGAATTCAACTGATTAGTTTATGATAATGTTATCGCTCGGATAACGGTATTTCGTATTCTTTTTCTGTTTCACAATGCCCAGTACCAGTGTAATAAATCCCACACGGCCGATAAACATAAGCAATGATACCAGCAATTTACTTTCATCACACAGCAAAGGAGTCGCATTCAGACTGGAACCAACCGTACTTAAAGCCGACACACATTCAAAGGTCAGAGTCATGATGGACATCTTAGGCTCCAGTATACTTAAAATAAATATAAATACAAACAAGATTCCTAATGAAACAACCACAGCCGCATTGGAGCGACGAATAGAATCGTGCGACAATTCACGACCGAAAACCTCTACTCTCTCTGTTCCCCTCAAAACCGCAATCAAGTTGAGTGAGGCCACGGCAAACGCATTTACTTTCACACCACCGGCCGTAGACTGTGCCGCACCACCAATCCACATCAGAACAATATAAAGCATAATGGTCTGTATACTGAGTGAAGTCAAATCGACACTGCTGAATCCGGCCGTTCGGGGACAAGTGGCATTAAAGAAAGCCTGTGTCCACTTATCAGCAATCGACATACCGGCAAACGAATGATTCCACTCAAAAATTGCAATGGCCACCGTGCCGAAAACAAGCAATAAGACAGTCATTATCAGAACAATCTTGGTATTCAGGTTAAATAAATGGTGCACCCGGTGATTGTCCCATTGACGGGTACGAATCAAACGCCAGAAGCGACGGGCATGGTAAACAATAATATCTTTGAAATTAACAAGAATCGGGAAACCGATTCCCCCAAAAATGATCAGGAGCGACACGGTTATATAAAGCCAATTATGATTAGTCATTACCATCGGATTACCCAAATTACCCGGCAATGTAGAAAATCCGGCATTACAGAAAGCTGAAATAGAGTGGAAGGCAGAAAAAGCCAGTTCATCCTGTACATCCATCCCCAGTGTACCATGAATACTGAACCAGATAGAAAGCATACCGACTCCCTCAATCACCAGAGTGAAACCTAAAATATATAATAAGGTAGAAAGTAATGACCCCAACGAATTGGAACTTACCATATCACGTACTACTAACTGATTGTACAGAGAAGTATTTCCCATGAAGAACATAGCAAAGAAACTGGTCAGAGTCATGACTCCCAAGCCGCCGATCTGAATCAGCAATATGATCACTGTCAGTCCCGCCGGAGTAAAGGTGGCAGACACATCAACAGGTACCAGCCCTGTTACACATACGGCACTGGTAGAAGTAAACAGTGCATCGACCCACGATAATGTAACACCGTCTACTGTACAACGAGGCAACATCAACAATCCCGCTCCGATTAAAATAATCACCAGAAAGCTGGCAGCCAAAATCAGAGAAGGATTCGTCCGCCTTCCTAAAAGGCGTACCAATCCGTTCGATAAATTCAAAAGAGAAAAAAGTAAGAGCAGGACAATGTGATAAAAGTAGCCGTGTAGGAACTCCCACAAATGCAAGATAGCCCCTCCTTCTTCGGGACGATGAAAAATGACCGGTATCAGAGTCAGATATAACAACCAACTCAGTATCCAGGCAAGTTTCCGGAAATTCTTTTTTGTATCCCTGTATTCAAGTAATATATGCAGGGTGACGTCAATCAAGAATATAATCCAGACCGTCTTATAGAGAAGATGTATTTTCGTAACTTCATGTGCAGAGAGCGTAAAGCCATGTTCATAGATCACTCCCACTATCAGCATAATGGAGGCCAGATAGGTGATGATTGCCATTAATCGTAACAAAAGTCGTACGTAAGGCTGCAATAATTTATTCTGATATAAAAAGAATTTATGATAAATCTTCATCGGATTGCATATTAATTGAGTCGCACAAACTTAACTAAAATAACAAACATATCCGATTCTTTGTTGCTGAAATCATATAATTCTTAAAAATTATACTTACTTTTGGCATCAGAATAATCAAATAACTACAATATTATGAGCGACAAGAAAAAAAGGTACATGCTGCCTGAAGAAGAAATTCCACACTATTGGTACAACATACAAGCCGACATGGTGAACAAACCGATGCCTCCGTTGCATCCGGGAACCAAACAGCCATTAAAGGCAGAAGACCTGTATCCGATCTTCGCAGAAGAACTTTGCCGTCAGGAGCTGAACCAGACTGACCAATGGATCGAAATACCGGAAGAAGTTCGTGAAATGTATAAATATTACCGTAGTACTCCATTGGTTCGTGCCTATGGTTTGGAAAAAGCATTGGGTACGCCGGCACATATCTATTTCAAGAATGAAAGTGTCAGCCCGATGGGTTCACACAAATTAAATTCCGCCATCCCTCAAGCTTATTATTGCAAAAAAGAAGGCGTACAAAACGTAACAACTGAAACCGGAGCAGGACAATGGGGAGCCTCTTTGGCCTATGCCGCTAAACTCTTCGGTCTGGAAGCAGCCGTCTATCAGGTAAAGATCAGCTATGAACAGAAACCTTACCGCCGCAGTATCATGCAGACTTACGGTGCCCAGGTGACCCCATCCCCTTCAATGTCAACCCGTGCAGGAAAAGATATCCTGACTGCACACCCCAATCATCAGGGATCATTAGGGACTGCCATCTCCGAGGCAATCGAACTGGCACAAACCACTCCTAACTGCAAATATACATTAGGTTCCGTTTTGAGCCATGTCACCCTTCACCAGACAGTGATCGGTCTAGAAGCCGAAAAGCAGATGGCAATGGCTGGCGAATATCCTGATATGGTGATTGCCTGCTTTGGTGGCGGCTCCAACTTCGGTGGTATCGCATTCCCTTTCATGCGTCACAACATACTTGAAGGTAAAAAGACACGTTTCATCGCTGCCGAACCGGCATCTTGCCCGAAACTTACCCGAGGCAAGTTCCAGTACGACTTCGGTGATGAAGCCGGATATACTCCACTGTTGCCTATGTTCACATTAGGACATAACTTTGCCCCGGCCAATATCCATGCAGGCGGACTTCGTTATCACGGTGCCGGAGTAATCGTTTCGCAACTCCTGAAAGACAAACTGATGGAAGCAGTAGATATCAGTCAGTTGGAATCATTCGAAGCAGGATGCCTGTTCGCACAAGTTGAGGGAATCATCCCTGCTCCTGAATCATGTCACGCCATTGCAGCCACCATCCGTGAAGCCAATAAGTGCAAAGAAAGCGGAGAAGAGAAAGTAATACTGTTCAATCTGTCCGGCCACGGACTGATCGATATGGCTTCATATGACAAATATCTGTCCGGCGACTTGGTAAACTATTCGCTTACAGACGATGATATCCAAAAGAATCTGGACGAAATAGGAAACTTAGCTTAATCATTAAGACCATCTGAGCTTTTGCCCCATAACAATATATGTAATGAGTGATTACATATATTGTTATGGGGCAAAACATATATTGTTATGGAAATGTTATCTTTGCAGACAAATCAAAGAAAAGAATTATGAAATATATCGGAGCACATGTCAGTGCATCGGGAGGAGTAGAGTTTGCTCCTGTTAATGCACATGAGATCGGGGCCAATGCGTTCGCCCTCTTCACAAAAAATCAACGCCAGTGGGTCAGTAAGCCTCTAACTGAAGATAGTATTCGTCTATTCAAAGAAAATTGTGAAAAGTTCGGTTTTGCCCCCGAATACATTCTCCCACATGACAGTTATCTGATCAATCTGGGACATCCTGAGGAAGAAGGATTAACTAAAAGTAGGGCTGCTTTCCTTGACGAAATGCAACGCTGCGAACAACTGGGATTAAAATTACTGAACTTCCATCCGGGAAGCCATCTCAACAAGATATCGGTAGAGGAATGTCTGGACCGAATTGCAGAAAGTATCAATCTGACTTTGGAAAAGACCAAAGGAGTAACCGCTGTTATTGAAAACACGGCAGGACAGGGAAGTAACCTGGGAAATGAATTCTGGCAGTTGAAATACATCATCGACCGCGTGGAAGATAAAAGCCGTGTAGGAGTGTGCCTGGACACCTGCCACACCTTTACAGCCGGTTATGACTTTCTGAATGATTATGATGACGTATTCGGAGAATTCGGTGAAGTGGTCGGATTTGAATATCTGCGGGGAATGCATCTCAATGATTCAAAAAAAGAATTGGGAAGTCGTGTAGACCGTCACGACAGCATCGGTAAGGGATTAATCGGTTTCGCTTTCTTTGAGAAGCTAATGAAAGATCCCCGTTTCGACAACATGCCGTTGATTCTGGAGACTATCGACGAAACACTGTGGCCCGAAGAAATAGCCTGGCTGAGAGAACAAGCTCAATAAATATTGGCCATACTTACCAAAGGCTCATATAATTTTTCAATATCTTGTGCATCCATCTCGATCTGCACCTGATCCCCCGGAACAAGTTTCTGCTTTGCCGGGGGGATATCTTTCCTGTCCCGGTGTATATTGATAATTTCACAACGTTCCGGCAACTGTATTTCATTGACTGTTTTCCCATCAAAATACGAACCACTCATCACTTCCACAGAGAGTGTATAACGTTTCTCTTCCTGAAATTCAGGAGAATTAATCATATCATCATAAAGTGTCACATTAAACGGTTGTATCTGCAACATTTCCGTAAAGTAATAGGTCAGTCCACCCACGACGATAGAAGGATAGAAAACTTCCAAATGTCCGGTGATTTCCGTAATCAAGACAATGGCTGTCAGAGGAGTCCGGATCACAGCAACTAGAAAGGCAGACATACATATCAACATAACATAACTGATATTTTCGTATCCGATGATCCCCTGACGTACCAGAATCAAAGCGACTATCTGCCCGATCAACCCTCCGGTAACTAAAGTGGGAATGAAACTTCCTCCCGGCAATCCGGATGAAAATGAAAGTACGCTAAAAACAAAGTGCAGAATCATCATCCCCACAATCCACATAATATGAGTATCGGCATGCATCGCCTGTCCCAACAAGAATTGCTCACCTCCACCGGTTAAATTCACCTCAGTAAGTGATATTAAGTAAGCTATAAACAAGAGATAGAGCATCTTAACATAGGCCGGATGCTTGATTGCGGGATAAAGTCGCTTAAACCAAACAGTAATAACCGAATAAATCTTACCGGATACGGAAATCACTGCAGCCAATAATAAGAACAGTTTAACTTGTGAAAAGAAAGTCAGTCCGGGAGAAATGGCATCAATCTGAAAATAAGGATTGATAGGAAAAATCATACTTGCCACACCGCCTGCCACCACTCCCGCAAGCAAAGTAGTTATAGCAGTCTTGGGGGCATCAAAACGTTCGATAGACTCAATAACCAGTAAAGATGAAGCCAAAGGAGCGGCAAAAGCAGCAGCCAATCCGGCACCGGCACCGGCTGCCAGCAGTTGTTTTCGTTCACCGGCCAATACTCTTCCCCACTTCGATACAAGGCACCCCACATAAGAACCTATCTGGACGGAAGGTCCTTCACGCCCTAAAGACAATCCCGCACTCAAAGCCAGCACTCCTCCCACAAATTTAGACACCAATTCAATAAAAGGATGTTTGTAAGAGATACGTCCATTAATAACCCCACGGGTTTGAGGGATGCCCCCACCGGTGATTAAAGGCATTTTTTTCACCAGCCACATAACAAACAAAAGTATTCCCCATAAGGACAAGAAAATAGGAATATGCCAATACCAATGTGGATGTGAATCAAAAAAATCTCTACGGGTATTGAAAAACAATTGTAGCAGATAATGATAAGGAACAGCAACCAGTCCTGTCAACAGTCCTACGAATATACTGACAAAATAAAGACGAGCATCTATCAGCTTCAGCTTCCATACCCGCCATTTCCTCATATCCTTTAAATCATCTGATTTCCCAAACATATCTCTGTCCGTTATACCGTTGCACTGTACAACAACTAAAAGATAGCTTGGTTTCAAACGAAGAGTTAAAATTGGTTCAAACGAAAAAAGGCCGTCACAAGCACTTGTCTTGTAACAGCCTTTTGTATGTAGACCTATTGATAATCGGACTTACTTCACTTCCTCAAAATCAGCATCCTGAACATTATCGTCTTGTTTGCCATTATTTTGTCCGGCATTTGACTGACCTGCGTTCATATCCGGACCGGTCTGTGCACCACCTTGTGCACCGCTCTGAGCATACATTTCGGCACTTGCAGCCTGGAATGCAGTATTCAGTTCAGCCATAGCGCTATCGATAGTTGTCATATCCTGAGCCTTGTGAGCATCTTTCAGTTTCTGGAGAGCAGCCTCGATCGGAGCTTTCTTATCTGCCGGTAACTTATCACCCAATTCCTTCAACTGAGTCTCAGTCTGGAAGATCAAACTGTCAGCCTGATTCAGTTTATCAATCTTCTCACGTTCTTTCTTATCAGCCTCTGCATTAGCCTCAGCTTCAGCCTTCATTTTTTCGATTTCCTCTTTGCTCAAACCGCTGGAAGCCTCGATACGGATAGCCTGTTCTTTACCAGTAGCCTTATCCTTTGCAGATACTTTCAGAATACCGTTGGCATCGATATCGAAAGTTACCTCAATTTGAGGAACGCCACGACGTGCCGGAGCAATTCCAGTCAGATTGAACTGACCGATTGATTTATTTTGTGCAGCCATCGGACGTTCACCTTGCAGAACGTGAATGGTAACTTCTGTCTGATTGTCGGCAGCAGTAGAGAATGTTTCGCTCTTACGTGCAGGGATTGTAGTATTAGCGTCAATCAATTTAGTCATCACACCACCCAGTGTTTCGATACCCATTGACAACGGAGTAACATCCAACAATACCACACCTTTGATTTCATCAGTCAGCACAGCACCCTGAACAGCAGCACCTACAGCTACAACTTCATCCGGATTAACCCCCTTTGAAGGAGTTTTACCAAAGAAATCTTCAACCAGCTTCTGTACAGCCGGAATACGAGAAGAACCACCTACGAGGATTACTTCATCAATATCCGAGTTACTCAAACCTGCATCCTGCATTGCTTTCTTACAGGGTTCAAGACAAGCCTGAATCAAGCTGTGAGCCAAAGATTCAAATTTAGCGCGAGTCAGCGTCTTAACCAAGTGCTTAGGTACACCACCTACCGGCATAATATACGGCAAGTTGATTTCAGTGCTTGTAGAAGAAGACAATTCAATCTTCGCTTTTTCAGCAGCTTCTTTCAAACGCTGCATAGCCATCGGATCCTGAGTCAGGTCGGCACCTTCATCGTTCTTAAATTCCTGAACCAGCCAATCGATAATAACCTGGTCAAAGTCATCACCACCCAAATGGGTGTCACCATTTGTAGAAAGCACCTCGAATACGCCGCCACCGAACTCCAAGATAGAAATATCGAATGTACCTCCACCTAAGTCGAATACGGCAATCTTCATATCTTTATGAGCCTTATCAAGACCATAAGCCAACGCAGCCGCTGTCGGTTCGTTTACAATACGTTTAACCTCCAAACCGGCAATCTGTCCGGCTTCTTTAGTTGCCTGACGCTGCGAATCAGAGAAATATGCAGGAACGGTAATCACAGCTTCTGTTACTTCTTGTCCCAGATAATCCTCAGCTGTTTTCTTCATCTTCTGCAGAATCATTGCTGAAATTTCCTGTGGAGTATACAGGCGTCCGTCAATATCCACACGTGGAGTGTTGTTATCACCTTTCACTACTTTATAAGGAACGCGTGCTATTTCTTTTTGTACCTGATCCCAATTCTCACCCATGAAACGTTTGATAGAGAAAATTGTACGGGTAGGGTTCGTGATAGCCTGACGTTTTGCAGGATCACCGACTTTACGTTCTCCGCCATCTACAAATGCCACAATAGAAGGAGTCGTACGTTTACCTTCACTATTTGCAATTACTACAGGTTCGTTTCCTTCAAATACAGAAACACAAGAGTTTGTAGTTCCTAAGTCAATACCAATAATTTTTCCCATGATCGTTATTCTTTTATTTATTATTATTTCAGTTTCTTTTGTCCGGTTGTTCCCGCACCCCCTTCAGGAGTTTGTCTTAAGCGGACGACTATAAAAAAACAAACCTTGTGCCAAAAGGTTGAGTAAGATCGAAAATGACAGGACTCTGACAGAAAGTCAGATTTTGACATTCTATTGTCACTTGAAAGATGAAAAAGAGTCAAAGTTACAGGGAAAATAAAATAATAATTCCCCGCCCTGTAACAGACGAGGAATTATCGTTGAGATGAAAAAAAGAAAAAGTAATAGTTAGATCCTGTTTTCGAACATCTCTTATTTCTCTACAGCCATCGATATGTCTCTGACAGCAACAAACCTAAGGATGGACTTAGAAAAGCATTCAATCTTTGTTCATACAAACTTGTAGATTCAAACAGGTTCTTAAAATTTTTCAATCCATTCTTCAGGTACAGCAACACGAAAACATCCCATAGAATGAAAACGGATCCTTATCCGAAACCCTGTGTCCGAAGTATCCAGTTCGCCCACTAACCCAGTCAAAGGACCTCCTGTAACACGAACCATTGTGGCGGATTCCAAGCAATCGGGTATCCATTCCACAGCGGTATCCATTTGAGAAAACAATAGTTGATAACTTTCCACCTGCCATTCCGGAACACGATAATCCCAGATGTTTTGAGGAATAATCAATCCTGATATTCCGGATAACTGCCGAATGTCGGACAATGACGTCCAAATAAGGACACAACGAGCTATTTGTGGACATAATGCCTCCCTGGAACGTCCCTGCCATTGATAAGTAATTTTACGTAGTGGAAGATAGTTTCGGACTTTCCGCTGATCCAGTTCTTGCTTCACGCGTTGCTCTGCCCGAGAAGCAGTAAAAGCAAGATACCAATGACATGACTGTTTTTCTGTCATTTCGGGCCTTTCGTTTGTATTCATCTATTTCTTATTTTGTTAAACTCACCATCGAAGCAACCATCGCAGCTATAGAAGCAATGGAGCTACTCATGCCAACTGCTCCTGCCGTAGTCATTTTCTTCCGTTCTCCTTTGCTGGGCACAATTATTTCACACCCGGGTTCAATGGCATTTGCCGTATTTCTTCTCAATCGGGAGACTGTACCATTCATATATACAACATAAGCACGCCGTTTCAAGGCCCGGTTTCCAAAACCACCGGCTTGTCCTATATAATAATCAATTCCACTTCCTTTCTGATAAAGCACAGTATTGGGGTACATCACAGCACCGTTAACAGTCACGGTACTGACATATTTAGGAACAAAAAGTACGTCGCCCTCCCGTAATACCAGATCTTCATCCGATTTCGGCTTTGCCAGAGCTTTTTCAAGTTCAATACCGACAGAGTAAGTCTGATCCACTTCCAAAGAAGATAAAGAGACCGAATCTTTTCCGGTTCCCTTTGTTGCAAACCGAACTGCATCTTGCTTTTGCCGGATTTCATCCGCTGTCATCCTGCGCATCAGACGCGCACCTTTCGCATAGGCGCTCTTCGATAACCCTCCGGCTTTTGCTATCAAGTCACTCAGCCGTTCATTCTTTTTAGTCAGCGCATAGTTTCCTGTAAATGTAACTTCCCCATTGACCGTCACATTTGCCTGCTTTTGATACCCTGGACTTCTACGTACAAACACCATATCATAAGGTTCCAATTTCAGTGTATTGCTCTCTCCTATCAACAGTCCATTTTTCAATTCTACTGTAAAGCTTTTCCCTATCACAGTAGAAGAAGAAACACTTTTAGGATCTTTAATTCGTCGTGACACATCGATACGAACAGTCGAAGCCGATTCCAATAATCCGCCAGCTTTTAAAATCAAGTCCTGAACACTCATATTCCGCGCAAAGGGAAAATAACCCGGTTTTGCCACGTCACCATAAATGAAGAGAACTCCTTCTTTTTCCAATTCCTTTATACTTGAGATATAGAGTACATCATTCTTTTGCAGAGGTAAATCGGGTGCAGTTCCTGCCATAAGTTTTTTCAGATCAACAGGAATCATTTCATGAGACAGATCTTCACGCTCCCGCCTCAACAAGGCTCTATTAAGAAAAGCATCTCCACGAAGACCTTCCGCCTGTTGTATCAGCCGCTTTATAGTCCCCGTCACACTATCCAACTGATACATGCCTGCACGATAAACCGCTCCATGAATTTCTACTTTATTTGAAAAACGTCCCAATACCGCCTCAACGGACACTTCATCGTTATCAGTCAGAATAAAGTTATCGTAATCCTGTTGGTCCACATTATATATTTGCTTCTCCCTTCCGCTACGACGCACCAGACGGACCGTATTCCGATAAGCATCTCCGGTAAATCCACCCGTATAACCAATCAAAGTAGCTAAACTTTCTCCATGTTTCATTTCATAGATCATCGGTCTCTTCACCTTTCCCGATATACCAACCAAATTTTCATAAGGAGATACCAAAATCACATCTCCTTCCGACAAACGTATATCATCTGTAAGTTTTCCTTTCATAATATACTCATACACATCCACATCAGCTACTTTCATACCACTTCGTACGACTTGAATGGTTCGTAAACTGCCTATACGATTAACTCCTCCGGCACGATACAAAGCATGAAACACCGATGCAAAAGCCGATAACCGATACGTGCCGGGAACTTCGACCTCTCCCATCACATTGACCATAATGGAACGTATTTTTCCTAACGTCACCTTGATATGTGCCGATTCTCCGGAAATAGCTGCATAAATCTTACTAAATTCATGCCGCAAATACCGTTCAGCCTCCTCCATATTCATACCACTCAGGTAGATAGGACCGATATTCTCCACCATGATACTACCTTCCGGAGAAATAGTCTCTCGTACCGTATTTTCCGAAGTTCCCCATACATCGATAATCACTTCATCCCCCGGCCCCAACCTATAATTTTCCGGAGTAGGAATATTTAAATTTGGCTCAAATGACAAATTCCAGCTGGCAAATATATTGCGTCCAAAAACCTGGAGTTGTTTACTCTGCTCCGTACCATTTTGTAACTCTTCCTGTTGAGCCTTTGTCCATCCGATAAATGATAGCAACAGTAAAAAGACTAATACTTTCTTGCCCATCTTTCTAACTCATTCTATAAAATTATTTTTCTTCTTGAATCTCCGAAAATCATAAAGTATCCATATCAGACAAGCGAGTAGTCCCAATATCACACTTCCAAGAATACATCCTAATAAAACCATAGCAGTTAACTATTTATAAATTCTCAATAAAACATTCTTATTATCAGCACATTATAGTCCAAAAGATGTGTTTTTAAACGTACGTTTAAAAACACATCAAAAACGAGTGATTTATTACGAAAAAGGATACATAAAAATGAAAAGAGAAAATATAAACCCTAACAACTATCACCTATTTGAAAATGAGGTTATTTCAATTAAAATAGAAGTAAAAAACAAGTCTTTTTATTAAACACTTTGTATATTTAAATATTAGCCCTATCTTTGTGAACAAATAAACGTACGTCTAAAAACACATTCCACTTACTTTCTTTCATCCCCGATTTTATAGCATTTTCCCAACTTAGCAGACTTATAATCCGGAATAATCTTGTATTTTTGCGCCACGACTATTCAAAATTCAGATATGATGACCCGATTTTCTTTTGTCCTTTTCGCATTAATCTCACTTCTGCTAACCGCTTGCCAAGATAAGCAGAAAGTAGTTTCCAACACCGAAAACGGGACTTCCGTGCCACTTTCATACGCCCAAGGATTTGGTATAACACATTCCTCCGGATACACCACAATTACAGTATACAATCCCTGGAAACCAGGAGAAATTTATGATACCTACTATCTGGTGAAAAACGAAGGCCAGGCAGTTCCTACTGACGGACTAAAAGTAGTAATTCCTCTAAAGAGTATAATGACCAACTCAGCCACTCATCTGGGATTCCTCGAACTTCTTGGAGAATTGGACAAAGTCACGGGAGTCTGCAACTCAAATTACATTTATAACCCTACTATCCTTCAAGGTGTAAAAGATGGAACAATAAAGGATTTAGGTGACGCTTTCAATCTGGACATAGAAAACCTACTTCTACTACATCCGCAGGCCGTAATGACTTCTGCCTACAATGCCGAGGATGAAAACAGCCGGCGTATGAAACAAACAGGATTACCCATTTTGTATAATATCGAATGGCAGGAAAAGTCCATCTTGGGACGTGCAGAGTGGATTAAGTTCATAGGAGCTTTTTTCGATAAAGAAAAGCTTGCTGACAGTATCTTTAGTCAGATAGCAGAACAATACAATGAAATCAAAAAGAAGGCTGAAAAATTATCATACGCCCCTTCCATTCTTTCCGGACAAGATTATAGGGGAACTTGGTCCATGCCAAGTGGAAGAAGCTACAATGCGCAACTCTTTCGCGATGCAGGTGCCAACTACTATTATGCCAATGACACCACAGTTTCCGGAAGTATATCCAGTAGTATCGAAGAAGCTTTGATACACTTCAACCAAGCTGATATCTGGGTAGGTGTACAAGCCAACACACTCGAAGATTTGGGAAAGATGGATCCCAAATACAAACTATTTAAATCCTATAAAAATGGTAATGTATATCATATAAACAAACGGACAAACATTACCGGAGGAAACGATTATTGGGAAAGTGGAGTAGCCCGCCCGGATCTGTTATTGAATGATATGATTAAAATCATTCATCCGAGCCTATTACCAGAGTACGAATTGACCTACATGGATAAATTAAAGAGTAAATGAAACACTACCGACTGTTTTTACTATTAATAGGATTGTTAGTTTTGGCCTTTCTGGCAGATATCGCCATCGGAAGCGTTAGCTTGTCTATACGTGACGTATGGAATACTTTTATCGGTAGCAACGATAACCTTATCTACCGGGAAATCATCTTGAACCACCGACTCCCTAAAGCACTGACAGCCATTTTGGCAGGAGCCTCACTCTCCGTTGCCGGAGTGTTAATGCAAACTCTGTTTCACAACCCACTGGCTGGTCCCGATGTGTTGGGAGTAACTTCCGGTGCCAGCTTAGGAGTAGCCTTACTGACTCTCGGCACCTCTTCTCTTCCGTTGTGGCTCATTACAGGTTGGGGACAAGTGACTGCTGCCATTATTGGAGCTATAGGGGTTTTATTATTGGTTATTATTGTCTCTATCAAAATTCCTCAAACCATCTCGTTACTGATTATAGGTATGATGTTTGGTAACTTTGCCGGTGCCATCGTGAGTATCCTGCAAAGTATGAGTAATCCGGATACCCTGAAACTATTCATCACCTGGACCTTTGGAAGTCTTTCTTCAGTAGGCTGGGAACAGATGAGCGTGATGGCACCTGTCATTGCCTGTGGAATTCTGACTGCATTACTATTACAAAAACAACTCAACATCTTGCTGCTGGGAAAAAACTACGCCAACGGATTAGGGGTCTCCGTTCCTCGGCTGCGGCTTTGGATTATCCTGGCTACAGCACTCCTGGCAGGAACCTCCACTGCTTTTACCGGTCCCATAGCCTTTATCGGCATCACGATGCCTCACGTAGCCCGTGGCTTATTCGGCAGCCCCAACCACCGCATCATTCTTCCAGCCTCCATGCTCTGTGGTGCCATCACACTGTTAGTCTGCGATTTAATTTCCCAACTACCCGGAATGCAAGGTACCCTACCTATCAACGCGGTTACTGCCTTGTTTGGATCCCCTATTATCGTATGGATCATACTACGGAATTCATATATCAATAAATAGAAGTACACGAATAGACTATTTTCACTGGAGTACAAGACTACTTAATGAACTAATGTGACTGTCTAGTATTCCATTTACAAAGATACTTTCTGCATCAGCCTACTATATTCAAACGCAAAGAGGATGCTTACAAGCATCCTCTTTGCGTTTGAATATATCACTAATAAGAGAGTAGGTCCCTCCATCAAGCGTTTTTTTATTTTTTCACAAGTACCATTACCAGTGTTCCGTCTGCACTATAAAATCCGATACCTCCTCCGGATAACACATCGAATGACTTCACCTCGTTGATAGCTTTCATCACTTTGCCTTCCACTTCCATATCAGGACAAGCCATCATAGTAGAAATAACATTAGGGAAAGAAATGGAACGGGGATTCTCCTTATCTGTTTCAAATCCTCCATTAATCAAATTACATCCCGCATTGCCATGAATGGACTTCTTCTTCACGTCAAAATTGATAAACGGTTGTTTTTCCATGCCCGAAGGGATAGCTTCTCCATTCACTTCTTCGATTTTCCATTCACCATTCAAAGCAGACAACTTTACATCCGAAGCTTTCTTCTGAAGAACGACTACCGGACGATTGGAAGCGTTGCAAAGAGCCATATTATGTTTACCCAGTTTTTTATAACTCTTCACCTGTCCCAATGCATTCAGCACATTTTGTTCTGTCGTCATATCCGGACAAGCCATACGGGTACTCCCCAATCGGCTCATATCGATAGTACCGGGTTTTGAATTGAGATCTATAGATCCCATCATCCGGTTACAACCACTATTACCATATACTTTACCCGTAGCTGTATCAAAACCAATAAACGGCAATTCCTGATTTTCTGCCGGCACAATGGCCGAGCCATTCACTTCAATGATATTCCATTCACCATTTAAAGATGATAAAGAAGCGGCTTCTTTTGTCGAACCGCAAGATGACATAGCGAATACTGCACTCACCATACAAATTGAAAGTAATACTTTTTTCATTGTCATACTGTTTAAGTTAAATATCGGCGCAAATATATAAAAAAATAACATAAAGTTGATACATTTGCCGAATTAAGATAAACAGAACAAACAAACGAATAGTTCAATTTAACAAAATATAATCATGAAAAGACGCCTCAGAACCTTATTACTCCTTCTTTTGATAGCCACCAGAACATTACTTGCACAAAACAGCCATTTTGCAAGTTCCTCCTCCCCCGACTCCCTATCACCCGATGAAGAAACGGATTTCATAACAACACATTTCCCCTTAAAGCAGTTATGTAAATAGACACCCGGAATGAAGTTTATGTTCATCCCCGATAGTAGTGATGAATTCGTCCCCATATTATGCAAATATGAAGATGGGAAAGAAGTCGACAACGATTTGCTCAAAAGTAAAACGCTGGAATATACCGGTTCGGAAGAAACTGTACATGAAACGTATATCGGCAAGATTTATACTTCCCGATTCATATTCCAGTGTGAAGATCATAAATACTATTATGAGATGAAAGATGTCAAACTGAACGATTTGTGTGATCAAAATCCGTATGCCAGCATCCCTGCCCTCGTCTATCTGCAAGATGTAAACAAGGCCAAGGAATTATTAATTGGGAAAACGCTCTATACGCGTACTACCATAGCAAAAACAGACGATGCCAACAGCTATTCAGGATATAGAGAAGTCAATATCGCGAAAGGTGAACCTGTCAAAATTACAACAATAGATGTCGGTAACAAGTCCTTCCCGGTAAAAATCACTTTTATTGACCGCAAGGGAGTTTCTTATTATATTGATGTAGCCATGTCCAGGACCAACTCCGGTATGGAACCTGCAGATTTTCAAGCGGAAAAAAGAATAAACTATTTTCCAAATGCATTTTCTTTCACCAATCCGGATGTCAAAACCAGAGAGTCTATCCAGTCCAAATACATCGGACAGTCTGTTTATCCTCAAAAGACAATTCGAGTCAAGCAAACAGAGTTATTACGTTATACCCCATTACATATCAAAGATGTACAACCTGAAAAGGCAGGAACATCAGCTACACTCCTTCTGACAGATATTCAAGGAAACACATATCAAGTCACAGTAGATTTGAAATATGATCCGATCCTTAAAAATGAAGATTTCATAGAGGACCTTTTCGGATTCTCCGACATACGAAAGAAATATCCAAACATTAGTGATTCCAACTGGCTTATGCTTGCCAAAGGAGAAGTAAAACCGGGCATGACAACCGAAGAATGCAAATTAGCAATAGGAGAACCGATAGAAATCAGAGTTCGGACAGACTCTCGCTTTGAAACCTGGTTATATAGAGGAAAGATATTGGAATTTGAAAATGGCATCTTGCTCCGGGCTAAATAAAGAAACTTAAATTGTCGAATATTCTGAAATAATGCCGTATATTTGTTCCATCAACAATTCTTAAATTCTTAATTTAAAATTCTTAATTAAAGAAATGGGTAGAGTTCTTATTATCGGTGCAGGCGGTGTAGGTACCGTTGTAGCACACAAAGTGGCACAAAATGCCGATGTATTTACTGATATCATGATCGCCAGCCGCACGAAGTCAAAATGTGACGACATCGTGAAAGCCATCGGCAATCCCAACATAAAAACAGCCCAAGTGGATGCTGATAATGTGGACGAACTGGTAGCACTCTTCAACGATTTTAAACCGGAAATGGTCATTAACGTTGCATTGCCTTATCAGGACCTGACCATCATGGAAGCCTGCCTGAAAGCAGGAGTCAACTACCTGGATACCGCTAATTATGAGCCTAAAGATGAAGCTCACTTTGAGTACAGTTGGCAATGGGCCTATCATGAACGTTTCAAAGAAGCCGGCCTCACCGCCATTTTAGGTTGTGGATTCGATCCGGGAGTAAGTGGTATTTATACGGCATATGCCGCCAAACATTATTTTGATGAGATTCAATATCTGGATATAGTAGACTGCAATGCCGGAAATCATCATAAAGCTTTTGCAACAAACTTCAATCCGGAAATCAATATCCGCGAGATCACCCAGAACGGACGTTATTATGAAAATGGCCAATGGGTGACCACAGGTCCACTGGAAATTCATAAAGATCTGACATATCCAAACATCGGTCCCCGTGATTCATATCTGTTGTATCACGAAGAATTGGAATCATTAGTCAAAAACTTCCCGACCATCAAACGAGCACGTTTCTGGATGACATTCGGTCAGGAATATCTGACTCATTTGCGTGTGATTCAGAATATCGGAATGGCGCGTATTGACGAAATAGATTACAATGGACAAAAGATCGTTCCGCTGCAATTCCTGAAAGCCGTGTTACCTAATCCTCAAGATTTGGGTGAAAATTACGAAGGTGAAACTTCTATCGGTTGCCGCATTCGTGGTCTGAAAGATGGCAAAGAACGCACTTACTATGTATATAATAACTGTAGTCACGAAGAGGCATATAAAGAAACAGGTATGCAAGGAGTAAGTTATACCACAGGCGTACCGGCTATGATCGGTGCCATGATGTTCTTTAAAGGCGAATGGAAACGTCCGGGTGTAAACAACGTGGAAGAGTTTAATCCGGATCCGTTTATGGAACAATTGAATAAACAAGGCTTGCCTTGGCACGAAGTATTCGATGGAAATTTGGAACTGTAATCAACATAACAATATGCCTATTGGCTATGCCTAACCCTAAGTAAGTCAATCGGCATATTTATTATTGGAAGAATCATCAAAAATGAACGTAGGAGATAAAGCCCCAGAACTGCTGGGTATCAATGAAAAGGGTGAAGAGGTACGCCTCAACAACTATAAAGGAAGAAAAATCGTCCTTTATTTCTACCCTAAAGATAACACTTCCGGCTGTACGGCCCAAGCCTGTAGCCTTCGGGATAATTACGCAGAGCTACGTAAAGCCGGATATGAAGTGATCGGTGTAAGTGTAGACAATGAAAAGTCACACCAGAAATTTATTGAGAAAAACAATCTGCCATTCACCCTGATTGCTGATACTGATAAAAAATTGGTAGAGCAATTTGGAGTATGGGGAGAAAAAAAGCTATATGGCCGTGCTTATATGGGTACTTTACGCACAACTTTCCTTATCAATGAAGAGGGAGTTATCGAACGGATCATCGGACCCAAAGAAGTAAAGACCAAAGAACACGCTTCACAAATTTTATAAATCGATCATTATGGCAAAGAAAGAAGACGAATTAAACTTTGAAACAGATAATAATAAAATGGCATCAAGCGAAAAATTAAAAGCCTTACAGGCTGCCATGGACAAGATAGAGAAAAGCTTCGGTAAAGGTTCTATCATGAAAATGGGTGAAGAAGTGGTAGAACAAGTAGAAGTAATTCCAACAGGTTCGATAGCACTGAATGCTGCATTAGGCGTAGGCGGTTATCCCCGTGGAAGAATCATTGAAATTTATGGTCCGGAATCATCCGGTAAAACGACACTGGCCATCCACGCCATTGCAGAAGCACAAAAAGCCGGTGGAATTGCCGCTTTCATTGATGCGGAACATGCTTTTGACCGCTTCTATGCGGCTAAACTGGGAGTAGATGTGGATAACCTGTTCATCTCGCAACCCGATAACGGAGAACAGGCGTTGGAAATTGCAGAACAATTGATACGCTCTTCAGCTATTGACATCATCGTAGTGGACTCTGTAGCCGCCTTGACTCCGAAAGCTGAAATTGAAGGGGATATGGGTGACAACAAAGTGGGCTTGCAAGCCCGCCTAATGTCACAGGCATTACGTAAGTTAACATCAGCTGTAAGCAAGACTCGTACAACCTGTATCTTCATCAACCAGTTGCGTGAGAAAATCGGTGTAATGTTCGGTAATCCGGAAACAACAACCGGTGGTAATGCATTAAAATTCTATGCTTCCGTACGTTTGGATATCCGCGGTTCACAGCAGATCAAAGACGGTGAAGAAGTGATTGGTAAGCAGACGAAAGTCAAAGTTGTGAAAAATAAGGTAGCTCCTCCTTTCCGCAAGGCAGAATTCGATATTATGTTTGGTGAAGGCATATCACATTCGGGAGAAATCATTGACCTGGGAGCGGATTTGGGAATTATCAAGAAAAGCGGTTCATGGTATAGCTACAACGACACAAAATTGGGCCAAGGTCGCGATGCAGCAAAACAATGTATCGCCGACAATCCAGAACTTGCTGAAGAACTGGAAGGACTGATCTTTGAAAAGTTGAGAGAGCACAAGTAAGTGTAATCAATAAACGACGATCGGCAGTGTTCTATCGAACAACCGCCGATCGTTTATTATATATCTTAATTCATCATATTCCGTTTTTCCAATGCCAACGGATAATATTTATTCAGCAGCATAGCCCACTCCGCTACCAACTCGATAGGTATGCCCGGACCATTTTCATCGTTAGATTCGGCAAACATCCTTAACCAGTCGTCCAAGATAACCAAACGTCGTATCTCCGGCTCTCTCTCACCTAATACTTCTACAATAATATCCAATTTTGTTGTTTCATTTTGACTCATAGTATCTATTTTTAATTCAGTCATTAAAAGTACATCTTTTTCGCCAAAGATCTTCATCTTACTTATTCTTTTTTCGCTTTCTTTGTAACATAATTCCTCCCGTTACGTCTTAAGGATATAAACATTGACAAGAACGAACACATGGATACCGAAAGTTTTAAAAGAGAGTTTCTACCCTATCATCGCAAGCTGTACTGCGTGGCCTATCGGCTATTGGAGAATGCTGCTGATGCGGAAGACTTAGTGCAAGAAGCCTATCTGAAGCTGTGGGATAAACGGGAAGGACTGTCGGTTATCAGCAATCCTGAAGCATTCAGTGTCACTTTAGTAAAAAATATGTGTTTTGATTTGCTTCGTTCAGGAAAGTATGTTCTGTCCCGACAAAGCGTGGAGCTATCAGCCGCCCAAGATGTTTTTCAACCGGACAATCTGGAAGCACGTGAAGGGGTACGACAAATAAAAGATATTATTGCCCACTTACCCGAACAACAGCAACGAATCATAAATATGCGCGATATTAAAGGTTGTTCATACGAAGAAATAGAACAAGTCACTGGATTAAACTCTATAAACGTCCGTGTGCTACTGTCACGGGCAAGAAAAAAGATACGTGAAGAATTTAATAAATGGAATAATTATGAAAGTCGAAGAAATTGAAAGGCTGCTCGCCGAATTTTATGAGGGAACCACTACCGAGAGCCAAGAAGAGGTGCTGAGAAATTATTTCAGAACAACGGAAGTGCCCGGACATCTGCTGAAGGACAAAGAAATTTTTCTCAATCTTTGCCCGGATGCCGACCAAGATATAGAAGTTCCTGCACATCTGGAAGACAAACTAAATCTGCTGATTGACGAAATGGCCGAGAAAGAACAACACTTTTTCCGCCCCAATAACTCCAAAAACAGCTGGCACTGGATTGGAGGGGTTGCAGCTACCATATTATTGCTTATAGGCATTGGATACGGGATTGACAATTTAAGCAAAAATGTATGCCCACCCACCCCACAAGATACATTCTCCGATCCGGAAGAAGCCTACCGGATGTTACAAGCAACTTTACTGGAGATTTCTGCCAACCTCAACTATGGACTCAATGAGGTGAAAGAAAGCCAGATAGATATGAGAAAAATACATCAAGAAGTAAGAAATGAAATTAAAAAATAAACAATTATGAAAACAATGAAATTTATTTTGGCATGCGTACTGCTATTGTCTCCTCTGCTTTGCCAGGCACAAAAAAACTTATTCAACAAGTACAATGACATGAAAGGGGTATCCTCTGTTTATATCTCTAAAGCAATGATGGAATTAAATCCGAATCTATTTATGAAGGACCTTTATATAGGTAAAGTAGCAGAACATTTGAACTCTGTCCAAGTGCTCTCTACACATGATAATAAGGTACGTGAAGAAATGGCCAAAGATATCCGTTCATTGGTGCAATCATCCAAATACGAATTATTGATGAAACAAAAAAGTACGGTTTCCGGTTCGGAAGTTTATGTAAATCGCAAAGGAAGTAAAGTGAAAGAACTGATTATGGTAATGAACGGAGCATCTTCTCTAAAATTTGTATATATGGAAGGGGACATGACTACGGATGATATCAAGAAGTTAATGTTATACCAAAGCACCAGTCAAAACTTTATAATATCAGGAGATCTGTTTTATGCAAATAATAAACCGGTTACTTACTTAAAAAAAGAAAATTCGGACAATCAAAAAGACATGGCAGAGTTAAGTGGAACCTATAATTTAAATTCGATAGATATGAATTATAAAGAAGAACTAAGTACCTTAAACGACAAATTAAAAAGAATTGAACAAGGGCTCAAAAACATAAATATAAAGTAGAAAATCATAAAATAGTTATTATACAAAATAAGGTACGATGCCCAAATACATCGTACCTTATTTTGTATAATAACTATTTATCCTGAAATTAGAACCAATAAATATAGGCCAGAGTGCTCAAACTAATCACTACCCACAGAAGCACTCCTTGTATCAAAGGTTTGATGCCTACGGACTTCACAACATCCAATGAGAGAGAAGCTCCAATAAAGAACATAGTGATAGTCAATGTTTTGCGAGCCAACCCATTGATAGCGGCCCCCAATTCAGGTACACTACCCAACAAATAAGTATTCACAATCATAGCCAATACAAAGAAGAAGATAAACCAAGGAATACTAATCTTCTGCCCTTTGCTCTTAAATATGAACGAAGTAGCAAATGCCATCGGAATAATCCAAAGAGCACGTGTCAATTTGATGGTAGTAGCAACTTTCAAAGCTTCTTCACCGTATGCTGCACCGGCCCCCACCACAGAGCTTGTATCATGAATGGCAATTGCGGCCCATGTTCCAAATTCATGCTGACTCATATTTAAAGCGTGTCCGATCACCGGAAATATAAAAAGCGCAAGAGCATTCAATATAAATATAGTCGCCAATGCCACAGACATTTCACTATCATTAGCCTTTACTACAGGCCCTACAGCAGCAATAGCGCTACCACCACAGATAGCAGTTCCTGAACTGATGAGATAAGAGGTGTTACGATCTACCTTTAAAAACTTACGCCCAATGAACCATCCTAAAATCAGAGTGCCAATTACTGAAACAATCGTAAACTCCATTCCTTCTTTACCGGAAGCAAGAGCTGAATGTAAATTCATACCAAACCCTAATCCTACAACAGAATATTGTAATAGATATTTAGATGTCTTTTTGTTAAATTTCGGATGGGCCTGTCCACAAGTCAACGCAAAAGCTAATCCTAGAAAAAGAGCCAATGGCGGAGTAACCCATGTAGAAAATGCTTGCAAACCGGGAATATAATCCAACATTAAAAAGAAAGTCAAAATAGAAAGCAAAGAAACATAGACCGTTTTGTTGTTTGTCCTCAACGTTTTCGTAATAGCTGATACCATATCTTATTATCTTTATTTATTTTTCGGGTGCAAAGATACGGCTACTTGTCGGTATATGCCAATTGCATCTAATTATACTCTATAACTTTTTGTTATGATGCATAGCAAACTGCATCAAAACTTGTGATAACCCACTCTCCTGTCCTTGCGGTTGTGCAAAACAGAACTCACGTAGCATTGGCATACCTTTAATCTCAATAACACGAAAAGTACCTGAAAGTAATTCACGACTGATAGAACGGATAGAAACAATTCCGATACAATCTGTATGTTCTAAAAACAACTTGATACTCTCTGTACTGCCTAAATATAAAAGTACATTCAAGGATGATAATTTCATATTATGTTCGGACAAAGCTCTCTCAAAAACATCCAGTGTGCCCGAACCTCTCTCCCTGAGTACAAGCGGAATTCTGGATAGATCCTCCGGAGTTATCTCATCAGGCAATGAAAGCTTGCTACCTGTATGAACAACTGCCACTAATTCATCCTGTAAAAATGTAGTATATCTAAGATTGGGCAAGCGACAAATGCCCTCTACCAGCCCTAAATCAATGCGATGCTCCTGCAAAGCAGCCTCTATCTCTCTGGAATTCCCATTCAATAATGAAAGATTTACTTGAGGGAACTTGGCTATAAAATTAGCAAGCAAAGGAGGAAGCACATATTGAGAAATGGTAGTACTGGCACCCAATTTCAAATCGCCTATATATTCGTTATGCAGCAAATGCATTTCGTATTCCAACCGCTTATAGTCCTCCAATATCTTTTCACTATGCTCCTGCAAAAGCTTACCCGCTTCTGTCAAAGAAATCTTATTTCCCTGCCGATCGAATAACCGAACCTGATAACAAGTCTCTAATTCCTGAATATGTTTAGTTATGGCAGGCTGACTGACAAACAGCTCTTGTGAAGCCTTAGTGAAACTGAGGTTCTTAGCAACGCTTAAAAATACTTTCAGACGAAAATCAGACATAAATATAAAGGCTTATTGTCAATATTACAACTCTTCTCCCCTGATTCCCAATGCTTGCATCACGGGATATGCCAACATTTCCCATTGATATCCTTCAATACTCTCCTCCGGTTCATTCATACGGAATTGAATGGTTTCCTTATTCTTGACACCTTTTAACCGTTCCATTACCTTATCACCATATTCTTCATTGAAAGAAACCAAAATCAGCCGTTCCACATCGGCAGAATCTAAAACGATACTCAGCAGATCCAAATATAATTCTTCACGAGATACCATTTCCTCACAAGGTACACTGGCAAAAGAAAATTCTCCGAACTGACTCTTAAATGCCACCCCATTCAATTCTGCCGATAAATCGGAAGGTCGGCAATTAGACAACTGAGCCGAATCTTTATCATATACCATTAATATTTGAATTTGATTATCGCCTACTACCATACCTGCATCAAGTACTATATAAGTTACCAGTTCCGAGAGATCAATCTCTTGCAGTTCACGCATCAAGGTTTTCTCAAAGTACTTCTTCAGATCCGTCACAACTAGATTCAGAAACGCTGCATCAATCAGTAGCACATTCGAAGGAAACTTTATTTTTTCGTCCATATCGTAATTCCTTAATAATTATATTGAGGGCATAAAGATACAACATACTTCTAAAATGCTCTTACATTCGGACACAATTTCCTCTACGAAAGAAAATATATGACATTTTGGCTTTTATTTTTCTTAAAAAGCTGAAAAAAAGTCAGTTTTTACCCCATGGCAAATCTTTTGCGCCTCTAATAGTGTTATTGAAAACAAGAATAAGAAAGGAGAACAAACGATATGAACTTTAACAATTTTACCATTAAATCTCAGGAAGCTGTACAAGAGGCTATTAACCTGGCACAAAGTCGGGGGCAACAAGCCATCGAAACGGCTCATATCCTGTACGGAGTGATGAAGGTAGGCGAAAATGTGACTAACTTTATCTTTCAGAAGTTAGGACTGAACGGACAACAAATCTCCCTCGTACTCGATAAGCAGATCGACTCTTTCCCAAAAGTTTCCGGCGGAGAACCTTACTTGAGTAGGGAAGCGAACGAAGTCTTTCAAAAAGCAACACAGTACTCCAAGGAAATGGGCGATGAGTTTGTTTCATTGGAACATCTTTTGCTGGCTTTACTGACAGTAAAGAGCACGGTGTCTACCATCCTGAAAGATGCAGGAATGACCGAAAAAGAATTGCGTGGTGCCATCAGTGAATTGAGAAAAGGAGAAAAGGTGACCTCTCAGTCCAGTGAAGATAATTACCAGTCACTGGAAAAATATGCCATTAATTTAAATGAAGCAGCCCGTAGCGGTAAACTCGACCCTGTGATCGGACGTGATGAAGAAATCCGACGGGTACTTCAGATTTTAAGTCGACGTACAAAAAACAATCCTATATTAATAGGTGAACCGGGTACCGGTAAAACAGCTATTGTTGAGGGATTGGCACACCGTATTCTTCGGGGTGATGTTCCTGAAAACCTGAAAAATAAACAGGTATACTCACTTGATATGGGCGCACTCGTTGCAGGAGCTAAATATAAAGGAGAATTTGAGGAACGACTGAAATCGGTAGTGAATGAGGTGAAGAAATCAGAAGGTAATATCATATTATTCATTGATGAAATCCATACTTTGGTAGGGGCAGGAAAAGGAGAAGGTGCTATGGACGCAGCTAATATTCTGAAACCTGCACTTGCCCGTGGAGAACTACGCTCTATCGGTGCTACCACTCTCGACGAATATCAGAAATATTTTGAAAAAGATAAAGCTTTGGAACGTCGTTTCCAAATAGTACAGGTAGATGAACCGGACAATCTGAGCACAATATCTATCTTACGTGGATTAAAAGAACGGTATGAAAATCACCATCACGTACGTATCAAAGATGATGCAATCATTGCTGCCGTAGAATTAAGCAGCCGGTACATCACTGACCGTTTTTTACCCGATAAAGCAATTGACCTGATGGACGAAGCTGCCGCAAAACTTCGCATGGAGGTGGATTCTGTCCCTGAAGGATTAGATGAAATCTCACGAAAGATTAAACAGCTGGAGATTGAGCGAGAAGCTATAAAACGGGAAAATGATGAACCGAAATTACAGACAATCGGCAAAGAATTGGCTGAATTGAAAGAACAGGAAAAGTCATATAAAGCAAAATGGCAAAGCGAGAAAAGCCTGATGGATATAATCCAGCAGAACAAAGTTGAAATAGAAAATCTTAAATTCGAAGCTGACAAGGCAGAACGTGAGGGAAACTATGGCAAAGTTGCAGAGATTCGCTATGGCAAATTGCAGGAACTGCATAAGGAAATTGAAGATACCCAGAAAAAATTGCACGAAATGCAAGGGGATACAGCCATGATAAAAGAAGAGGTGGATGCTGAAGACATCGCTGACGTAGTATCCCGCTGGACCGGAATTCCTGTAAGCAAAATGATGCAGAGTGAAAAGGACAAATTGCTCCACCTTGAAGAAGAATTACATCAGCGTGTTATCGGACAAGACGAGGCTATTGCAGCTGTGTCTGATGCTGTACGCCGCAGCCGTGCAGGCTTACAGGATCCCAAACGACCTATTGGTTCCTTCATCTTCCTGGGCACTACAGGAGTTGGTAAAACCGAACTTGCCAAAGCGCTTGCCGAATTTCTGTTTGACGATGAAACGATGATGACCCGTATCGACATGAGCGAATACCAGGAGAAGCACAGCGTTTCGCGTTTAGTTGGAGCGCCTCCGGGATATGTAGGATATGACGAAGGCGGACAATTGACAGAGGCGATCCGTCGCAAACCCTATTCTGTAGTATTGTTTGATGAAATCGAGAAAGCACATCCGGATGTATTTAATATCTTGTTGCAGGTACTCGATGACGGACGGTTGACAGATAACAAAGGCCGTGTGGTAAACTTTAAAAATACAATCATCATTATGACCTCCAATATGGGCAGCAGCTACATACAGAGCCAGATGGAAAAACTGAACGGCGCCAACAACGAGGAAGTAGTGGAAGAAACCAAGAAAGAGGTAATGAACATGTTAAAGAAAACCATCCGTCCGGAATTCCTAAACCGTATCGATGAGACTATCATGTTCCTGCCATTAACAGAAAAAGACATAAAACAGATTGTCTTGTTACAGATTAAGAGCGTACAAAAGATGCTTGCCGGTAATGGAGTAGAACTAGAACTGACAGATGCGGCTTTGGATTTCCTCTCACAGGTCGGCTATGATCCGGAATTCGGTGCACGTCCTGTAAAAAGGGCTATTCAGAGATATTTACTCAACGATCTATCGAAAAAATTATTGGCACAGGAAGTAGACCGTAGTAAAGCAATCATTGTAGATGCACAAGGAGACGGGTTAGTTTTCCGTAACTAAAGAATTAAAAAGTAATAAACAACAGCGATTTGCCGGTATGCCTTATGGTATACCGGCTTTTCTTTTTTTTAAAGTTCAATAAATGACTCTCCTAACTTCCACCGGATAGGATAAACAGTGAATTACAAGCACATACATACCTTTTTGAGGTAATGTAAAAGTAGCAGAAGATTTTGTTGAGTGAATTTTCCCTATTAACTCACCCTGCTCACTATACAGATATACCATTGTATTAACATCCAGATGCTCTAACGATAAAACTCCGGTAAAATCATCCAGTTTCATACAAATTCCGCTATTTCTTGCTGCTTTCATGCTCTTTTCCTTCCTTCTATCCCTCCCGGTTCCCTCGAAAGAATCTTTCGTATATAAAAAAGCGTGGGAACGTTGTAATTATCGTACCTGAGGCTCTGGACTGCCACTATTCAAATAATGTACAACAACCCACGCTCGATACTATATATTTGCATATACAGCAGAGCATGAGCGTTCGTTACATTATTCCTGAATAGTGAAATTGTCCAGATTTCAAGTACAGAATAATATCTTAAAAACGCTTTTGTTCTTTTTGTGTAATATTCCTCGTAACACTGACTCTTCAGGTTCCGACGGATTGCAACAAAGATAATTAAAAAGCCCTGAATACGACAAATAAGTTCTCTAAAATATTCTATGCAAATTTCATATAGTCCTGCAAGAACAGCTTAAAAAAAACTTTTGTTTATAGAGATATAATAAAAAAATAAAAGCACAATACCCTTTAATAAAGGACATTGTGCTTTTAACTAAAAGTGTGGTAGATTTATTCTGCTTCAACGGCAGTCTCTTCACCAAAGTCTGTAATTCCGTTAGAGACTAAGATATTATACCACAAAATCAATTTCTTGATATCATTGGTATATACTCTGTCACGATCAAAGTCAGGCAAAACCTCAGCCAAATATTCACGTAATTGCTCAGAAGTAGCTTTCTTCACATCTATAGAAGCGATAGCTGCATTTTCTTTTTCTTTTATTGAACGCAACACGTCACGTAAAGGCACTTCTGAATCGTTTGTGTACATTGCTATATCTGCCAGAGAGATAATTTTTTCGTTACCATAAGCAGGGAAACGTTTCTTAGCTGCATCAATTGTTTCTACAATCAACATATTTTTACCCTGCGAAATAAGCTTATACAACCCCGGTTTGCCGGAGATAGACAAAATAGTCTTTAACATAGTATATTACTTTTATATTAGTTATTTTTTGCGGAGCAAAGGTAATGAATCTTTTGATATAGAAAAGCAATTAGCTCTAAAATCTGTGGTATCAACGGCTTTTCACCATCGTTTATTATGACGAAAGAAGCCCTCTCACATTTTTCTTCATCACTCATTTGGCTCCGGATACGCTGCATAATCTGCTCGCATGAAGCATTGTCACGCCGCACCGCACGTTCTACCCTGAGTTCCAAAGGCGCGTAGACCATCACTATACAATCAACTTCATCCGCAAAGCCCGATTCTATCAGAATTGCCGATTCCATACCTATTATATCCAGACACTCTTTGTGTGAACTCCATTGCCTGAAATGCTCCTTAACCCTCGGATGTATGATTCCATTAACCTGAGAAGCATGCGTCGAAGAAGCGAAAAGATATGTGGCCAGTAAAGTCTTATTTAATTTGCCGCCAGAAAAAACCTCCTCTCCTACTAAATCACACAACTCTTTACGAATAACAGGATCAGTGGCCACTACTTTCTTTGACTCTTCATCCGAGATATAGACAGGAACTCCCATCACTTCAAGTAAATGTGAAACGACACTTTTACCACTACCGATTCCGCCGGTTATTCCAATTTTAATTGCCATCAGAAGAGAGTTGTTCTATCAAAAAATCAACCTGTTCCGGATGGATTCGCACATGACTTACTCCACGTGGAAGAGATTTCAATTTTACAGTATATTTATCAGTACCCAATTTCAAAAGTTCTTCATAAGAAACATTCACAACAAAGTCACTTGCGTTAACTTCGCGAAAACGACTTAATCCAACTTGAAACGTAACCTGAACTTTAGATGGAAATGCCCTCAATACCTTATCTGCAGGAAAATTGATACCACGTAATAAGACTTCAACTGTTTTCTCCGTATATATATCCACGGGTAAAGTCAAATCAATAGCCCCGGGAACAAATTTGGCCCCCTTTACTCCGGCAAGCGCTATTCGCTGCTTCAATGTATCCATTACATTTTCAAAATTAACTTTTTGCGTATAAGCTGCCGTTATTGTATCCAATATAGCCACAGGGGCATATACCAAAACAGAATCCGGAGAATAGATCGTATCGGAAATATAATATTGGCGCCCTGCAACGACTTTACCTTCCAATTTGACAGGCACTAGTTTAGACTTTCCGGTAGAATAGATATACTCCAGAGTATCAGGCTTTACAGACAGCAAACGGGTCGATACATTAAGTTGTCCTGCTATTTTTTTCTCAAGTTCCGACGCATAAATCTTCACATGATTATCAGGTACTTTCGACTCGGAAAAATCGATATTAACGGGAAAAAAGCTTTTACCCAACATATAGTTCAGCAACACCGTTCCTTTATCTTTTACTTTAATGCGGAGTTCAGAAGGAGGTTCAGAAGTTAAAACCACATGATTGGGCACTCCTTTCAAACGGACAGGAATAGAAAATTCTGCTTCATAATCATTGTTTAACGTTTGAAGCAACCAAAATCCGCCTGCAATAAAAAAGAAAAATAAAAAAATTAAGAACTCTCTGCTCTTATCACTAAGCAGAAAGTCCTTAATCTTTCTTGATAATTTTAAATAAATATACTTTATGTTCCTACGTTCGAACATAGGCTTTATTTATTTTTAGTTCCTTATTTCGTAGCAGACTGACTGTTGGCAGCAGAAGCATCTGCAAAAATAGAGTTCTTATCTATCTTAATTTTTACATTAGAAGCGATTTCAAGAACAATGTAATCATCATTGATTTCCTTAATCACACCATGAATGCCACCAGCAGTAATCACATTCTGGTTAACCTGGAGAGATTTGCGGAAATTAGCGATCTCTTTCTGCTTCTTGTTCTGCGGACGAATCATGAAGAAATACATGATAACAAACATTGCTATCAGCATGATCCACATCAAACTACCGTCAGGGCCAGCAGCAGGAGCTTGAAAAAATACAGTTAATAGGTTCATAAAATAATCAGTTTTATTAGTTTTTTAATCTATTTAGACAAAGGTATTAGTTTTTTGTCAACTTACCTTCTTTTTTTAATTGATTAACTATTCCGTCCAATGTACCATTGATAAAGCTACCGCTTTTCACTGTACTATAGAGTTTAGCAATCTCTACATACTCATTTAACGAAACGCTGACCGGAATGTTCGGAAAACTAAGAATTTCTGCTAATGCACATTGCATAATAATTACATCCATGAAAGCTACACGATCCAAATCCCAGTTCTTTGTATTTTCACTGATCAAATGCCGGTAATAGTCGGCATTTAAAATGGCCCGACGGAACAAACGGCGTGCAAACTCCTGGTCTTCGTCATCTTTGAACTCGGGTAACAATGGTTGGTTAGCTCCCTGTTTTTCTTCAAAACGCTTAATGGTCTTCAATACAAATGTATCGACAATCTCCTTATCATCATTCCAATATAAACTCTGATCTTCCAACACCTGATCTAACGAATCATTATTAAAAACGAAAGTTTTATAGAGTTTTCTCCATAATTCACGATCTGCTTCATAAGATTTGTCAGAAGAAGCCATATACTCCTTGTATATATCGGATGCAATAATCTTTTCGTATAATTCTTTAATGAAGTCCTGATCATTAGCCCAGGTCCTTTTCTGATTAGCTATAAATTCGCTCAATTGTTTATTCACTTCGAGTTGTGTAACAAATTTATTTTCCACAAACTTCATGTTAGGATACAACTCTTCTTTAGTCGGCGCTAGTTTAGCTTTCGCTGTGTCGATGCGTTTTTGTGCATATTCCGTCAAAGCAATCATAAGCATCAGCAAATAGTTGTACAGATCGTAAGCCTTTGAGAGGCTAAAGAACAACTCTTTCTCCGCTGAGTCTAAATTTTTGCTGCCGTTTTGATAGTAAGCATACACTATCTGTATGATCTTTAGACGAATAAGAACTCTGTTAATCATAATCTTAATTAATACTGTTATTAACGAATTGCAAAAGTAGACATTTTTAATGAGTTTACACAAATAAATCACATTTTTTAATGCAGTATTTCATTCTCTTTCCTTTTTCTTTTGACAGTTTAAAAAAAATATCCAATTTTGAAGCCAATTATAAACAGACCTAACAATATGGAAGATTTTAAAAAGAAAATAGGAACAGACATGAATGATAAAGAGATCGTATTCTCAAAATCAATAAAGGCCGGTAAACGTATATATTACCTGGACGTTAAAAAGAACCGCAAAGATGAAATGTTTCTTGCCATTACCGAAAGCAAGAAAGTTGTGATGGGCGAAGGAGATGACTCTCAAGTAAGCTTTGAAAAGCACAAAATTTTCTTGTATAAAGAGGATTTTGGTAAATTCATGGCCGGACTCGAACAAGCTATCAACTTCATCAATCAGAATCAAGAATATACAGAAGATTCCGAATCGGAGGAAAAAGTCGAACCTGAAAGTGAACCGGAGACTACAGTTTTGGATAGCGAAATCAAGATTGACATTGATTTTGAATAATTAAAGGCATCAATTCTTTGATATTTCAGAAAGAAAGTGTAATTTTGCACCGCTTTTTGCACATCGTGTGATAACCACATCGTGTGATGGTGAATTAAGCAAGCAAAATAACTTAATTTAGAGTAACACAAAAAATTTCAAGAAATGAGATCAATTGAAGTAAAAGGAACTGCAAGAACAATTGCAGAACGCTCTTCTGAACAGGCAAGAGCTTTGAAAGAAATTCGTAACAACGGTGGTGTACCTTGCGTACTTTACGGTGGTGAAGAAGTAGTTCACTTCACAGTGACCAACGAAGGACTTCGTAATTTGGTTTACACTCCGCATATTTATGTAGTTGATTTGGTTATTGATGGCAAAAAAGTAAATGCCATTCTGAAAGATATCCAATTCCACCCGGTAAAAGATACTATCCTGCACGTAGACTTCTATCAGATTGACGAAGCTAAACCTATTGTAATGGAAGTACCTGTACAGCTTGAAGGTCTTGCTGAAGGTGTGAAAGCCGGTGGTAAATTGGCATTGCAGATGCGTAAACTGAAAGTGAAAGCTTTGTATAATATCATTCCGGAGAAACTGACTATTAATGTATCTCACCTGGGTCTCGGTAAGACAGTAAAAGTTGGCGAACTAAGCTATGAAGGTTTAGAATTGCTGAATGCAAAAGAAGCTGTTGTATGTGCTGTTAAGTTGACTCGTGCAGCAAGAGGTGCAGCTGCTGCAGCCGGAAAATAATATCGGTTATCCCTTTAACAAAGATATCATTCAAACGCAGATTAATGCAGATTTTACGATCTGTGTTAATCTGCGTTCTTATTTAAAACAAACAGATTGAAAAGATATGAAATACTTAATTGTCGGGTTAGGCAATATTGGTCCGGAATATCATGAAACCCGCCATAATATAGGTTTTATGGTATTGGATGCTTTAGCCAGAGCAAACAACCTATCATTCACAGATGGTCGTTATGGCTTTACCACTACCCTATCTGTCAAAGGAAGACAAATGATCTTGTTAAAACCCTCGACATTCATGAATCTAAGCGGCAACGCCGTACGTTATTGGATGCAAAAAGAAAACATTCCATTAGAAAACGTATTAATCATTGTAGATGACTTAGCACTTCCCTTTGGTACCTTACGCCTGAAAAGCAAAGGCAGTGATGCCGGTCATAACGGATTAAAACACATCGCAACTATCTTGGGCACCCAAAACTATGCGCGCTTGAGATTTGGTATCGGTAATGATTTTCCAAGAGGCGGACAAATAGACTTTGTATTGGGGCATTTCACGGACGAAGACTGGAAAACAATGGATGAACGTTTGGAAACAGCCGGAGAAATCGCCAAAAGCTTCTGTTTGGCAGGTATCGACATCACGATGAATCAGTTCAACAAAAAATAATTATTCATTTTTCAATTCATAATCAAATGCCTGAAGCAAGAATAGATAAATGGATGTGGGCAGTCCGCATCTTCAAAACTCGCACAATCGCTGCAGAAGCCTGCAAGAAAGGACGAATCAGCATCAATGGGTCGTTTGTAAAAGCAGCTCGTATGATAAAACCCGGAGACGTAATCCAAGTGAAAAAACCTCCGATAACATATTCCTTTAAAGTCCTGCAAGCCATTGAAAAACGGGTGGGTGCAAAACTTGTGTCTGAAATGATGGAAAATGTAACAACCCCTGATCAATACGAACTTCTGGAGATGAGTAAAATCAGCGGTTTTATTGATCGGGCACGAGGTACCGGACGTCCAACTAAAAAAGATCGCCGGAGCATTGAGGAATTTACCACTCCCGAATTTATGGATGACTTCGATTTTGATTTCGACTTCGAAGAAGATAATGAATAAAAAATCCCCGACAGCCGTCACGGACACCGGGGAGGTATAAATAAATGGACTTAT